>OGPF01001419.1_pt1 | contig 11024 bp, 8 predicted proteins | sample 1552871 | NCBI WGS metagenome assembly OGPF01 (sample SAMEA2580276, study PRJEB22360) | human gut metagenome | biome: human gut; feature: human-associated habitat; material: faeces | place: Denmark | collected 2008/2010
CCTTATCGTGGCAGCCACTATCCTACGTTCATTCTTCCTCTAAAAAAACAGACTATGGCAGACTATCCGATTAACAGGGGAATAGGCAAGCCAGTTGAGTTTCGAGGGTTGAAAAGCCAGTATCTTTTCATTTTTGCGGGCGGGCTGTTAGCCCTGTTCGTGCTTTTCATCATCATGTACATGGTGGGTATCAACCAGTGGGTGTGCATCATCTTCGGCGTTACTTCGGCAACGCTGCTTGTATGGCTCACATTCCGGTTAAACGAAAAGTACGGGACACACGGGTTAATGAAATTGTCCGCACGCAAAAGCCACCCTTTCCATATCATCAACCGAAAAGCCATATCCCGATTATTCACTAAAAATCAGAAACAAGCATCGAAATGAGAAATATATTAAAAGCTACCACGCTGGAAAACAAGTTTCCACTGTTCACGGTGGAAAACGGGTGCATCGTTTCCAAAGATGCCGACATAACGGTGGCGTTCCGGGTGGAACTGCCCGAACTGTTCACCGTTACGGCAGCTGAATACGAAGCGATACATTCCGCTTGGAACAAGGCGGTAAAGGTGCTGCCCGATTACAGCATCGTACACAAACAGGACTGGTTCATCAAAGAGAACTATGCGCCCGACATCCAAAAGGATGATTTAAGTTTCCTTTCCCGTTCCTTTGAACGGCATTTCAATGAACGACCGTTCTTAAACCACACCTGCTATTTGTTCCTGACGAAAACAACAAAGGAACGCAGCCGGATGCAGAGTAATTTCTCCACCCTTTGCCGGGGCTTCCTTGTCCCCAAAGAGATAAAGGACAAGGAAACGGTTACAAAATTTCTCGAAGCGGTAGGGCAGTTTGAAAGCATTATGAACGATAGCGGTTTCATTACCCTTACCCGCCTGACTTCGGACGAAATCACCGGAACAAGGGAAACAGCGGGTATCGTGGAAAAATACTTCTCACTCTCACAGACAAACACCACCACACTGAAAGATATTTCACTGGGTGCTGACGAAATGAAGATTGGCGACCATATCCTTTGCCTGCATACCCTTTCGGATGCGGAAGATATGCCGGGCAAGGTGGGGACTGATACCCGCTATGAAAAGCTATCCACCGACCGGAGCGATTGCAGATTGTCGTTCGCTTCTCCGGTGGGCGTGTTGCTCTCCTGCAACCATATCTATAACCAGTACATCTTCATTGACGACCACACGGAGAACCTGAAACAGTTTGAAAAGATGGCTCGCAATATGCACTCGCTTTCCAAATACAGCCGTGCCAATCAGATAAACAAGTCTTGGATTGAGGAATATTTGAACGAAGCACATTCACAGGGGCTTATCTCCGTGCGATGCCATTGCAATATCATGGCGTGGAGTGACGACCGGGACGAACTAAAGCACATTAAAAATGATGTGGGGTCACAGCTCGCACTTATGGAGTGCAAGCCACGCCACAACACCACCGACACGCCGACCCTGTTTTGGGCGGGAATACCCGGCAATCAGGCGGACTTCCCGGCGGAAGAAAGTTTCTACACCTTTATAGAACAGGCTCTTTGCCTGTTCACCGAAGAAACGAACTACAAAAGTTCGCTTTCCCCCTTTGGTATCAAGATGGTGGATAGAGTCACGGGAAAGCCGTTGCACATCGACATATCAGACTTACCCATGAAAAAAGGTATCATTACCAATCGCAACAAGTTCATACTTGGGCCGAGTGGTAGCGGCAAGTCATTTTTTACCAACCACATGGTGCGCCAGTATTACGAACAAAATGCGCACGTCCTGCTGGTCGATACCGGAAACAGTTACTTGGGGCTGTGTGAAATGATAAATAGGAAAACGCACGGGGAAGATGGGATATATTTTACCTATACCACTGAAAACCCGATAGCGTTTAATCCTTTCTATGTTGAAGATGGGGTATTCGATATTGAAAAGAAAGAGAGTATCAAAACGCTTATACTGACCCTGTGGAAAAGGGATGATGAAGCACCCACACGGGCGGAAGAAGTGGCTTTGTCGAACGCTGTAAGTTCCTATATCGAACTGATTACTAAGGACAGTTCGGTTACTCCCTGCTTTAATACGTTCTATGAGTATGTGAAAACCGATTATCGGGAACACCTGCAAGAAAAGAACGTCCGGGAAAAGGATTTTGATATAGACAATTTTCTGAATGTATTAGAACCTTACTACAAAGGGGGCGAATACGACTACCTGCTGAACTCCGACAAGGAGCTTGATTTGTTACATAAACGCTTCATTGTCTTTGAGTTGGACAATATCAAAGACCACAAAATTTTATTCCCGATTACTACGATTATCATCATGGAAGTTTTCATCAATAAGATGCGTAAACTAAAGGGTATCAGGAAATTAATATTAATCGAGGAAGCGTGGCTGCGACATGTAAGTCTTGTATATGATTGTTTAACATTCCATTCCACGCGCTGGAAATAGAACGATTAAACCTGTTGTTTCGTCAACAGTAGCCTATGGGAACGTGCGATAGTAAGCAATGAGGTCGTGCGATAGCAGAACCAACAATGAAGCCCTTCCGAAAGGAGAAGTCAGAACCGCGAGGGAACGACAACTGCCGTTAGTATCGAGTGGCAGGGGAGCTAGGCTGAATGGTATGAATAACGTAATGTGAACCGTTGATAAACGTCGTAACTTCGAATGAGCTGTTAATGATACTGGGCTCTAACCCAAAAGGGACGCAGTCGGATAACCTTCTTCATGCTAAGGTTACACGAACATGATGACTGCCGGCGGATAGACGGATTCTAACCCATTCGTTTGTCATATACAAGAAACATGGTAAACCCGTATTTCTCCTGTATAACAGCAGGTAAGCAAACCGTAAGGAAAGCCGAATGAAATGCGGGCAGAGGAATGTGGAAAAAGCGAATGCCATTCTGTAATGGAGCGGATAGAGGTTGAAACATCACCTCACACGAAAGTGGGCTGACTTCCGCAAGGTGACTTTTTACAAGAAACTTTTAGAACTTATTTAAAGGAGAAAAGCAAATGAACGAAAGTAAGACATCGTGTGCATCTACTGACCAAAAGTGGAGCACTTGGGAAAGCATAGACTGGAACAAGTGCGAAATAGCGGTTAATAAGCTACAAGCACGTATTGTAAAAGCTCAGAAAGCAGGCAAACACGGCAGGGTGAAAGCTTTGCAGTGGATGCTGACGCATTCGTTTTACGCTAAAGCTTTAGCGGTAAAACGTGTTACATCGAACAGAGGCAGTAAAACTGCGGGTGTTGATAAAGCTGTGTGGGCAACTTCCAACAGTAAATTCAAGGCCATCAGCGAGCTAAGAAGAAGAGGCTATACCCCTCAACCTCTAAGAAGGATACATATTAAAAAGAGTAACGGGAAGTTGCGTCCATTAGGGATTCCGACGATGAAAGACAGGGCAATGCAGGCATTGTATCTGCTCGCATTGGAACCTGTGTCAGAAACAACTGCTGACAGCAACTCCTACGGATTCCGTAAAGAGAGAAGTGCTGGCGATGCAAGAGAACAATGTTTTTGCGTCCTTGCCAAGACAGCTTCTCCCGAATGGATTTTAGAAGGAGACATCAAAGGTTGTTTTGACCATATCAGTCATGACTGGCTGTTGGAAAATATTCCAATGGATAAAGTCATGCTGAAAAAATGGCTCAAATGCGGTTTCGTTTTCAACAAGGAATTATTCCCTACGGAAGAAGGAACTCCACAGGGTGGAATTATCTCGCCAACTCTTGCCAATATGACATTGGACGGTCTGCAAGCAATGCTCGCAGAAAAGTATTATAGGAAATCCGTTAAGGGACAAGTATATTATCCAAAGGTTCACATGGTTCGATACGCGGATGATTTTATCATTACGGGAAGGACTAGGGAAGCATTGGAGGAAATAAAGCCGTTAGTGGAGAACTTCCTTGAAAGTCGGGGACTTACTCTATCAGAAGAAAAGACAAAGATAACCCATATTGAAGAGGGCTTTGATTTTCTCGGGTACAATATCCGTAAATACAATGGAATACTTCTAATAAAGCCGTCCAAAAAGAGTCTGAAGGGATTCATGGAGAAAATCAGAGGAATCATTGATTCCAATAAAGGTAGTAAACAGGAATCTCTTATAAGACTTTTGAATCCGGTAATAGTCGGTTGGGTGAATTACTACAAGAATTGCGTGGCTTCGGACACATTCAGAAAAGCTGATTACTTGATATTTGAAAAGCTATGGCAATGGGCCAAGAGACGACATCCCAAGAAAGGTAAATATTGGATTGCCAGCAGATACTTTACACGAATAAAGAATCGTAACTGGTGCTTTGTGGCGAACTTCAAAAGGGGTAAAGCGGATGATAAGATTGCCCTCAAAAGACTGTACGACACGAAAATCACCCGATACGTAAAAGTGAAAGGTGAAGCCAATCCTCTCGACCCTGAATGGAAAGAATATTTTGAAAAGCGCAAGACTTACAAGATGCTCAAGTCGCTTAATGGTAGAAAATCATTGCTGTATATGTGGGAAAAACAAAATCATTTATGCCCCATATGCGGAGAACCCATAGACAAAGAACACTCGTGGGGAACTAATGAAAGAATTGTCAATGGAAAGAAAGTTAATTTCTTGGTACATGACAGTTGCAGAAGAAAAGTCATTCAACTTAAATAGATGTAACAATGAGCTGGTTTCTATTAGATAGAAATTTAAAGTTGCTTGAGCCGTATGATTGGAAACTTTCACGTACGGTTCTTAGGGGGGAAAGGGGCAGTAATGCCCCCGACCTACCCGGCAAAGCGATTGCATCGGCGAACATGGCAGACTATATTAAGTACCTCTATAAAACCGTTAGAAAGTATTTCGGCGAAGCGATTGTAGTTACCCAAGAGGTCGAAGATATTATATCTTCTCCCATTGTAAAAGAGAGTATTATAAACAATTCGGATTGTAAAATCTTGCTCGACCAAAGAAAGTACCTGAACAAGTTTGACAGCATACAGAACCTTTTGGGACTGACCGACAAGGAACGTTCACAGGTGCTTTCCATCAACCTTGCCAATCATCCGAACCGGAAATACAAGGAAGTTTGGATAGGCTTAGGGGGTACACAATCCGCCGTATATGCCACCGAAGTGAGTTTGGAAGAATATTACACGTTCACAACAGAAGAAACGGAAAAGATGGAACTTTTCGCCTTGTCTGAAAAGCGGGGCGGAAATCTCGAACTGGCTATCAAACGGCTTGCCGAAAGCAAGCGCAATCCCGAAAAATAATCAATTAATAATTTAATAATCAATCAGTATGAAACATTTAAAAATGCTGTTTCCGGTGCTGTTATGCACCTTGTTACTGGGGCTTTCTTCCTGTAAGGAAACAAACGCCGACCGTCTTAGGGCGATGCGTGGCGACTGGGTAAGCGTAAAGAACCGTCCGGCGTTCTCTCTTTTTGAGGAAAACGGACATTACCGGGTAACGACCTATCGAAAGACCTATCGGGGAACTATCCAAACGGAAACCTATCAGATTTCAGAACAAGACGGAAACCTGTTCATCGAAACGGGGCTTTCCGTCCTTTTGACCTACGACAAGGAGAACGACCGGATTCTGCTTTCACCCGGCGGAGAATACAAACGAAGTAACCAATCCATAAAGAAATAAGCGTATGAGAACAAAGATTATAATGCTGCTCGTTCTATGCAGCCTGTTTGCCGGAAAGGTAAACGCACAGTGGGTAGTGAGTGACCCCGGAAATTTGGCGCAAGGGATTATCAATGCGTCAAAGAACATCGTGCAGACATCATCCACAGCCCAAACAATGATAAAGAGCTTTCAGGAAACCGTAAAGATTTACCAACAGGGTAAGGAATACTACGACAGGCTTAAATCCGTGCATAACCTTGTGAAAGATGCCCGAAAGGTGCAAAAGTCCATCCTGCTTATCGGGGAGATTTCCGACATCTACGTGAATAATTTTCAGAAGATGCTTTCGGATGAAAACTACACGCCGGACGAACTTTCCGCCATTGCCTACGGATATACCCAACTGTTGCAGGAAAGTTCCGATGTGCTGGAAGAAATGAAAAGCGTGGTGAACATCAACGGGCTTTCCATGTCGGACAAGGAACGGATGGACGTTATCGACCGGACGTATAACGCCATCAAAAACTACCGGGACTTGGTGAGTTACTATACCCGGAAAAATATTTCTGTTTCCTACCTGCGGGCGAAAAAGAAAAAGGACACCGACCGGGTAATGGCTCTTTACGGCTCGGCGGATGAACGCTACTGGTAACTTCTAAAAATAAGTAGTATGTTATTAGCAATCGAATTTGATAACCTGCATCAGATTTTACGAAGTCTGTACACGGACATGATGCCGTTATGCGGGAACATGGCGGGGGTAGCCAAAGGAATAGCGGGACTGGGGGCTTTGTTCTATGTGGCTGCCAAAGTATGGCAGTCGCTCGCCAGTGCCGAACCGATAGACGTTTACCCGCTTCTGCGTCCCTTTGTGATTGGCTTTTGTATTATGTTCTTCCCCACATTCGTACTGGGTACGATTAACAGTGTCATGTCACCTGTGGTAAGGGGCTGTAACAATATGCTCGAAACGCAAACTTTCGATATGAACGCTTACCGGGCGCAAAAGGACAAGCTGGAATATGAAGCGATGGTGCGCAACCCGGAAACGGCTTACCTTGTTTCGGATGAAGCATTTGACAAGCAGATAGACGAATTGGGATGGTCTGCCAAAGATATTGCCACAATGGGCGGTATGTACATGGATAGGGCAGCCCACAATATCAAGCAATCCGTCCGGGACTGGTTCAGGGAATTGTTGGAACTGCTCTTTCAATCGGCAGCCCTTGTAATAGACACCATCCGAACCTTTTTCCTTATCGTACTGGCAATATTGGGTCCGATAGCCTTTGCCATCAGCGTGTACGATGGCTTTCAGGCGACACTGACCCAATGGATAACAAGGTACACTTCCGTTTACCTGTGGCTGCCCGTTTCAGACCTGTTCAGTTCCATTCTTGCCCGAATACAGGTTCTTATGCTCCAAAAGGATATTCAGGAACTATCAGACCCCAATTTCATACCGGACGGAAGTAACAGTGTGTACATCATTTTTATGATAATCGGTATCATCGGTTACTTCACCATCCCCACCGTATCGAACTGGATTATTCAGGCGGGCGGAATGGGTAACATGAGCCGGAATATAAACAGTGCGGCTAACAAGACAGGTAGCGGTGTCGGGGCAGTGGCAGGTGCAGCAACCGGGAACGCTGGCGGCAGGGTCGGCGGTAAACTAATCAAAAGTAACCAATAAATAAAAATCAAGATGGAATTTAAAAGTTTAAAGAACATTGAAACCAGTTTCAAACAGATACGGCTTTTCGGGATTGTGTTTGTCGTCATGTGTACCCTGATAACGGGTTATGCCGTTTGGAACTCCTATACGTTTGCTGAAGCGCAACGGCAGAAGATTTATGTCTTGGATGGCGGTAAATCGTTGATGCTTGCGCTTTCGCAAGACCTCTCGCAAAACCGTCCGGTCGAAGCAAGGGAACACGTGAAGCGTTTTCACGAACTCTTTTTTACATTGTCACCGGATAAGAACGCTATCGAAAGTAATATCAAACGGTCGCTGTTCCTCGCCGACAAGAGCGCATTCAACTATTACCGTGACCTCTCGGAAAAGGGATATTACAACCGTATAATCTCCGGTAACATCAGCCAGACCATACGGATAGACAGTGTTTCGTGCAATTTCGATGTGTACCCCTATGCGGTGGCGACTTATGCCCGCCAAATGATTATCCGTGAAAGCAGCGTGACCGAAAGAAGCCTTGTCACCCGTTGCCGGTTATTGAACGCTGTGCGCTCGGACAATAACCCGCACGGCTTTATGATGGAAAGTTTCGAGATAACGGAAAACAAGGACTTGAACACCATAAAGCGGTAAGCCATGATACGGAAAATTCTCTCTCCGGTGAATCAGGCGATTACCCATGTGCAGGACTGGGCGGATGAAAAACTCCGCCGCCTGTGCGGGCGCATGACACCGGAAATAAGGCTGGCGGTAATCCTGCTTATGCTCCTGTTCTTCGGCGGGCTATCCATCTATTTTACGGTATCATCCATTTACCGGATAGGCAAAGAGGACGGCGAAACCATACGGATAGAACACATCAGGCAGTTGCAGCTACAAGGTAAAGACAGTACGAACATTTTTAATCAGTCAGACAATGGAAGAAAAAGAAGTGAAGAATGAAGTTCCCGCACCGGAAACGGCAAAGGGAAAAGAACCTGAAAAACAAGGAAAGGGAAAAAAGGAACTGACCCCGCAACAGATACAGCAACGGAAGAAGATGCTGGTTTATCCGATTATGGGACTGGTTTTCTTGGGGGCTATGTACCTGATTTTTGCACCGTCCGATAAGGACGAAGCAAAGGTGGAAAACGTGGGCGGATTTAATGCCGATATTCCGCAACCCAAAGGGGACGGGATAATCAGCGATAAAAAGACCGCCTACGAACAGGAACAAATGGAGAACAAACAGGCGGACAAGATGCGCTCCTTACAGGATTTTGCCTTTTCGCTCGGAGAGGAAAACGGGAACGGGGAAGATTTGACCCTGATAGATGATGCTCCGGCAGAAAAGCCGAAAACCAATGTAATAGACTTCGGGGCGGGTGCGCCGAACAATAGCCGTTCCTCTATCCAGTCTTCGGCGGCAGCTTACCGGGATATGAACCGTCAGTTAGGCAGTTTCTACGAAACGCCGAAAGAGGACAAGGAAAAAGAGGAACTCAAACGGCAGGTGGAAGAACTCACTGCCCGGCTCGATGCCAAAGAAAACGGGGCGGGCAGCATGGATGAACAGGTGGCTCTTATGGAAAAGTCCTACGAACTGGCGGCAAAGTATATGAATGGCGGACAGCAGGAACAAGTAGCGCAAGTGATACCTACCGCACCCATTCAGGAAAAAGGAAATGCCGCACCTGTAAAAGCGGTATCGGACAGGACGGTTTCAGGATTGCAGCAGCCCATGAGCAACGCCGAATTTGTCGCCGAATACAGCAAGCCACGCAATTATGGGTTTAATACGGCGGTCGGCAGTGGTTATTCGATGGGAAAGAACACTATCCGGGCGTGTGTGCATAACGACCAAACACTTACGGACGGGCAGACCGTCAAACTGCGGCTGTTAGAACCGTTGCAAGCGGGGAACGTGATTGTCCCGAAAAACAGCCTTGTTTCAGGAAGTGCCAAAGTGCAGGGGGAACGGCTTGACATACTGGTTTCCTCGCTTGAATACGCGGGTAACATCATTCCGGTGGAACTTGCCGTGTACGACAGTGACGGGCAAAAGGGGCTTTCCGTTCCCTCGTCACTGGAACAGGAAGCAGTCAAAGAAGCGATGGCAAACATTGGTGCGGGACTGGGTACGAGCATTTCCTTTGCGCAAAGTGCCGGGCAGCAGGTCGCAATGGATATTACAAGGGGCGTGATGCAAGGCGGCTCGCAATACCTCGCCAAGAAGTTCAGAACGGTAAAAGTACACTTGAAAGCGAGCTATCAGGTGATGCTTTACGCCAAACAGCAATAATCTATTTATCAATTATCAACCATAAAAATTTCAATCCAAATGAAAAAGTTAATGATTTTATTCGCTCTTATCATGGGCGTGGTTTCCGTGAAAGCACAAAGTAACGATTTGTATCAAGGCATTACAAAGAAACTGCCTTACCGCCAAATGGTGACACCTTACGGCGTACAGGTGACATTCGCCAAAACGGTACATATCATTTTCCCGTCTGCCGTTAAGTACGTGGATTTAGGCAGTAACTACATTATTGCCGGAAAAGCGGACGGGGCGGAAAATGTTGTCAGGGTCAAGGCTACGACAGAGGGCTTTCCCGGTGAAACCAATTTTTCCGTTATCTGTGAGGATGGCAGTTTTTATTCCTTTAATGCAAAGTACGCACATGAACCGGAAATGCTGAACATCGAAATGAAAGACTTCTTGGAGAATGAGGACACAACGGATTTCAGCCATACCCGGATGAACATCTATTTCCGTGAACTGGGCAGCGAAAGCCCGCTTTTGGTAAAGCTGATTATGCAGTCCATCAACAAGAACAATGACCGGGAAATAAAGCATTTGGGATGCAAGCGGTTCGGGGTGCAGTTCTTGGTAAAGGGCATTTATTCGCATAACGGGCTTTTCTACTTCCACACACAGGTAAAGAACAGTTCAAACGTGCCGTTTGATACCGATTTTATCCGTTTCAAGATTGTGGATAAAAAGGTAGCCAAAAGAACGGCTATTCAGGAAACCGTTATCGACCCGGTGCGGAGCTATAACGAGATACTGGTTATCGGTGGCAAAAGTACCGTCCGTACCGTGTACACCGTTCCGCAGTTCACTATCCCTGACGATAAGATATTAGTTATCGAACTGGTGGAAAAGAACGGTGGCAGACACCAAACCATACGGGTGGAAAATTCGGATGTAGTGGCAGCCAAAGTGATTAACGAACTTAAAATCAAATGAACATGAAAAGGATATGTTGTATTATATCCCTTTTTGTGCTGTGCCTGACTTTTAACCAGGCACACGCACAAAGATGTCTGCCGGGAATGAAAGGCTTGCAGGTTACGGGCGGCATGGCGGACGGCGTTCATTGGAACAGTAAAAGCGATTTCGCTTATTACTTCGGGGCTGCCATGAGTACCTATACCAAAAACGGGAACAGGTGGGTTATCGGCGGGGAGTACCTTGAAAAGCATTACCCCTATAAGGATTTGCAGATACCAGTCAGCCAGTTTACAGGTGAGGGCGGTTACTATTTGAATTTCCTTTCAGACAGGAAGAAAACCTTTTTTCTCTCGCTGGGTCTATCTGCCCTTGCCGGGTATGAAACAAGCAACTGGGGCGATAAATTGCTGCCCGATGGCTCTACCCTGACCGATAAGGACGGTTTTGTCTATGGCGG
>OGPF01001430.1_pt1 | contig 10917 bp, 7 predicted proteins | sample 1552871 | NCBI WGS metagenome assembly OGPF01 (sample SAMEA2580276, study PRJEB22360) | human gut metagenome | biome: human gut; feature: human-associated habitat; material: faeces | place: Denmark | collected 2008/2010
TCAGAACGGCTCTCGGCGGCGTTGATTTTTCTACCTGTCTTGTAAGTGGACTGCGCGTTTCTGATACATTCAGAGAACTCCGAAACGCTGTTTTTTCAGCCAATCAAGCTGTGGAGCTTTCAATGCTCCTTGGAATAAGAATAAAATAATTTTAGCCGCTATGACAATAAACGTCACAGCGGCTTTTTATTACTTTTTATCCTGTTCTATCAGTATTTTCACAGCGTTCACCGCACAGTGGATACCTCTTGTGGTGTCGTCGCTCACATTGTCTTCAAGGTCTGCCTTTGAACGCTCCACGTTCCATATAGCTGTTATAACAGCTCCACAGCGGACGTGTCTTGCGATACCTACTGAGAAAACTGCGGCACATTCCATTTCGGAAGTCATACAGCAACACCCTATATGCGTCCCAGCGGTAATTTATATCGCCGCTCACAGGCATTGAGTCAGGCTCTACTTCTCCATAAAAGCTGTCCTTGCTGTGGACAACGCCCACATGATAACGCTTGCCAAGCTTATCTTCTGACAGTTCAGCCGCAGCTTTTGCAAGGGCAGTTGTTACAGTGAAATCTGCTACAGCAGGGTAGCCCTCGGGGAGATATTCTTTTGACGTACCTTCGCCACGGACAGCCGCCGAAGCTATAACAAGGTCGCCACCGCTAACGGAAAGATCCATTCCTCCGCTTGTGCCAATACGAATAAATGTGTCTGCGCCGCACTTTACCAGTTCCTCCACTGCAATTGCCGCAGATGGCCCACCGATACCGGTCGAGCACACAGTTACCTTTTCACCGTAAAGATAGCCTGTATAAACATTGTATTCTCTGTTTTGAGCCACCTGCTTTGCGTCATCAAGAAGTGCCGCTATTTTCGGCACTCTTCCAGGGTCGCCCGGCATAATAACATATCTGCCCACTTCATCAGGGATAGTTCTGATGTGAAATTGTCTTTCACCGTCCATAATGCTTGCCATAAAAATTCCTCCTCTCAGAATTATTCGTCGTATGGATAATTATTTTCTTCGTATAATTCATTTTCTGCAAAATTTTTTCCAGATTTCTGCTTTTTCTTTATATGTATAAGCACTATGATAAGCACTATTGCTATAATCGCAAAAAGCCCGCCTAATCCACAGAAAACAACTGTTAATATGGTGTTGGTTGTATCATTTGGTGCATAAAACGTTTCAGGGTCGTCAGGGTCACAGAATATCTGGATCGTTTGTCCTCTTCTGTATCTGATGTTGCTGGAATATGTATTGCTGTGAGTGGTGTAGAGCTGTCCGTCAACGTTATATGAATACACTGGTGTGTAAACTGTGCTATATGACACGTGTCCGTCATCGTTCTCGTGTCGTTCATCTTTGCTGAGAATATCTGATATTATAGCATTGACTTCAAGAGTACATCTGTTTTTGAGCTGAGTTTGGTGTATTGCAAAACCTATTCCAACTGCAAGAAATGTCACGCCAACCAACATGAAAACTAACGCTATTATTTTCATTGCCGATTTGCTGTAATGCACATGAGATCTTTTGTAATAACGCATATTTTTCCCCATTTAAGCATAAAAGCCAACACCTTAATATGGCGTTGGCTTTTGTTTTATCTTACTTTTCCATTTTCATTGAAATGTCAAACGCCTTGACTGAGTGTGTGATAGCACCGATAGAAATGATATCAACGCCCGTTTCAGCTATTGCACGGATTGTTTCAGAAGTCACGTTTCCTGAAGCTTCTAAAAGTGCTTTGCCATTTGTCATTTCAACAGCCTTTGCCATATCTTCATTTGTCATATTGTCTAGCATGATTATCTCAACGCCAAGTGTAAGAGCTTCTTTGAGTTCTTCAAGGTTTCCGACTTCAACTTCTATCTTTACAGTATGCCCCATTTTTTCTCTTAGAGCGTTTACTGCGCCTGTCATGCTGCCATATGCGTCAATGTGAGTGTCTTTTAGCATTGCGCAATCTGAAAGATTGTATCTGTGGTTTTTTCCACCGCCTACTGTAACTGCATATTTCTGCAAAACTCTAAGACCTGGGAGCGTTTTTCTTGTATCCGCAACAGACGCCTTTGTACCCTTTACAAGCTCAACGCATCTGTTTGTTGCAGTTGCAACGCCTGACATATGCTGAACGATATTCAGTGCCGTTCTTTCGCCTTTGAGCAAGGCTCTTGTTGAGCCTGTTATTCTTGCGATAATGTCGCCTTTCTTGACCTTTTCACCGTCATGGATAAATACCTCACATTTAACATTGCTGTCAAGAAGCTGAAAAACTCTCATTGCAACATCAATTCCACAAAGAACGCCTTCGTCCTTTGAAACATACTTTGCTGTTGAAACTGAATTTTCGTCAACAAGATAATCCGTTGTAACGTCTATATAGTTGATATCCTCCAGCAGAGCTGTTTTAATGATATCGTCGATCTGAAACTGCATTAATCTCATTTGTTTTCCTCCATTTTTTCTTTGGATTTGAGCTTTTCGATAGCGTCCTTTAATACGATATAAGCGACAGTTGTAAGAGACCTTGCTTCAACATAATCTCTGTCTATTTTGAAATTACCGTCACAAAGGAAATTTTTTAGCTTTGTTACTTCTTCAAGATCAGGTGGCAAAGCCTCCTTATCAGGGATAACGAAATATGCACGCTGCATTATATCTCTTATCTCTGTTCTTATGCCCTGAGGAATGTGCGGTGCTTCATTGTCTATCTTGAAATCGTATGTTTCAAGGTCACCACTGTCAGATCTTATCTTCTCATTGATGTCAGCCGCAGCACGTCTTGAAAATACCAGAGCTTCAAGTAGGGAATTGCTTGCAAGTCTGTTATTGCCGTGAACACCTGTATGTGAACATTCGCCGCAGGCATAAAGCCTGTCAATGTTAGTTCTTGCATATGTATCAACATTTATGCCGCCCATAAGGTAATGATGACAAGGGAAAATAGGTATCATATCCTTGGTCATGTCATAACCTGCTTCGAGAAGCTTTTCATTTATCATAGGAAATCTGTTTCTGACAAACTCAGGGTCTTTGTGAGTTATATCGAGATAGAATTTGTCAGAGCCTGTTTTCTTGGCTTCAGCCATGATCGCATGAGAAACAACATCTCTTGGCGCAAGCTCAAGGCGGTCGTCATAATTTTGCATAAATCTTTCGCCGTTGCAGTTTTTAAGATAAGCGCCCTCGCCTCTGACAGATTCAGATATAAGGAAAGTTTCACGAGTGTGCTTGTTGTTAAATCCTGTTGGGTGGAACTGGATATAGCTGAGATTTTTTATCTCTGCTCCAAGCTCATGAGCAATAGTTATGCCGTCGCCTGTTGCGATAGCGGAGTTTGTAGTGTATTCGTAAACTCTGCCTATTCCACCAGTTGCAAAAATGGCGTATCTGCAATTATATGTCGTATATTCGTTGTCATTAGTCAGCACAAGAATGGAAAAACCTGTTTCGGTTTTCTTTGCGTTGCACATAACGGCATTTTCGAGTATCTCAACATTATCTAGCTGTTGAACATTTCTTAGTAGAGTTGTTTCGATCTCCAGACCTGTGGTATCAGCATGATGAAAAATCCTGTTCATACCGTGTCCACCTTCGAGAGTGCGGTGATAAGATCCATCAGGACACTTATCAAAGTCAGCACCAAGCTCTATGAGTTTTCCGATGTCAATATAGGCTTCGTCAACAAGGACCTGAGTGGACTCAGGATCATTTTCAAATCCGCCTGCTACAAATGTATCATGTTTGTGATATTCAGGCGAGTCCTTTGGATTGTCATAAACGCCTGCAATTCCACCCTGTGCAAGGGAAGAGTTACACAAGGTCAGCTCTCTTTTGGAAAGCACAAGTACATTTAAATCACGGGAAAGGTTAAGTGCTGCATATAGACCTGCCGCACCGCAGCCTGCGATAATAACGTCATAATTTTTGTTGTTCATATTTATAACCTCTTTGTATGGCGAAAATCCGCCAAGCATTATGTGAAAACGCTCTCAGATATCACTCTGAAATTATTTACACTTATTCCATTATAACATATATTTTCTCTTATTTCAACTATTATTTGCATATATAATCCGTATACTTGATATATTTTTAAGTGCAACTTTACAAAAAAATGACTGCCTGCTCCCGAAAGGGAACAGGCAGTCGGAGGTTTATTATAGATCAACTAATAGTCAAATATCAGTCAGTCTGCAAATATTATTTGCCGTAGTAAGCCTTGAGGTACATTTCCTTCAGCTCGCTCATCAGTGGGTATCTTGGGTTAGCACCTGTGCACTGGTCATCAAATGCATTTTCAACCATCTCATCAAGTGTAGCAAGGAAGTCTTTTTCATCAACTCCGTAGTCTTTGATAGTCTTCTTAATTCCAACCTTATCCTTAAGCTCCTCAATAGCCTTTAAGAAGTTCTCAAACTTCTCATCATCGTTCTTGCCGGCAATACCAAGGAAGTTAGCACATTCAACATATCTTTCCTTGCAGTGAGGATAAGCATACTGTGAGAATGTTCCCATCTTAGCTGGAACTTCTGCGGCATTAAAGCGCATTACATCTGTAATAAGAAGTGCGTTAGCAATGCCGTGAGGTATATGGTGGTAAGCACCAAGCTTGTGAGCCATAGAGTGGCATACACCAAGGAATGCGTTGGCAAATGCCATACCAGCCATAGTAGAAGCGGTAGCCATCTGTTCTCTTGCCTTGGCATCGTGAGGTCCATTCTCATATGCCGCTGGAAGATATTCAAATATATTCTTCATAGCCTTAAGTGCAAGACCATCAGTATAATCTGTAGCCATAATAGAAGCATATGCTTCAAGAGCATGTGTTAATGCATCTATACCAGAAGCGGCTGTAAGTCCCTTAGGCTGGTCCATACACATATCAGCATCAATAATAGCCATCTTAGGAAGTAGTTCATAGTCAGCAAGAGGATACTTTATGCCAGTCTTTTCATCAGTGATAACTGCGAAAGGTGTAACCTCTGAACCAGTACCAGAAGAAGTAGGAATAGCTATAAAGTAGGCTTTTTCGCCCATCTTAGGGAATGTGTAGATACGTTTTCTTATATCCATAAATCTCATAGCCATATCCATAAAGTCAACTTCAGGATGTTCGTACATAACCCACATAATCTTGGCAGCATCCATAGCAGAACCACCACCGATAGCAATGATACAGTCAGGCTCAAAGCTGTTGATAGCCTTAGTTCCTTCAATAGCACATTCTAATGTAGGGTCTGGTGCAACATTGAAGAAGGTTGTGTGTGTTATGCCAAGTTCATCAAGCTTGTCGGTAACGCACTTAGTGTAGCCATTCTTATATAAGAACTGGTCTGTAACAATAAATGCTTTCTTCTTGCCTAATACAGTCTTTACCTCGTTAAGTGCAACAGGAAGGCAGCCTTTCTTAAAGTATACCTTTTCAGGTGCTCTGAACCACAGCATATTTTCTCTCCTCTCAGCAACAGTCTTAATATTAATAAGGTGCTTTACGCCTACATTTTCAGATACAGAGTTACCGCCCCACGAACCACAGCCAAGTGTAAGAGAAGGTGCTAACTTAAAGTTATAAAGGTCACCGATACCGCCTTGTGAAGAAGGTGTATTAATAAGAATACGGCAGGTCTTCATAGCTTCCTCGAACTTAGCAAGCTTGTAGTTTTCAGTTGCAGAATTAATATATATAGAAGAAGTATGACCAAATCCGCCATCAGCTATTAGACGCTCAGCTTTACTTATGGCATCATCAAAATCCTTTGCCTTATACATAGCAAGAACAGGAGATAACTTCTCGTGTGCGAATTCTTCTGAAAGGTCAACAGAAGTAACTTCGCCAATGAGAATTTTGGTGGTTTCAGGTACTTCTATGCCGGAAAGCTTTCCGATATTATAAGCACTCTGGCCAACTATCTTGGCATTTAACGAGCCATTGATAATGATAGTCTTTCTTACTTTATCAAGCTCGGTCTTATTAAGGAAGTGACAGCCGCGTTTAGTGAATTCTTCTTTAACCTGCTTGTATACAGATGAGTCAACGATTACAGACTGCTCAGAAGCACATATCATACCATTATCAAATGTCTTAGAATGGATAATAGAATTGACTGCAAGTATAACATCGGCAGTGCTGTCAATAATAGCTGGAGTGTTACCAGCACCTACGCCAAGTGCAGGCTTTCCAGATGAATAAGCTGCCTTAACCATGCCAGGACCACCAGTTGCAAGTATAATGTCGGCTTCTTTCATAAGAGTGTTGGTAAGTTCAAGGCTTGGAACATCAACCCAGCCGATTATACCCTCAGGAGCACCGGCAGCAACAGCAGCCTCAAGTACAACCTTAGCAGCAGCTATTGTGCTTTCCTTAGCACGGGGATGTGGACTTATGATAATGCCATTACGTGTCTTTAATGAAATAAGAGTCTTGAATATAGCAGTAGAAGTTGGATTAGTTGTAGGAATAACAGCGGCAACAACACCGATAGGCTCTGCGATCTTCTTAATGCCATAGGCTTTATCTTCCTCGATAACACCGCAGGTTCTGGTATCACGGTATGCGTTGTAAATGTATTCAGCGGCATAGTGATTTTTGATTACCTTGTCTTCAACAATTCCCATACCAGTTTCTTTGACAGCCATCTTGGCAAGAGGTATTCTTGCCTTATTAGCAGCAAGGGCAGCAGCGGTAAATATCTTATCAACCTGTTCCTGCGAATATGCTGAGAAGATACGCTGTGCCTCTTTTACAGAGCTTATAAGCTCTTCAAGAGACTGGATGTTGTTAACTACTAAAGATTTTTCTTTGCTCATAACTAGTTCCCCTTTTCTTAGATAATCATACATATACTTTGTTAGTGATGTATAGTGTTACACGAAGTAACTATCTTAATAAAAATAAGATTGATAATTAATTAACAATCATTATGGTCACACTTTAACACTTATATATGCAGATGTCAATAAATTATTGCCGTTTTATAGAAAGTTTAGAAGTTAATAATTTATCAGTTCCCAATTTAGATATGGATAATCAGGTATTTGAAGTCTGAAGGCTGAAAATATAAGTTGACAGTGCAAAAATTGATGTTACAATAGTTGCAGATACAACAATTGGAGGTGCATTTTAATGCTTAAAAGAATATTTTCTTATATGAAACAGTATAAGAAATATGCCTGTCTGGCACTTTTATGTATTGCTGTTGAGGCAGTGCTTGAACTTATGGTGCCTATGATTATGGCTGATTTAATTGATAATGGTGTTGCTAATGGCGACACAGCTTATATTTATACTAAGGGCTTGCAGATGGCAGGATGTGCGGTTCTGGCACTTATCCTTGGCATTGGAAGTGCAAGATTTTCAGCACTTGCAGGACAGGGACTTGGCGCTAATATAAGGCAGGCAGAATATGAGAAATTACAATCATATTCATTTGCCAATATAGACCATTTCAGGGTTTCTTCGCTGGTTACTCGTCTGACAAGTGATGTTACGAATATACAGAATTCGGTATCAACAGGTATGAGACCATTTGGCAGAAGCCCGGTTATGCTTATATTTGCATCGTCAGTAGCATTTACAATTAACAGAACACTTGCATTCGTGTTTTTCGTGGCACTGCCTATACTTGCCGTGCTTCTCATAATTATTATTATGAATGTCCGTCCACTTTATGGACGTATGCAGAATGCAATAGATTTAGTCAACAGAAGCATTCAGGAAAATCTTACTGCGATAAGAGTAGTTAAAGCATATGTAAGAGGTGATTACGAGGTTTCTAAGTTTGAGGAAGTTAATGCTAATCTTAAGAAAGAGTCAGAGAAAGCATTCGGTATAGCAGTTCTTAATATGCCAGCTATGCAGTTTGTTATGTATGGAACGATTATATCAATTCTCTTTATCGGCGGACATCTTATTAATGCAGGACAGTTAAAGATTGGTGAGCTTACAAGCTTTTTAAGTTATGTTCTTCTTATACTTAATTCACTTATGATGATGTCAAATGTATTTCTTATGATGACACGTTCTTTAGCCTCAGCTTCAAGAATTGTCGAAGTTCTTGATGAAAAAATAGACATAACAGATGAACAGGCAGAGGATATAAGTGTTAAAAAGGGTTCAATTGAGTTTGACCACGTATGGTTTAAATACAAGAAAGAGGCAAAAGAATATGTTCTTTCTGATGTTTCATTTAATATAGAAGCAGGACAGACTATTGGAATAATAGGACAGACGGGTTCAGCCAAGACAACGCTTGTATCACTTATTCCAAGATTATACGATGCAACCAAAGGAACGGTGAGAATAGACGGAATAGATGTAAAAAAATATCCTATGAGACATTTAAGGGATGCTATTGCAGTTGTATTGCAGAAGAATACATTATTCTCAGGTTCACTTCTTTCTAACCTCTACTGGGGTAATGAGAATGCTTCTATGGGGGAGATAGATGAGGCCTGCCATATTGCCTGTGTAGACGAATTCTTAGACAGACTTCCACAGGGATATGATACTGATATGGGACAGGGTGGTGTCAATGTATCTGGTGGACAGAAGCAGAGAATATGTATTGCGAGAGCTATATTAAAAAAGCCAAAGGTGCTTATTCTTGATGACTCAACAAGTGCGGTAGATACAGCGACAGAAGCTAAGATAAGAGAGGAACTTGCTAATAAGCTTCCAGATATGACCAAGATTGTAATAGCACAGAGAATATCTTCGGTAAAGCACGCTGACCAGATTATCATACTGGACAGGGGAAAGGTAGCTGCGATAGGCACACACGAAACACTTCTTGCCAATAACAGGATATATCAGGAAATATATGAATCACAGAAGGAAGGAGTGGATTTATAATGGCTAAATATGTTGGATATAAAAGACCTAAAGATACCAAGAAGACATTGAAACAGTTATTCGTATATCTTGGACATTATAAATGGATGCTTATATTAGTAGCATTTCTTGTATTCATAAGTGCAGGAGCTAATGTTACAGGAACTTATCTTATTAAGCCTGTTGTCAATAGATTTATTGTTCCGGGCAATATGACAGGACTTTTAAAGGCTGTTATAGCTATGGGCGTAATGTATGCGTGTGGAGCATTATCAACACTTGGATATAACCGCATTATGGTGAAAATGTCACAGAAGGTTATACAGGATATAAGAAATGATTTATTTAAGCATACACAGAAGCTTCCATTAAAATATTTCGATGCACATACACACGGCGAACTTATGAGCCGTTTTACTAATGATGTTGATACAGTTCAGGAAGCTATGAATAACAGTTTTGCTATGATAATACAGAGTTTTATTATGCTGTTTGGTACACTTACGATGATGATGGTATTAAGCATACGTCTTTCTATGATAGTTGTCGTATTTCTTATTATAATGTTCTTCTTTATCAAATTTAACAGTAAGCACAGTAAGAAATATTTTAACAGACAGCAGGAAGAGCTTGGTAAAATCAATGGATTCGTTCAGGAGATGATGGCTGGACAGAAGGTTGAGAAGGTATTTAACCACGAGGAAAAGGATTACGGGAAATTCTGTGAAATGAATGAGAATTTCAGAAAAGAGTCAACTAATGCACTGGCATTTGCTGGAATGATGATTCCTACAATAGTAAGTCTTTCTTATCTTAATTATGCAATATCAGCCTGTGTTGGCGGTATATTTACATTAAAGGGACTTATGGATTTAGGTACGCTTTCGGCTTATCTTGTATATGTAAGACAAAGTGCAATGCCACTTAACCAGTTCACACAACAGGTTAATTTCCTGCTTTCAGCCTTATCAGGTGCAGAGCGTATATTTGATATGATGAACGAAGAACCTGAGGTTGATGAAGGCAGTGTTACATTATGTAATGTTACGAAAAATGAAGCGGGTGAACTTATGGAAGCTTCAGGTAATACAGGCATATACGCCTGGAAGGTTCCAGCGACGAAAGATAAAGCAGGCTATCTTGTTGAGTTAAAGGGAGATGTGCGATTTAAAGATGTTGTGTTTGGATATGTAAAAGAAAAGACTATTCTTAATGATGTAACTTTATATGCAAAGCCGGGACAGAAGATAGCATTTGTAGGCTCAACCGGTGCAGGAAAGACAACAATAGTTAATCTTATTAACAGATTTTATGATATCCAGTCAGGAACAATAACTTATGACGGAATAGACATTAAGGATATAAGTAAAGATGATTTAAGAAGGTCAATGGCAATGGTTATACAGGAAACACATCTGTTTACAGGAACTATTGCGGACAATATACGATATGGAAAGCTTGATGCAACAGATGAGGAAGTAAGGGAGGCAGCTGTAATAGCTAATGCAGATTCATTTATAAGAAGGCTTCCAGATGGTTATGATACAATGCTTTATTCCGATGGAAGCAATCTTTCACAGGGACAGCGCCAGCTTCTTGCCATTGCGAGGGCAGCAGTAGCCAAGCCTCCTGTACTTATTCTTGATGAGGCGACAAGCTCAGTAGATACAAGAACAGAAAGACTTATCGAGAATGGTATGGATGCAATAATGGAAGGCAGAACAGTATTCGTTATTGCACACAGATTGTCAACTGTAAGAAATTCCAAGGCGATTATGGTACTTGAGAAAGGACAGATTATTGAGCGTGGAAGCCACGATGAGCTGATAGAGCAGAAAGGAAGATATTATCAGCTCTATACGGGACAGTTCGAGCTTGAATAAATCGGACATTAATATAGCTTGAATTATTGTAATTTGAAATAAATAAATAAAAAGAATATAATCAAAATATAAAAAAATAGTTAAAGAGGTGTTGGTATTGAATAATCTGATTGAGTTTTTGAAGCAGGAAGGTGTTTCTGCACAGCTTGTAGAAGAAGTCCGGCATTATTCAGAAGAACATACTGTAGATGAAG
>OGPF01001432.1_pt1 | contig 10907 bp, 10 predicted proteins | sample 1552871 | NCBI WGS metagenome assembly OGPF01 (sample SAMEA2580276, study PRJEB22360) | human gut metagenome | biome: human gut; feature: human-associated habitat; material: faeces | place: Denmark | collected 2008/2010
CTACAAGAATATGTTTGCCAATAACCCAGAAGTAAAACCTTTATTTAATATGGACAAGCAAGCTTCTGGTGAACAACCAAAAGCTTTAGCAATGACAATATTAGCTGCAGCTCAAAACATAGATAATCTTCCAGCTATTTTACCAGTAGTTAAGAAAATTGGAGAAGTTCACTGTAATAAAGAAATTCAAGCTGAACATTATCCAATAGTAGGAAAAAATCTTTTATTAACTATAAAAGAAGTATTAGGAGATGCAGCTACTGATGAAGTTATGGAAGCATGGGAAAAAGCTTACCAAGTAATTGCTGATATATTCATTTCAGTTGAAAAAGAAATTTATGAAACAAGAAAATAATCTAAAGAGATTGTATTAAAATAATATTTGATATTTCGTAGATAAAAAAGGGGATTTGCATTAAAAATCCCTTTTTTTAATGTAATATTATTATGAAATATTCCATTTATATAATTTTAAGATTTATTTATTTGATATATAATAGATATTATTAAAAAATAATTGTAAAGGAAGATACTATATGACAGAAATGATAAAGAAACCTGAATTATTAGCTCCAGCAGGTAGTTTGGAGAAATTAAAAATAGCATTTCAATATGGAGCAGATGCAGTATATTTTGGAGGAGGAGCCTTTTCACTAAGAGCTACGGCACAAAAGTTTACATATGAAGAAATGAAGGAAGGAGTAGAATATGCACATAGTTTAGGAAAAAAAATCTACTGTACAGTTAATATAATGCCTAAGAATAGCGAAATAGATGCTTTAATTGAGCACTTAAAAAAGCTAGATGAAGTTGGAGTAGATGCTGTTTTAGTTTCAGATTTAGGTATACTAGCGTTGGTTAAGAAGTATACTAATTTAGCAATACATATAAGTACACAAGCAAACACAACTAATTATGCAGCTTGTAATATGTGGGAAGAGCTAGGCGCTGAAAGGGTAGTACTAGCAAGAGAAAGCACACTGCAAGATATTAAAGATATACGTAAAAATATTTCTCCAGAGTTAGAACTTGAAATATTTGTTCATGGAGCAATGTGTATTTCTTATTCAGGAAGATGTCTTTTATCAAGCTATATGACAGGAAGAGATTCCAATAGAGGTGCATGTGCACAAAGTTGTAGATGGAAATATTATTTAGTAGAAGAAAAAAGACCTAATGAATACTTCCCAATAGAAGAAGATCAGCATGGAACTTATATAATGAATTCAAAGGATTTATGTATGATTGAGCATATACCAGAGCTTATGCAAGCAGGAGCACAATCATTAAAAATAGAAGGAAGAAATAAAAGTGAATATTATTTAGCACTAGTTGTTAAGGCGTATAGACAGGCAATAGATTTATACTGTGAAGATCCAGAAAACTATAAGTTACCTAAAGTATTATTAGATGAAATGTATAAAGTAAGCCATAGAGAATACCATACTGGTTTCTTCTTTAATGAGCCAAAGCATGAAGGAATAATTTATAAAACAAATAACCATGTAAGAGAATATGATGTAGTGGCAATTGTTCATGAATATGATGAAGAAACTCAAATAGCTACATGTAAGCAAAGAAATAAGTTCTCAATGGGAGAAAAGGTAGAAATACTTTCTTCAAACTCTGATGGTGGAGAATTTGTAGTAGAAGAAATTTATGATTTAGAAGGCAATAAATTAGAATCATGCCCACACCCTGGAATGATGTGCAAAGTTAAGATTCCATACAAAGTAGAAAAGAACAGCTTTATTAGAAAAGAGCTTGTTTAATATACATTAAGGAACAATTTTATTGATAAAAAAGGCGAATTTTGTTAAAAAATTGTTTTATTATTAAAAATATAGCTTTCTTTAACGGTTCATATCCTTTACTAATTGTATATATGAAATTATAATATTACTGTGAAAAAAATAAATTTAAGAATTTAGTTTATTATTCTAAATAATAAACAATAGGGGGAATACATATGAAAAGTTTACTTTTAGTTACGTCGCCACCAGCTTGTGGAAAGACATTTGTTTCAAAAGAATTAGCGAAAGCGTTAAATCCAATAGTATACTTAGATAAAGATACTTTAATTGGATTATCTAAGCAAATCTTTGTTGTTGCTGGAGAAGAGTATAACAGAAGTTCCGATTTCTTTGAAGAGCATATAAGAAATTATGAGTATGATGTAGCGTTAGATTTAGCTTTAGAAGCTTTAAACTACTGTGATACAGCACTAGTAAATGCTCCATTTACTAGAGAAGTAAGAGATAAAGAATATATGGATAACTTACGTGAAAAACTTGCAGAAAGAGATGTTGAGTTAGTAGTAATATGGGTAGAAACAGATCCAGAAGTATGTCACCAAAGAATGATTGAACGTAATTCTGATCGTGATACTTGGAAACTAGAAAATTGGGACAAGTATATAAGCAGGTGTAATTTTGAAAAACCAGATATTCCAGGACTAATGGTATTTAAAAATTCATCAACAGAAGAATTCAATGAATCAATAGAATCAATGGTAAAACATTTTAGAGGATAATTTTATTCTTTTGTGTTAGAAAATAATCATCAATCTAATAAAAAAAGTAGATAAAATTAAACTTATCTACTATTTTTTATTAGCTATAATTTATATATGATTTTTAACATTTATAATATGCGTATCTTTGATATATACTCTAGGAAGTCTAGATTTAAGCATACATGTAACTTCGTAATTGATAGTGTCAAGTTTTTTGGCCATATCATCTGCATTATATTTAAGACCATTTTTTTCGCCAAGAAGAATTACTTCATCACCAATTTTTACATCTGGAATATTTGTTACATCGATCATAAATTGATCCATGCATATGCGGCCTATGATAGGAGCAAATTCACCTTTAATTATTACTTTACCATTTTCAGCAAGTTTTCTTAAATAACCATCGGCATAGCCAACAGGTATAGTAGCCACAATTGTTTCATTACTAGTTTTGAATGTTCTGCCATAACTTACATACATATCTTTTTCTAGAGTTTTTACATTAGTTATTGTTGCTTTTAAGGTTAAAGCAGGCTTTAAAGCAAGGTTATTTTTATCTATTTCATCGGAAGGATAATAACCGTAAAGGATTATTCCGGCCCTGACAGCATCTAAATAAGTATCAGGTAAATCAATAATAGCACCACTATTAGCTACATGCTTAAGAGGAATATCTATACCTCTTTTTTTTAGTGTATCCATCACTGATAGCATCTTAGTAAATTGCTCATGACTATATTCTTTATCTTTTTCATCTGAAGTAGAGAAATGAGTGAAAATTCCTATTACCTCAATTCCTTCTAAGGAACAAATTTCAGTTATGTTATCAATTGATTTTTCATTAGGCAAGAAGCCAATTCTCCCCATTCCAGTATCAATGGCAATGTGAATTTTAGCCTTTTTATTAAGGGTTAAGGCTATTTTTGATAACTCTTTTGCATAATCTAAATCATAAACAGTTTGTTCAATATTATTATTAATAAGCTCTTCACCTAAGTATAAAGGTGTAAAACCTAAAATCATTACAGGTGCAGTTATCTTATTATCTCTTATTTCAAGAGCTTCTGAAATCATGGCAACAGCAAAGCGAGAAACCCCATTTTCCAGCAAGGTTGGAATTATATCTATGACTCCATGACCATAACAGTTTGCTTTTACCACTGCAATTAAGTCTTTATCGCCAATTAATTTTTTTATATTTCTTGTATTATAAGCTATTGCATCTAAATCTATTTCAGCCCATGCAGGTCTTAAAATCTTTTTCATTAATAACACCTCGTATAAATTTTTAACTCTAAAAGTATTATATTACAAATATATAATAAAGATAAGAACCACTAGGGATATTAATTAAGCTTATAGTGGTTCCTTTATATATAAGATATAAATTATAAGAAGTATATGGTATAATTTATGTATTATGCTAAAATTGATAATGATTTATAATATTTTTCAATGCTCAATACAAGTTTTCTAGATATTTAACAATAAGGAAGATATAAGCAATATAGAGTAGAATTTAATATTCTAAAAAATCAAAAAATATTTGATAAGAAAGAGGAAATTGTTTTATGATGAAGGATTTAATTTATACTATACCTAAAGAAAAACATACTAAGGAAAATATCAAAGCCATATTAAAAAGTCATTCAGAAATTAAATTTGTTTCATTTGTAGGTGTTGACTTATCAGGAAATGATACAGATGAAAAAATACCAGTAAGTCTTTTTTTAGATGATTTAGAATCATTTATCAATGGAGTTGCTGTACAGACAGATGGATCTTCTGTTGTGCTTCCAGGAATAGCAACTCTTAATAATGCTAAAGTTGATATGATAGCGGATTTAAATGCAACATGGTTTGTTGATTATAATTATGATTTTATGGATCCAGAAACTCAAAAACCAATTGGTACACTAAGAATTCCTTGTTTCTTATACCACGATAATAAGGCAGTAGATTCAAGAAATATACTTAGCTCTTCCATAGAAACATTTAAGGGCAATCTATGGAATATATTTGATAATCATCCTGAAGTTCTAGCAGGATATAATATATCTAGGGATGATGTAGAAGAAATTATAGTTACTTCAGCCACTGAATTAGAATTTTGGGTTAAGACTCCTAATGATGTAGCTGAAATAGAACAGTTATCAACATCGCAAGAATTACATGAACATTATTGGACTAGAACAAAAGGAAGCGTTCGTACAGCTTTAGAAGAAACACTTATACTGATGGAACTTTATGGATTTGAGCCAGAAATGGGCCATAAGGAAGTAGGTGGAGTTAAGGCTAAGCTAAGCTCAAGTGGTGATTTTAATCATGTAATGGAACAAATAGAAGTTGATTGGAAATATGCAGATGCTGTTCAAGCAGCAGATAATGAATTATTTGTAAAGATACTTGTACAGGAAACATTTAGAAGAAGAGGATTGGAAGTTACGTTCATGGCCAAACCAATTGATGGAGTAGCAGGTTCAGGAATGCACGTGCATTTAGGAGTGAGCTTAAAGCTTAAGGATGGCAAGAGAATCAATTTATTCCATACTGATAAAGAACACTTTTTATCAATTATTGGATATGGTGCCTTAATGGGAATATTAAAGAACTATGAAGTTATGAATCCATTTATATCTTCAACTAATAATTCATTAAAGAGATTAAAACCAGGATTTGAAGCACCAGTATGTATTGTAACATCACTAGGAATTTCACCAAGCAATCCTTCAAGAAATAGAAGTATATTAGTTGGCTTGATAAGAGATTTAGCAAGTCCATTAGCTACAAGGTTTGAACTTAGATCACCAAATCCTCATTCCAATGTTTATTTAACAATGGCCACATCGTATATGGCAATGCTTGATGGTATACTATATGCAGTAAATAATAATAAATCTCAAGATGATTTATTAGCTGAAATATCTAAAAAATCAGGGGAAGCTGCAGATTATTTAGAAAAAGGTAGAGAGTATAGAAGTGAAGAGGATGTCTTCGAAGCATTTAGTGATGAAGAAAGAGATAAATACTTTGGTAAAGCACCAGCAACAATTTATGAAAATATCAGTGCTCTTGCTAAATATCCAGAAAAGGTGCAAGTGTTAAAGAGAAATGATGTATTAACTGAACAACTGATAGATAGTGTAAAAATGGCAGTAACTAATAGATGGATTTTAGAAATAAGCCATAGAGTAATAAATAGCTATGGAGATAAGATAAGAGGATATAAGGCTCTACATTCAGTTGACAAGGCGTTAGATTTAGATATAACTAACTGGACTAATATAAATAATTTAAGAGTTTATATAATGAAAGACACATATACAAATAAGAGTTTATTCACTAGGATAAAAGAAGCTTTTGATAAGAAAGATTTAGAACTTGCTTCTAATCTGTATATAGAGTTAGAAGAAAAAATGGAAGAGCTAAGAAAGTTATATTCTTCATATAAGAGAAACTTATTAGACATTTAAGATAATGATGAACTTTTATAGTTCATCATTATTCTATGTGTGCCCAGCATGGGCAACAACTTGACGGTGAAAGTCCGTTGTGGGCTTGGTAGTGGGAACCACTAGCTAAAGACAAGGGTGTCCATCGTGAGGTGGAATCTGAAGGAAGTCGGAAGCAAAGTCTCGGTATTAGGGACACGAACTACATATAAGGCTTACTAAGGTCGGACGAGTTTGCCTAACAAAACAAAGTCCAACACTACCCAAAACTTTAGGAGTAAATGTAGCAGATATATGAGATGAAGGTTGTTGTTCTTACCTGGGGAGGTCTGATAGATATATTGCTAATAAAGATAAATTTCTAAAGCGATAACCTACATAGTGATATGTAGCTGAACTATCAGAAGTCAGCAGAGGTCATAGTAACTCCGCTAATCGCGATAGCGGGATGAAGGACTGAACTTTAAGGAGGTTTTAAATTTTGAAAGTTTCGCAGAATAATCAAAGATTGCAGAAAACTAAATATTTAGGCTCTAATGCCCAAAATAGAGTGGAACTCGAACATAAGCAAAGAGTGCATAGAGGATTCTCGGCAACTTCAAGAGGAAGAACCGATGAATTTGAATATGGCTCATTAGAAAGAATATTATCTAGGGAAAACTTACTTTTAGCAATGAAGAGAGTAATATCTAATAAAGGAAGCCATGGAGTTGATGGAATGACAATTTATGAACTTAAACAATTTCTACAAATGAATTGGATTAGAATTAGAGAAGATATATTCAATAATGAGTACAAACCAATGCCGGTTAGAAGAGTTGAAATACCAAAACATAGTGGAGGTACTAGGTTATTAGGAATACCTACAGTTTTAGATAGATTTATTCAACAAGCAATTGCACAAGAACTAAACCTAATTTATGATGAAAATTTCTCAGAGAACAGTTTTGGTTTTCGACCTCGTAGAGATGCAAAGGATGCAATAAAGAAAGCTGAAAGCTATATTAATAAGGGTTACAGATGGGTTGTAGATATAGATTTAGAAAAATTCTTTGATAAAGTGAATCATGATATTTTAATGTACAAATTATCAAAAGACATTAAAGATAAAAGAGTTTTGAAACTAATAAGAAAATACCTACAATCAGGAATAATGATTAATGGAATAGTAGTATTAAATGAAGAAGGAACACCACAAGGTGGTCCACTAAGTCCGTTATTATCTAATATTATGCTAGATGAATTAGATAAGGAATTAGAAAAAAGAGGACATAGATTTTGTCGCTACGCGGACGACTGTAATATTTATGTAAAGAGTAAAAGAGCTGGAGAAAGGGTTATGGAAAGCATAACTAGCTTTATCGAAGGAAAATTAAAACTCAAAGTAAATATGAATAAAAGTACCGTTGAAAGACCTTGGAAAAGAAAATTCTTAGGGTTCACACTAGGAATCATGTTTGGCAAGGCATACTCAAGCATATTGGTCTTATGTCAATATTTTGGACACAAAAAGTCAAACTTTTTTATGCTGCACTTCTAGCTAATAATTCACATTGATCTGGAGTCATGTAATTAATAGAAGAGTGTAGCCTTTTTCTGTTATACCAACCTTCAATATATTTAAAAATAGCCATATTAGCTTCTTCGAAGGTACGATATGTATTTCTGTATATTTCCTCCTTTTTTATTGATGAATGGAAGGATTCTATACAAGCATTATCATATGGACAACCTTTTTTACTAAACGATTGTATAATATTAAACTCTTTGCATAGCTCCCTTAAATCATTGCTAGTGTATTGAGAGCCTAAATCGCTATGAAATATTAATTGCTTATTCTTATCTGGAGATTGGCTATAATAAGCATTTTTTAAGGCTTTAACAACTAAATCATTAGTCATTTTCTTACCGAAAGCGTAGCCAATTATTTTTTTAGAATATAAGTCTAGAACTGAAGCTAAATAGCACCAACCATCTTTGATAGTATAAATATATGTAATATCTCCTACCCATTTTTCGTTAATAGAAGTAGTAGTAAAATCTCTTTTCAAAACGTTTTCTAAACCTTCTGCTACCTTTTTACTTGAATGAGGTTTGTATTTTTTTACAGTTATTGCATAAAGGCCAAGTTCAGACATTCGTCTTTGAACTCACTTCAATGATACATTGAAACCTTCTATACCAAGTATATAATGAATTCTAGGAGCACCATATATGCCTTTATTCTCTTTATATATCCTTTTAATAGCTGATTTTAATTCCTCATTTTCTAGTTCTCTTGCAGATTTAGTTTTATCAAAAGATTTATAATATGTGCTTCTGGCTACGCCTAGAACGGTACACATAGTCTTAATATCATGTTTGCTTTTATTATTATTTATAAATTCTATCACTTCATCTAATTTCTTGTTGCAAATATGGCCATAGCTTTTTTGGCTAAAGCCCGCCTTTGGTGTAATATTTCATTTTCCTCTTTAATTCTTGCCATTTCTTTTCTTAAAGCTTTTATTTCCTTTAATGTAATAACTTCATTCTTGTATTAGAGGACGAAAATTATCTAAAAGACTTAGACAAGAAAGTATGGCTACCTAGCTCTGAAACTTATTATATTCTACAAATACCTATAAGTAATATAGGAACGGCTTTTCCAGTACAGCTAACCCAGATACAGATCTTTGGGTATGTCCAACATGTAAAGAAGTGCATAAGTTTAAATACGATAATGCACTAGGACTTTTATTCGACCAAGAAGTATTAAAGTAATAATAAGCAGGTGTAAAATAAATTCACCTGCTTATTTTGTGTTACTTCTTCATTATTAATTCAAGTCTTGAATAATCTTTATCTATCCAGTATGATTGAACAACTCTTAATACAGCAAATGATTGAGCTGTTGTTAATTTTAATATCTTTTCTTGGAAGTCTTCAGTTATACTTGCTTCAAAATAGTTACCGTACAATACGACTGCATTATGTATAAGTATTGCAGGAGATAGTTCGTCTGTATGTAGTATTAACATATTACAAGCATTAATTAGTATTTCTATTTCATCTTGATCGAATATAGGGCCAACTTCTTTCAAAGAGTGTTTATATATAGCCATATAATCTGATGTCATAACATCAACCTTAGAGCTAAAGTCTAACTCTCCCAAAGCTTTGAACTTATCTATGTTTTCAATAGTAGTACATGGTAGCGATACTGATTTAGTTGTCTTGCTAGTTTTAATTTCCATAATCTACACCTCTTAATAAATACGTATTGCATTTATATTATTTTTATAATATAGTTACAATATAAGTTTATTATAACATATAGTTACAAATAGTAAAGAATTTTTAGAGGTGATAATATTATGAGTTACAAAAATTTAGACTTCCTTATGGACGGGGAAATGATTTTACTAGACGCTAAGGTGGATGATTTTACGACTAAGCCTTACTTCTTTATAAAAGACAAAACATCAAACTTAGAAAAAATAGGTAACACTCCACTTGTTGAAATAAAGGGTCTTGTCTTTGAAACAAGTAGTCAAGAAGTCATGTTATTAATAATGTTTAGATTAAATAAAAACGATGATTTGATATACTGTCAATGGTGTAACTACTATAACCAAACTTACAAGAAGAAATTGGATAAGTTAATATTCTCAGACAAGTTAAATTTCTGTACAGTTGATTCGGATAATAAAAAGTATACAACGTTTGAATGTGATAACTCATTAAGATTTATAGTAAGTCAATGTAGTGAAAGAGCTAAAGGGCGTGTTTGGCCTAATGAAGAATTTAAAAAATATGCAATGACTATAAATAGACATTATAAGAATAGAGTATCATTATTTAATGAAGCAAAATATTACAACATGTAGGAGGTTTTTATGGACACTAAGATGGTAAATGCAATAAATAAAGTTATACAGGACTACAAGGACAAAATCTATTCTGATGAAGAGTTAGTGCTAATACCTGCTGTAATTTATAAGTCTAGTAATGGCAAAATAAATACAATAGCCCCATTATCTAAAGATGTAATGAACAATTACAATAACAATAGGTTAACACCTAACAATGCAGCGTATACTGTTAAGATATTAATGGAATACATAGCTAGAGTAGGATTAAACACTGGGGTAGAAGCTACTTTCAACGGAGATGAATTTAAAGAAATAATCTGCAATCTTGATGGAGAAGAGAGTGTTACTTTACTAGGTAATTCTGAAATAAATATGAATACAGCCGATGGAGAGGTAAAAGGTAACTGTACAGAGATTTCTCGTGAAGGTCTAGCTCTTATAATTGATGGAAAGACGATTATTAAGATAGTAGGAGATAATATTTATACTGCCAGCAAATCTGGAATAAACATTACTGGTATAGAAAACGGAAGATTTAAAGACTCTGTTGATATACTTATTCCACTAAATAAAAGCGGAATGAAGGAATTAGATAACTTTATATCAAGTTACAATACAATATTCTAACAACAGTGTTGCAATGGTGGGCTATCACTCACCATTATTTTTTAATTGCAGTATAGTATCCTAAAATTATGTCTATAATATCAATAATAGGTACAGAGGTGTATTATGGCAAATAAGAAAACTTATAATGAAGATTTTAAAGAAAAAGTCATAAATGAAGTGAAAGAGTGTGGGAATATTACTAAAGTTGCAGACGCTTATGAACTACCAAGCTCTACAATATATGACCGGATGAAATGCAAATAGGATTTGAAGCCACTTAACAAAGAAAATGAGCTTACAAAAGAACACAATAAGCTTAACATAATAGCTGAAATAGAACTTAAAAAAGGAATGTTAAATAGTAACATTATATCCAATTATAACAAATAGATATTTTAAAGATTATATTTGGAGAGAAAGAATTTGAAAAAGACGAAGCTTTAGGATACTTAGAAAAAGTATATGAAAACAAAG
>OGPF01001437.1_pt1 | contig 10883 bp, 8 predicted proteins | sample 1552871 | NCBI WGS metagenome assembly OGPF01 (sample SAMEA2580276, study PRJEB22360) | human gut metagenome | biome: human gut; feature: human-associated habitat; material: faeces | place: Denmark | collected 2008/2010
AGGTTTGTTGTTACGGCCAATCATGTCAAAGTTCAGATAGCCTTTGATTTGAGATAGGAAAGGACAAGTTTGTACAAAATATTTAGAGCCTAGCAGTCCTTTTTCTTCTCCATCCCAAAAAGCAAAGATTACATTTCTTTCGGGTTGCTGTCCACTGGCTAAAAAGGCTCTTGCAATTTGCAGCACTGCCGATACACCGGAAGCATTATCGTCAGCACCATTGTATATTTGGTCGCCATCAAGTACAGGATCAATACCTAAATGGTCGAAATGAGCCCCCACAATCACATATTCTTTGGTATTTTTACCGGGAATCATTCCCAATACATTCCTCATGGTAAGCTTCTGATGAACTTCCTGTTTCAGTTTTGCTATGGAATCAGGATGTACTTCCAGACGTCCTTTTTTCTGACGTTCTTTACGGTAAGCATCAAAAGGCTGGAAATAGCTGTCAGCCAAAGGCGATACTCCCATCCATTGCAACAAAGAAACAATATATTCTGAAGTCACACGCGAACCATGAAACCCAGCCTCACGCCCTTGCAATTCATCACTAGCCAAAAAGTTGATAGTAGCTTCGGCAGAGGAACGGTTAATTGTATTCAAGGCCCTCTCAATAGGAGATTGGGCAAAAGTAATGTTTCCAACCAACAGTAACGCTAATAGTAAATAATCTCTCTTCATTGTACTTCAAATATCTTAAGTCATTTTCATTGATTGGTGAAATTTAATTCACCCGCCAATGTTTATTTTGTAGGTAACATACAAAAGTACGAAAGAAATAGATAGCATACATGATAGAATGCAAATTTATAAGTAACTTTGCACAAAATTGATTGGTAACTGTTATATTGTCATGTGGATACTTATTATAAGTCTGGTGTTGCTGGGTGTCATTGCGCTGATAGCCGGAATTATCCGCAACAAAAGACTGCAAAAGAAAATAGAAAAGGGCGAACTGGACCGTATGCCGGAAGTGAAGGAAGTAGATGTGGAATGCTGCGGACAACACGAAGTATGCGAACGGGATAGCCTGCTGGCAGCTGTCAGCAAAAAAATAGAATATTATGATGACGAGGAACTGGACCGCTTTCGCGGCCGTCCCTCAAATGGTTATAATGAAGAAGAAGTGGAAGAATTTCGGGAAATCATGTACACTTGTAAAGAAGATGAAGTAGCCGGATGGAGCCGTAGCCTGCAATTGCGTGGAATAGAACTGCCGGACGAGTTGAAAGACGAGCTTTTCCTGATTGTAGGTGAACGAAGATTCAAATAATCTGCCTACACCAAGCAAAGTCTCCATTTGAATAAAAACCACTGAAAAAAATATGGATATATTAGAACTTTTGCATTATACTTTCTTCCAACATGCCTTGCTAGGAAGCTTATTTGCCAGCATTGCCTGTGGCATTATCGGCACATACATTGTGACGCGCCGTTTGGTATTCATCAGTGGAGGAATTACCCACGCCTCTTTTGGAGGTATCGGCCTAGGATTATACGCAGGCATCTCTCCTCTATTATCTGCTGCAATCTTCTCCGTACTCTCTTCCTTTGGGGTAGAATGGTTAAGCAAACGGAAAGATATGCGCGAAGATTCCGCTATCGCCGTGTTTTGGACTTTCGGTATGGCAGTAGGTATTATCTTTAGCTTTCTAGCTCCAGGATTCACTCCCGATTTATCCGCCTTTCTGTTCGGCAACATTCTGACCATTACGCCCACAGATATTCTGTTACTTGCCATTCTTTCCGTGCTGCTGATACTATTCTTCACTTTATTTCTGAATCCTATCATTTGCATCGCTTTCGACCGGGAATTCGCCCGTTCCCAACGTATACCGGTAGCTTTATTTGAATATATTCTGATGATGTTCATCGCACTGACCATCGTATCATGTCTCCGCATGGTAGGTATAGTACTTGCCATTTCCCTGCTGACTTTACCGCAAATGACCGCCAATTTATTTACCCATAGTTTCAAGAAAATTATCTGGTGGTCCGTCATCACCGGTTATGCAGGTTGTTTAGGCGGACTGTTCATTTCTTATAAATTACAAGTTCCTTCGGGTGCAGCAATAATCTTTTTTTCAATCCTCATCTATACTTTTTGCAAAATGGGGAAAAGCATGTACCTTTGCAAACAAAAGAAACTCAATCAAACCAATGGATATGGAAATTAAAATCAATTCTTTAGACTCTATCCACGAAGCTGCCAAACAATTCATCGCAGCTATGGGTGATAATACCGTTTTTGCTTTCTACGGAAAGATGGGAGCCGGTAAAACAACATTTATCAAAGCTGTATGCGAAGAGCTGGGGGTAACAGATGTCATCAACTCGCCAACTTTTGCCATTGTCAACGAATACCGTTCGGATGAAACCGGTGAACTTATTTACCATTTTGATTTCTATCGTATCAAGAAACTGGACGAAGTATACGACATGGGATATGAGGATTATTTCTATAGCGGTGCCCTCTGCTTCATCGAATGGCCGGAACTGGTAGAAGAACTTTTGCCTGGCAATGCTGTAAAAGTCGAGATTGAAGAATCTGAAGATGGAAGCCGCATCATGCACTTTGAAGCTGAATAAAAGAAAAATATTCACTGTAGGGACGAACAAAATCTGCCCCTACAGCCAAATTCATTAAATTATGGGAATGCATTATCTGATCCAAGCCATATTCGTATTGGTAGGACTATTGTCCGTTCTGGCAGCCTTATTTAATTGGGAGTGGTTCTTTACCGCACACAACACACAGTTCATTGTCAGTAATGCAGGGCGTCAGCGTGCACGACTTTTCTATGCTATATTAGGACTATTAATGATAGCTACAGGCATTTATTTCTTTTTGAATGTACAAGGCATCGTATAAACACATAGTGAACAAAATCTGTGGATATTACATTCCCCTATCCACAGACATAAAACAAGTTTTTTAGGAAAGAGCAGGATTTCCACCCGCCCCCTGTTATAACAAAAATCCAAATCAATCTACAATTTCAGCCAACAGCCCCCTAGTTTCATCAAGATCAAATTCAGTAGGATCAAAATTATACCCCAACCATTCTTTATATTCACGCGCAGCTTTAGAGCGAGGCTTTTCTAAAGCTTTCAGCATTTTCCTATACCCCCATATGCCATTACAATCTTCTGGCGGACAAGCATTTTCACCATCCAACAAGGCTATAACCGGAATTTCCTCTTTCTTATAGGACTGGCAGGATTCTAATATAATTTCATGTATCCAACTATCACCGAAATCATATTCATACTTAATTTTTGATCCCTTACGACTTAATAATTCACCTAAAGAAAGCATACCGGAATCAAACTGTTTGGGTACACCCTCAAAAAAACAATCATCTGCCCGATCTTTGGGAGGAAGATAATAAGTGTTCCCCTTAATAAAACGATGCAAATGATAACCATCCCATCCCATTGCCACTTCTACCACCTCAGAAAATCTTTCCAAACAAATATTCGAAGGGACCTCCAATATGCGCCAGACTAATGGTTCAGAGTCTTTCAACTCTATTTTTATTCTAAATTTTTTAGCAGGCTGCTCCTCCATATAAAGCGGATCATCATAAATCTCCTCATCTTCTTCTTCGTCAGTAGCAACCTCGAAAACTTCAACTAAATAATCCTCTACCCGTTCCATTTCCAACCCATGCATTTCCGCATAAGGCATTTTTTTCTTTAGTTCATTAATACTTGGAATACCATAAGGTTTAATATGATAAGTCCGATAAATCTTTTGCAAAATAGGTAAAGTTTCTACCCCGCGAATATCCATCATGCAAGCTGTAACATGATCAAGCAGCAAAGTAGAACAAATATCATTCTTCTGCTCTTTCAGTACATCAAAATAATAACTCAATAAATTACCAAACCAATCCATCACTTCCTCTCTTCTGTCAGGATGAGTTATCACAATATGAGCAACAGCTTCAATCACTCTATATTTAGACATAGGAAGCAGTCCGGGCTCTTTCATAAAGTCCATCAAGACATCTAATTGATTCTGTCCCAATTGATAGGTAATGGCAGACAACATTGTTTCATACAAATAACCGAAATAAAAATCATAAAAATCCAAATCTTGCCGCAGCACTTCCAAAACAATATCCAAACAATGTTCCATACGAAAATGCTCCATTATTCCTAATGCATACCACATTCTATATGAATAACATTTTTCGGGCATTTTCCGATATACGACAAAGATATTAAAGATAAAATTGCGGAGATCTCGTTCCAATGTTTCTTGTGGAATAACAGCACAAGAAGAGTAGATTTCAGCCGGTGACAGACTACTCATATCATCCATCGTCCACAAAGGCATCAGATAAGATGCGATCGGCTGCGCAATCAATCTATAATCGGGACACTGATGATGATAATAAATATGAGACAGTTCTTCATCTACCTGATTCGCTCCATCATTAAACAATTCAAATGCAATTTCTTGTTCTTCCGGGGTCAATAAAGACATGATATCCTCCAAAAGACCAGGCAGGAATTGGGAATTTTTCTTTTTAGCCATTAAGCAATGTTTTTATAGTTAAAATGAGCATGAGTGTTTTTACAAAGGTATTCTATTATTTTCTTTTACAAAAGAAATAAGAGAGCTAATAGTAGATACTACCTTGTTTTCAAGTATAAAAAAATGCGCATCCCCTACATAGAGATACGCATCTTTTATTTTATTATGAGACTTTCTTCTTAATCCACTTGTCCCAATGAATTCCCATATTCCATTTCCCCTTGGACTACAAAGAATACATCATCGGGGTCATAAGGCCCCATTCCGTCTTTCTTGGCTTCCTTGACTATGTAATTCACAATTTCATCTTGATCAATGTTAATGTATCCCTCTTCATCAGGTTGTACATCAAGGCATCCGCTGGAGGTATAGTAATCCACAATCACATCAAGGATATAATATAAATCATCCTCCGTGAATTTATCTTTCAAATCCTGAGGCAGATAATTTTTGATAAACTCTATCGTTTTTTGATCATCCTCGTCTTCCAATAAGAAATCGTCTTCCATTCCCATAGTCGTATATATTAAAGGGGTGAATATTCTTTTTATTACAGTAAAGCTTTTATTTTTTCTTCCAGCTGAGCTTTGGTCACTGCACCTACAGTCTTATCTTTCACTTCACCGTCCTTGATAAAAAGAACAGTAGGAATGTTACGTACACCAAATTTACCGGTCAGTTCGTCGTTATCATCCACGTCGCACTTTCCAATTATTACCTGATCCTTATATTCTTCTGCCAAAGCTTCAACATCCGGAGCTATTTTTTTACAAGGACCACACCATGTTGCCCAAAAGTCCACTACTACAGGCTTGCCTGATGCCAGCAATTCTTCAAAATTGCTATCTTTAATTTCTAGTGCCATAATTATTATACTTAGTTATTTAAAATGTTAGCGCAAATATACTAATTAATTTTGTAAGAGAGCTGTGGTTGGCTCTTTAAATAAGTCATGATCTCTTTTTGAACTGAAATTTTCATAGTACGTGACATCAGATTGACATACATTTGTCCATCCTCATCCATCACATGAAAATAAAGCTCTGCATTACCGGGATGTGCCTTGATTAAGGCTGAAAACTCCGTTATCAGCTCTTCATCCAATGCAGACAAAGGAGCTGAAACTGTAAGTTTCTCAATAATCTTTTCCTTTACTTCCGGTAACAACTCAATAGTACTTATCTTCACCTCCCATTCTTCCTGCCGCCATTGTTTTGGCTGACATTTCCCTCGCATAAATAAAAACATACCGGTCATAAAAAAGTTCTTCTTCTCTACCCATTCATTACCGAAGAAAGCAAATTCTGCTGAGCCCGAATAATCTTCCACTTTAGCAATACCGTATGGTTTTCCCGTCTTGGTATACCCCTCACGCACTGCAGTCACAATCCCTCCCATGGTTAAGTCTCTGTTCTGCAAAGGGGTTAAATCGGCAAGTTCCGCCATGTGGACATTGCATACATTCTCTAATATAACAGCATACTCATCCAACGGATGGGCAGAAAGATAGATACCTACCAAATCACGTTCCTTATTCAAACGTTCCAAATCCCCCCATGCAGGAGACGGAATGATTTCGGGAGTAGCAATATCCACCTGATTCTCACCTCCAAACAAAGAATTTGCAGCCGCGGCTTTATCCATCTGATACTTATTCCCATAACGTACCAAAACTTCGGTAAAGGTTTCATCTTTAGCGTTCTTTACAAAGAAATCTTCACGCTTTATTCCTGTGAAACTATCAAAAGCACCTGCCAAAGCCAAGTTTTCTATATTCTTACGATTGCAAGCCGAAAGATTTACACGCTGCACAAAATCGAAAATATCTTTATATTCTCCATTTCTCTCACGTTCTTCAAGGATAGACTGCACAGCACTTTCCCCCACTCCCTTAATGGCTCCCAGTCCAAAACGGATATCCCCTTTACGATTCACAGAAAACTTCAGATAACTTTCATTCACATCAGGTCCCTTGGTCATGATACCAGTCGCCTTACTCTCGTCCATCAATTTAGTAATTTCCGTGATATTCGAAATATTCCGGCTCATCGTAGCCGCCATATATTCCGCCGGATAGTTTGCTTTCAGAAAAGCTGTCTGATAAGCCACCCACGAATAACAAGTAGCATGAGATTTATTGAATGCATAAGAAGCGAACTTTTCCCAGTCCGTCCAAATCTTCTCAAGTACTTTGGGATCATGACCGTTCTTCCGTCCGCCTTCAATAAACTTAGGCTTCATATGGTCTAGTTTATCCCTCAGTTTTTTACCCATTGCTTTACGCAAGGCATCGGATTCGCCACGAGTAAAATCCGCCAGCAAACGTGACAAAAGCATGACCTGCTCCTGATATACCGTAATACCATATGTATCTTTCAAATATTTCTCCATAATAGGAATATCATACTCAATAGGCTTACGGCCATGCTTACGGTCGATAAAGTCCGGAATGTAATCCATAGGTCCCGGACGATAAAGAGCATTCATCGCAATCAAATCCTCAAAAGTGCTAGGTTCCAATTCCCGCAAATATTTCTGCATACCGGCAGATTCGAACTGGAATGTACCAATCGTCCGTCCTTCACTATAAAGAGCATAAGTAGGAGGATCCGAAATGTCAACCTCGTCAATATCCAAGATAATCCCCTTACTATGCTTGATATTTTCAATCGCCTCTTTGATAATAGAAAGGGTCTTCAGACCCAAAAAGTCCATCTTGATCAATCCAGTATCTTCAATAACTGAACCTTCATACTGGGTCACCAGCATTTTTTCACCGGTTTCCTTATCATCTGCCGTACTTACAGGCACCCAGTCCGTTATATCATCTCGACATATAATAGTACCGCACGCATGCACACCTGTATTACGGACATTCCCCTCCAACATCTTTGCATACTTTATCGTATCACGCAAAATAGGATCGGGTGAGACTTCCGCTGCCTGTAGTTCGGGAACATAAGCTATGGCATTAGGCAAATTCATTTTTTTATCAGGAATCTTATCCGGAACCAACTTACACAAACGGTCGGACTCCGATAAAGGTAATTTCTGTACACGGGCTACATCCTTGATTGCCAGCTTGGTTGCCATCGTACCGTATGTAATGATATGCGCCACCTTTTCCTGACCATATTTTTCAGTTACCCAATTCAATACTCGTCCACGACCATCATCATCAAAATCCACATCAATATCAGGCAAAGAAATACGGTCGGGATTCAGGAAACGTTCGAACAGCAAATCGTATGCAATAGGGTCTATTTTAGTGATACCCAAACAATATGCTACGGCAGAACCTGCCGCTGATCCACGTCCCGGTCCCACAGACACATCCAATTCTTCACGCGCGGCACGAATAAAATCCTGCACAATCAAGAAGTAACCGGGAAAACCCATCGTCTTCATAATATGAAGTTCGAATTTGATCCGTTCCTGCACTTCCTCACTCAATACTTCTCCATAACGCTTATGCGCACCTTCCAACGCTAATTTCTTCAGATAATCAGCTTCCAGTTTAATACGATAGAGTTTGTCATAGCCACCCAGTTTCTCTATTTTGGCCTTAGCGGCCTCCTCGCTCATTACCACGTTACCGTTTTCATCTTGAGTGAACTCATCAAACAAGTCCTTTTCTGTATATTTCTTCCGATATCCCTCTTCTGTTCCAAAATCTTCAGGAATAGCAAAAGTAGGCATAATCGGTGCATGATCTATACTATAAAATTCCACCTGATCACAAATATCCACCGTATTTGAAAGAGCCTCGGGAACATCAGCGAAAACTTCATTCATCTCGGCACGTGTCTTCATCCACTCTTGCTTTGAATAGAGCATACGGTTAGGATCATCCAAATCCTTACCCGTACTCAGACAGATCAGCCTGTCGTGTGCTTCAGCATTCTCTTCATCTACAAAGTGAACGTCATTGGTACAAACCAGCTTGACATTGAATTTTTTAGAATACTCTATCAGCTTTTCGTTAGCAATTTGCTGCAATTTATAAGCTTCATGGTTCGCACGAGGAACCGTCGCTTTATGACGTTGCAATTCCAAATAGAAATCATCTCCGAATACACGTTTATACCATTGGATAGCTTCCTCAGCCTCTTCATATTTTCCAGCTATGATATTTCTAGGAACCTCTCCGGCAATACACGCAGTACAGACAATCAACCCTTCATGGTATTTTTCCAATTCCACACGGTCAGTACGCGGACGCATATAGAACCCTTCCGTCCACGCCTTTGATACTAATTTTATGAGGTTGTGGTATCCTTTTTCATTTTTAGCAAGCACAACCAAGTGATAACCACTTTGATCGGGTTTTCCTTCTTTGTTGAATAAACGACGGCGCGCCACATACATCTCACAACCGAAAATCGGTTTAAACAGTTTCTTCTTTGCCGTTTCCAATTTTTCCTTGCATGCCACAAGTTCCGTCTCGGGATTATCACATTCCACCGTACCTTTTTCCAGTCCGGCTATTCTTTTCTTCAAATCCTTTATCTCACTGTTAGTACTGCTATTCTTCTTATTTACATAGTTGAAGAATTCCTTGATACCGAACATATCACCATGGTCTGTTACGGCTATACCTTTCATTCCATCAGCCATAGCCTTGTCTACCAAACGTGGAATAGACGCCTGGCCATCAAGGATGGAATACTGGGTATGGACATGTAAATGGACAAAATCCTGCATAATCGTTACTCTACTAAAAAATTGTCTAAAGATACTCTGCTTTCATAAAACCTGCAAAAAGATAAAGAAGAAGTTATCAACATTCGCTTTTTTTATCTTAAATGAAGTCGAAATAGGCATTTCTAACAACTTTTATTTGCAAGGTTTTCAAAATAAGTTTATTTTTGCACGATAATTGGTTTTATACAATCATGAACCGACTGAAGAAATTAAAGAAAATAAGACTACATAGAGAGGGAACAAGCATCTTGATTGTCAGTGCCATCCTGTTAATTGGTATCAATGCCCTATTGTTTTGGGGAATTGAGTGCAAAATTCCATTTTATATATTTGCCACCGCAAGTATCGTTGTTTACCTGTTAATGGTTAACTTTTTCCGTTGTCCCATTCGATTATTCGAGCACGACACTGAAAAAATCGTAGTAGCCCCGGCAGACGGAAGAATAGTAGTTATAGAAGAAGTAGATGAACATGAATATTTTCATGACCGCCGGTTAATGATTTCTATTTTTATGAGCATTGTCAATGTACATGCCAATTGGTATCCCGTAGACGGAGTAGTGAAACATGTAGACCATCATAACGGTAAATTTATGAAAGCATGGCTGCCTAAAGCCAGTACGGAAAATGAACGTTCTATGGTCGTTATTGAAACTCCTGAAGGACATACTGTCATGGCGCGCCAGATAGCAGGAGCAATAGCCCGTCGAATCGTGACCTATGCCGAAGTAGGAGAAGATTGCTACATTGATGAACACATGGGGTTTATTAAATTCGGTTCGCGTGTAGATGTTTATCTCCCACTAGGAACCGAAGTCTGTGTCAAGATGGGACAAGCGACTGTAGGTAACGAAACCGTCATTGCTAAACTAAAATAAGAAAATCACCAATGGCAAACTGTATCACACGCCACATTCCTAACGCGGTAACTTGCTGTAATTTATTCTCCGGCTGTATTGCCAGTGTCATGGCTTTTAACGAAAACTATACCTTGGCCATCTCTTTCATTATACTAGGCGCTGTATTTGATTTCTTTGATGGCATGTTGGCACGTTTGTTCAAAGTATCAGGGCCTTTAGGAAAAGAATTAGACTCGTTGGCCGATGACATCACTTTTGGGTTCGCTCCTTCCGCCATTGTCTTTTCTTTATTTAAAGAGGTACACTATCCTGATTTTCTATTGCCTGTTGCCGATTATATGCCTTATACCGCATTCCTTATTTCTGTATTTTCAGCTTTGCGTTTAGGCAAGTTCAATATTGACCCACGCCAGAGCAGTAGTTTCATCGGTATGCCCACTCCGGCTAATGCTTTATTTTGGGGGTCATTGACTGTAGGAGCACATTCTTTTCTTATATCCGATTCTTTTAATGCGGCATATCTTTTCATCTTGGTAGTTATTATGTCATTATTGCTGGTGGCAGAAATTCCAATGTTCTCATTAAAATTCAAGAGTCTTGCCTGGAAACAGAACAAAGTCAGCTATATTTTCCTCATTGTATGTATTCCCCTGTTGGCTTTCTTCAAAATCAGCAGTTTTGCAGCTATCATCCTGTGGTATATCATTCTATCTCTTTTAACTAAAAAAAGAGCGTAAACAATAAACGTGGCACGCTTGTTGTACGTGGTA
>OGPF01001449.1_pt1 | contig 10817 bp, 9 predicted proteins | sample 1552871 | NCBI WGS metagenome assembly OGPF01 (sample SAMEA2580276, study PRJEB22360) | human gut metagenome | biome: human gut; feature: human-associated habitat; material: faeces | place: Denmark | collected 2008/2010
AGCAGAGCAGTTCTTTGGCTCTCCGCTTGTATTGTCTAAGCCTATGATTCAGTTCATTCAAAGTTTTTGGTTCTTTTTATAAAAAGAACCGCTGACAAAAAAGCCAACGGTTACTTTACTTTCGGGAAAATAGTCCATGACGTTATAGACCGAATAAGGGATATGTTCCTTTTTTCTTTTTATACTCGTGGTATGTCATTCATTGATATGGCTTATTTGAAGAAATCAGACTTGAAGAACGGAATCATCACGTACCGGAGAAGAAAGACGGGGTAGCAACTCACCGTCAAGTGGGAAAAGTGTATGGAAAGTATCATCGCCAAATACGGTGAGAATACGGCTACCCAATATCTCTTACCGATAATCACTAATCCGTGTTCCGGTGAACGGACGCAATACCAGAATGCCATCTGCCGCATCAATGTGGCGTTGAAGGAAGTAGCTCATCTAGCTGGGCTACATATACCACTGACCATGCACGTTGCGAGTCATTATACATTTCATTACTAATTGAAAATAAACAACTTATAAAATATTTCAGCTTAATAGATAACGATTTAGCAACGAGCGATTTTCTATATGCTACTCAATCTTGCATGAATAAAAACAATGCTTCATTACATCGCAAAGGTACAAAATTTAGTACATTCTGCATAACTATTTTTAGCGAATAGTTAAACATACTACACCATTATTAGCAGAAGATGTGTTCAAAAATTGTTTCCCCATTCCCATAGGGAAAGTCCACACAAAGTACAACTCCAATCAAGGTCGCAAATATAACCGTGATGATAACAATTCCCCAACGTACCAATCCATTGGGTATTGTTCCAAGTATTTCTTGGACTTTTTCTGAACGAAGTTCTATTTTATCATGACTTTCCATATTTTCCTTTTCCATATCAATTCCCCAGTTCCAGTTGGTTTTTAACTAAGTTGAAATATCCTCCTTGTTTTTCTATGAGTTCGGTATGCGTACCCTTTTCTACCACCTTTCCACTGTCAATAACAACTATTTGATCGGCATTCTTTACAGTGGAAAGACGGTGCGCCACCACCACTACGGTACGACCCTTATAAAAGTCATCCAGATTTTCCACAATCTCCCGTTCGTTCTTGGCATCAAGGGAATTTGTTGCTTCATCCAAGAAAATAAAAACAGGATTTTTATAAACCGCTCTTGCAATGAGGATTCTCTGTTTCTGACCTTGACTGAGACCTACCCCGTCACGACCGATTTTCGTATTGTACTTCAAAGGCAACGACAGAATATAATCATGAATACATGCGATTCTTGCAGCTTGTTCTAATCGGGCTATATCGACTTCACTGTCACCCACGGCTATATTCCGGGCGATTGATTCCGAAAAAATTACGCCATCCTGCATGACTACCCCACAGCACCTGCGCCACCATTTCAAATTATATTCATTGATGTTCTTGCCGGAAACCATTATGGCACCTTCCGACACTGGATAATACCCCAACATTAGTTTAATAAGCGTGGTTTTTCCACTTCCGCTTGCTCCAACAATAGCCGTAACCTTTCCCTCAGGTATCTCAAACGTGATATTGTCCAATGTCTTTTTTAGGGAATGAGGGTCGTACCTGAAGCTTATTTCATTGATTCGAATTGCTTTTTCGCCAGCAAATTCTTTCATTTGATTGTTTTTGCTCTCTTCATTTCTTGATTGATGAATTTCATTGATACGTTCCAGTGAAATCTTCACGTCCTGCAAAGAGTAAATGAAGTTCATCAACTGCTCGACCGGAGAATTCAATTGCCCCACTATGTATTGAATGGCAAGCATTGCTCCCAATGTAATTTGCCCGTTAATTACAGCCGTTGCAGCCAATACAGTGATAAAGATATTTTTAAGCTCATTGATAAAGATACTTCCAGCTTCCTGCATTTGTTGCAGCTTCATGGACTTCATTTGTACCTTGAACAAATTGGCTTGCGTATCTTCCCATTCCCAACGACGTCTGTTCTCACAATCTTGAAGCTTAATTTCTTGCATCGAAGTGATAAATTGGTATGTTTCGTTTTGGTTGATGGCTTGTTGTTCAAAAAGCTCATAATCCAAAATTTTCCTTCTTCCAAGGAAATTGGCTATCCATAAGCCATAAAGGATACTGCCTAACAAAAACATTCCAAAAATCAATTTGTTATAGGCGAGCAATACAATTCCAAACACGACAAAACTGAGCATGGTAAACATCACGTTCAATACTTGATTAGTGAGAAAAGATTGTACTCGAGAGTGGTCGTTCATACGTTGGAGTAAATCGCCCATCAATTTTGTGTCAAAAAACGACATGGGAAGCTTGAGCAACTTAATAAAAAAGTCGCTCACCAACGAAATGTTTATTCGCATGGAAATATGTAACAAGAGCCATCGACGAATAAAATCAGTAGCCGTTCGCCCGATAACAACCATTAATTCTCCAAGCAAAATTAGCCATATCAAACCGATATTATTATTCGCTATACCGAAGTCCACAATCCCTTGTGTGAGAAATGGCATAATTAGCTGGAGGACACAACCTAGAAGCAAACCGAGAAATATTTGGAAGAAATATCTCCGATATTCCAAAATATACCCCAAAAGGAAATGAAATGAACGCCTTTCTTTTGCCTCTTCCATAGCATTCCGATAAAATTTCTGTGTAGGTTCAAAAAACATGGCGATTCCTTTTTTCTCACCTTTTGATTGAGTACTAATCCAATGTTTTTCAAAATCTTCTTCGTCATATTTCATCAATCCTTTTCCCGGGTCAGCGACATAAAACTTTTTTGCGGATTTTACTCTATAGAGTACTACAAAATGATTCTGATTCCAATGAAGAATACACGGTAAATCTGCTGTTTTGAGTTGATTCATTGAAAGCCTTCCGCATTGAGTTCGCAATCCCAACTTGTTAGCAGTTTCACTTATACCTTGCAAGGATACACCCTCGGTTGTTGCAAAACAGTAACGAGAGAGAAATTCAATTGAATATTCTTTATTATAATAGCTACAAACCATAGCCAAACAAGCTATTCCACATTGCATGGAATCATGTTGTTTGGTAAATACTATTTTATTTAGTCCCATAATACAACTATTTAATGAGCAGTCCCGAATCTGTATCGCTATTTTTTATTTTTTGTACCGGATGTTTTTTCTGTTTGCCAAAAGAAAAATTATATGAAAATTTCAAGCATAGCATATTTGAATAATCACGAATATTAATAGAAGACGTGGATTTTATAAGACATGTTTCTGTTGTATGTTCACCTTCAACAAATCCTTTCATAAATGGTTGATTCCATTGTAAGCCAATGCTCATATTAGGTAGGGGCTTGTATGCGAAGTCTAATCTTAGCACTTCTGCTCTAGGAGTGACTAACTGTCCATTAAGTGTTTGTCCAGGATATTGATAATAAACCTCTAATTCCCATTTAGGAAGGGTATAAGCTACATATCCCATTAGTTGATAGCGGTAGCCATTCCATGATAGACCATTCTTTTCTGTTCCATGGTGGTGAATGTATATACCAACAGCACCAATTTTTAAAGATTTATTCTTCAAAGGGAAATAGTCAACAACAACTTGTCCACCAGCTTCTTTCTTGGATTTTAAGTTTGTATAAGTTTGTAAAATATAGTCTGGGGTTTCCTTAAAATGATTCACAATAGCATTGGGGCTATAGTTAAATAATCCTTGTAAGGCAAAATTAATATGTTGAGTCGATATACTTGTTGCTAAACTTATATGATGACTGCGATAAGGCTCTAGATTAGAATTTCCTTTATAAACATAAAAATTATCAAGCCATTGCTCTGTTTCACTCATTAAAGATATAGAAGGTACATCTGCACTATAATTATAAATTAGCTGAAATGTTATATTTTTTTTAGGGCGAAGCCAAAATTTTGCACTCGGCATTGGATACCACTTTGACCATATTGTATTATTTTGTTTTTTCAGATTCAAATATTTTGCAGCTAATATAAACTGATAACTCAGCATCCCTTTTTTTCCATAAAGTTGAGCATAACCATGCATCATATTTTGCTTTTGTAAAATTTCACCATTGTTGTCATTCTGTTTTGCCAATTGATAGGAATTTCTTATACCCACAGTCCAGTTTCCCATTTTTGAAGGCATTGAATATTGTATAGTGGACAGAAGCGACTGGCGTTTGGTGTCATAGGAAGAGAATGATGAAATTGTTTCATCCTCTGAATGCCATTCTTTGTAATCAGATTTAAATTCCGTATCATACAGTGTACCTGTTACATCCACTAAAAAAGACTTTCCTCCGTTCCATATCTTTTGGAAATAAAGATTTAAAGCATTTTTATCGTATTTATTGAATAAGTCTTGTTTCCCATAAACTGAATAATCCTCCACATAATTAATATTTTGCATTTTTTTACAACTCTGCTTGTAAAAAGTGGTGGATAAATTCGCATTAAATTGGTATTTATTCGGTCGACTTGTCATATATCCCATTGTAATGGAATTATTATCTCTACTTTGTGGAGAATCATATCCTTCTTTTTGTTTTGAAAATGTTTTTTCATCAAATAAATATTGCAAAGATTCATCTGTTTGTACTTTTTTGTAGTGAGCCATATTATTATTTACTATCAAACTGAATCGGGATTGCTTGTAATTATAAAATGCAGCAAATGAATTATTCCCATAAATAGGATAAAATGAATCTTTCAAATTCAGGGATAGATTCCCCCCGGATACATTTTTTCTAGTGATAATGTTTATTACTGAGTACGCTCCTGCCAAAGCATATTGTGCGGGTGGATTTTCATAAACATCAACTTTGTTTACGTCTTCCTTACTTATCGATTGGATTTCTGCCCATGTTGTTTGTACTCCATTTAACAACATTACAACATTAGAACTACCTTTGTATGAGATATTTCCCGAAGATGTTACCATCATAAAAGGTACCATATTTAACGCCTGACCAAAATTAGTATATTTGCCCAATTCATTTTGTGGAATGCGGAAGCTTGTATGACTATCAAAATGTTGCATCATTTCAGGCGTTACAGTAATACTTCCCAATTGATAAGTATCTTCATAGAGGACAGTTTCAACCAAGCAGTCAGGTTTATGGGCTAATAAGGTGTCTTTTGACTTATATCCAAGAGACTGAATCCTGATAGTTGCCGGAAAGTTTTCCAAGTCAAGAGTGTAATATCCAAGAGTATCCGTTACGCTCATAGATAGAATTGTTGAATCTTCGGATATGACGGATGCAGTTGCTCCTATGATTGGAATGGCATTTATATCCAGTACACGACCTTTATAGGGCATTGCATATAATGTTGATACGCATGACAAAATCAATAAAATAGTACCTCTCATAATAAAAATAAATTTGCTTACGTTACAATACAACACTTACTTCGTTTGCCATAGGACATCTCGGATCCGGAAAATTCAATGAATTGAGTTTATTGGTTTTTGCAATATCTACGTAGCATACTCTTTTACTTATGCTCTTACGGCATTTATCAAAAACAGTACATGAATGGCAAGGGGATGCTTCTGATATACTAGGTTGCATAGGAGCATACAGCAGCAATGCCCTTTCACTATTCCATACTTCTGCCAATGTTTGATTCCGAATATTACCTATCAGATAATCTCTGTTATCATACAGCATTTCACAAATAGTACATTCCCCGGAAGCCAATATTGACATGGAATAGCTGTTTGCATAACATTTTTGATTGTAAGAAACATACTCATCAACAGTTGGATATTGTTTCAATTTATAACCACATGATGTGATCTTACTAAGGTAAACAGGGAATATTTTATCAAGTTTTGTAACATAATCTCTTACAGCTATCAATTTGTCGTTAGAAACTTCGTACTGCTGATACATTTGTTTAAATTCAGAGAAAAAAGCAGGAGTTAGCACCCAGTCTTTTATGCAATCATATTTAGATATAAAATGGAATAGTTCAGAAACGCAATGGACATTTGCATTCTGCTTGCATAATACTGTGCGAATACATAGTTTTATGTGATATGTTTGGCAACATTGAAACATTCGTGCGACTTGTTCTATATAATCCGCTTGTACTCCTATTAATTCTTGCAATATATCTTTTTTACACGTATCCAAAGAGAATTGGATTTCAGTTATTCCAATGGAATTTAGATAGTTAACATCACTCTCAGGTAGTGGCGTTTTTGTAGAAATAAAAGGGTTATAGCCAAACTTTCTTGCTGTAAATAAAATCTCCTTCCAATCCTTTCTTGCAAAAATATCACCACCCGTAAGATTTAGATTAACCACTCCTAAATTATAGCAATTTTCAATGATATTTATGATTTCCGTTGAAGATAATTCATAATCGAATTTACGTTTCGCATAACAATAACAACAATTAGTAGTACATTTTGTCGTTACCATAATATTTACATCTATAGGGACTCGAGGACGTTCAAACACCAATTCTATTGATTTGAAATTTTCGCTAATTTTTCCTGTATTTATTGACGGCGTATCCGAATGAATGACAAGATATTTAGGAAAAACAATACTATTCCCCTGAAATTTGATTTGTTTGGATGAATCCGTTGACAATCCTTGCAAAAAAGTGTCTAAGACCTCCTTGCTTATACATAATTCTGAAGATAGGTCCTCTACAGATTTCGCATAGTCTGTTTTACCAATCATTTCTAATATATATCCAATAACAGGTGGAATTATGGTAACAGATTGGGTGTCTTTATCCACGAGAGAACTTATTGTTCCATTTCTTTTTATCAAATAGGAACAATTATCTTCATTTCTAATTGTAAATTGTGGGTTCAATTTCAGTATCATAACACAAAAATTTTAAATGCTTACTAACATAATTTTCGCAACACAATGCAAATATTAGATGATTATATCTATATAAAGAAGTCTACGTATTTGCTGAATTTCAGCATATTTACAATGAGATAGCCAAGCTAAACACCATTATAAACATACTGAAGTTCATGCAAAAAAATCAGAAGTGCCTTACAACACTTGGGGCTGAAAAACAGAGAGAAGAGCAGTCAAATCTATTCGTAAAAAAAACGACACGAGTGATTACGACTTAGCTCTATATCAACAAAATACGATCAGACGTTTGAATATCAAACCGGTTTAGTCTCAGGCTGTTCCTGCTGTTCCGGGTTAACTACGATAGTAGCCCCAGCACCACCCCTTTCACATACGCAAGTATCTTGGTTTTGCGCTCCACCATGAACATTTTCCATCTCAGTTGCTAACAACTGTTCCAATTCTTGATTCTTCATTTTTGTTTTTTTATAGAATTACACTTATAGAGAATTTTAACGAATTCATCTTAAAACGGCATTTTTACTGTTATGCTCAGGTTCTATAATTGTTTGGCCATTCAATTATCCTTTTTTTGTTACTATTGTAAATTTAGTGCGTTTCGTTGGGAAGTCTTTGGCACAAAAGTGTATTCTACAAATCCAAGTAGTAAAAATACACAAAAGTGTATATCACGATGCTTGATACAGCTTCCTAAAGTGATTATAAAATGGCAAAAGCCCTATTTTACTGGAATATATGGGAACGGTTTCTGACGCAAGATAGTTGACAGAGTCTCCTAGTTGAACGGTTTGGATTCCAAGCGCATTCATCACCGTGAGTAATTTACTGTCTGTTTCCGCTATCATATAACTTTTGTCATCGCATACTATGGGGTGTATTGCATATATCATAAGCTGCTTGAACAAAGTGATTGTCGGAATGCCGGAAAAAGAATCTATCGCAAAACGACCGATATGCCAATAATTGTAGTCAACTTCCGTATGTATGGATGACAAAGGATTGACTCCGAAAATTTTCTGTACGGGAAGTGTTTTCTTTCTATCCCATTTGAATACCCTTATCGAGCCGATAATCTTACCCATCATATTGCGGACTGCAAATATGATAGAGCTGTCAATGTACTGAAGCTCCTCTTGGAACACCGAGTCCACCTCCGCCTTGATAGAAGCTGCAGTAAAGGAGCCAACGTGATGCTTGTAGTTTTCCGTGACTACAAATTCAGCAAGTTCATGCAGGCTCTCTTTGTCCAATTGCCAAATCCTATAATTCTCATTTACACAGACTAATTTTTCCATCTTTGTTATTTTTGATGTAGCAAAATTAAGTGGGCAAGTGTCTCCAACTTTGACACAAAAGTGTATTTGAAGCGGTTTATTGCCTACTTCTACACTTTTGTGTGTTAATATGCCATTGTTTGGTTTTTATTTGCTTTATTTGCAGAAACTTATAAAGGAAATAACCATGGCAACGAATGTAGGAGACTTTTTCATCGGGTCTAATTCCGTTTATAACATTACTGACGAAGACTATCAAAAAATCAACCTTTTGATAAACTCCGCCAAGGCATTCGCGAGAAGCACCCACCAATGTGTGTACATCATAGACTATTTCAAGCAGAATTTCCTGTATGTTTCCGAGAATTTGGCATACTGGTGCGGACAGACATCCGACAAAATCAAGGATTTCGGGTATAATTTTTATCTGAATTACGTTCCGGAGAACGAACAAAAAATGTTGTTGGAGATTAACAAGAAAGGATTCGACCTGTTTAACGAAATTCCCATTACAGAACGATTGGACTATACCATCTCTTATGATTTCCACATCGTGCAGGGAAGAAAATCCCGGTTGGTCAACCATCACCTCACCCCTATGGTGCTGACGCAGGACGGGCGTATCTGGCTAGCGTTATGCACCATTGCCATGTCCGCAAGGAATACCCCTGAATACATCATCATGAAGAAAGACAATTCCAAGTCCTATTATGAGTACTCGCTGGAGAAGCATAAATGGGTAAAGCAACCCGGAATAGCCTTAAACGAGACGGAACGTGACGTGCTTATCCTGTCTGCTCAAGGCTATACGATGGACGATATAGCCGATAGTCTTTGTAAGTCCGTTGACACGATCAAGGCCTGCAAAAGGGCTTTGTTCGCCAAAATGGAGGTGAAGAACATAGCAGAAGCACTCTCTTATGCTACCAATTACAAATTGCTGTGAGCGTTTATTGGTAAGAGTCTTTTTCGCACATCAAGGACGAGAAATAGAATTTCGGGAAGTATTTCACTTCTTTCCCGGTAGCCAGGTTAAACATGGCATTGACACAATGCCCTGCCACAATCCATGAAGCAACGGACAATTGCGGAGGGGGTAATATGCCTCCTTCGGTACGGTACTTGTCTATAACATCTTCCAGCCAAGAGACGGGCATATTCCAAAACATACCGTACCTTGACACAAATTCTGCCACTTTCAATTCAAAACCGTTGAAGTCTTTGGAAATTTCAGACAACTGGTAGCCTTTGGGTTTTACAATAGTAAGAAAGCCTGCCCACCCGAAATTATAAGGATGGAGGACAGGTATCTTCTTATCCGAACAGACTTGGTCGAATACCAAAGGAGTGTCGTCCTTGAAATCCAATGCATTGATGGCGATATGATGCCCGAAAACGATTTCTTCCACGTTTGTCTTGTTGATGAACGTATTAAAGAAGCTGATTTCAGCCTTCGGGTTGATTTTCAGCAATCTCTTGCTGAGTGCTTCCGCCTTGTACTTCCCTATATCCGAATGGACATAGTTTTGCCTGTTCAAATTGCTTTCCTCCACTTTATCCCCATCCACAATTGTGATATTCTCGAATCCGAACCGCAAGGCGCATTCCGCAATAATGCTGCCGATTCCAGCACCACCCAACAATATGCGCACCTGCTTGATTCTCTCTTGTTCTTCTTCGCTAATATAAATGCGATTTCTACTGTATCTTTCCATATTGTTCCTGTTTTTTTGCAAAAATACAAGGATTACACCGATTCAACTTGACACAAAAGTGTATTTTTTATGGTTATTATACTATTTTTGAAAGCAATATCCTCCACAATTACAAGAAATATAAGACTGTTTGGCGATACTCTAACAATGGAGTGTTCAAAGATAAAATATCCGGAACACAGCCTTCTTTCTCGTAAGCATCATTTTAGTTTCTCCTCCTGTCTATTGTATTATTTCTGTTTATCCAGCCATTTGTTGAAGTCCTCCGGGTGTTCAGCTGCAAACCCTTTAAACACATTCTCACGGTACTGTATCCTCACAGGGAGCAAACAAAAAGAGTCCTAAAAAAAAGACAAACTTACCATATTCTTTTTCTCATCCTAAAAAATTACAGGAAGGCAATAAGAACAAGACAAGGGACAGTAAAGACATGAAAAATCGTTTACTCCCTGAAATATTATTTATATTTGTTGTTCCCTTCATAATCTTTAACAAAGATATGCCTTTTAAAGACCGGGTGTTTTTATCTTACCATCAATTATGTATTGTTAAACTATTTTATACTACTACGGTGACTGGCAAGTCCGCAAAGCCTGGTTACCCATTGATTTTACGTTGTTTATCAGGCATTTATCCGGCATGAACAAGCCTAACGAACCGCTGATAAAGCTTCCACTATTGCTAATACGATTCCACTACCCGGTACACATTCCCCTTGGCAGTATGCACCCGCTCGCCCAGCCGGGACAGGATGCGGCTCAGGCTGTAGACGGTCATGCCCCTCATGACCGAAGGGTGGGTGGCTTTCATGCGTTCGAATAATTGGGTGGCGGAAAGGGTCAGCACTTCCTGCGGATGGTCCTCTTTCGTGGCAAAGCGGAAGCAAAGGCGGAACACCTCTTCTTCGGGTATATGTTTGTAGAACAGGGCGTTGTGTTGCTGTATGGCCTGTTCCTCTTCCTT
>OGPF01001451.1_pt1 | contig 10809 bp, 8 predicted proteins | sample 1552871 | NCBI WGS metagenome assembly OGPF01 (sample SAMEA2580276, study PRJEB22360) | human gut metagenome | biome: human gut; feature: human-associated habitat; material: faeces | place: Denmark | collected 2008/2010
CGACTTCGGAGCGGCCGCCACGCTGACTTATCAGAACCGCAACCTCTTCCGCGGCAGCGAACTCCTCAGCATCGAGCTCCGTGGCGCCTTCGAGGCCATCAAGGGACTGGAGGGCTACGAGCGCGGCGACTACGAGGAGTATGGCGTCGAGGCCCGTTTCCAGATGCCCCGCCTGATGACTCCCTTCCTCTCGCGTAAGGGCCGTCGCGGCAGCACGGCCTCGACCGAGCTCTCCGTGGCCTGGAATCTCCAGAACCGGCCCGAGTTCCATCGCCGTGTCTTCTCTGCCGGCCTCAAGTATCGGTGGCCGACGCGCGACGGCAGGGTGCAGTACAAGCTCGACGTCCTCGACCTCAGCTACGTCTATATGCCCTGGATCAGCGCCACCTTCAAGCACGACTACCTCGACAGCGTCTCCAACCGCAACGCCATCCTGCGCTACAACTACGAGGACCTCTTCATCATGAAGGCGGGCTTCGGCCTCACCTACAACGCCGGCGACCGCGTCATCCGTGCGAGCGTCGAGACGGCGGGCAACCTGCTGAGCGGCTTCTCCCAGATCTTCCGCTTCAAGCAGAACAGCCACGGCCAGCGCCAGCTCTTCAATATCGCCTACGCCCAGTATGCCAAGTTCGACTTCGAATACACGCGCCTGCTGCGTTTCAGCGCCCACAACACGCTGGCCCTCCACGGCCTCCTGGGTGTGGCGTGGCCCTATGGCAACAGCACCGTGCTGCCCTTCGAGAAGCGCTACTTCTCCGGTGGTGCCAACTCCGTGCGCGGTTGGAGCGTCCGCGAGCTCGGTCCCGGCAAGTATCGTGGCCGCGACGGCCGCATCGACTTCATCAATCAGACCGGCGACATGCGCCTCGACCTCAACCTCGAGTATCGCACCCACCTGTTCTGGAAGTTTGACGGCGCCGCCTTTGTCGATGCGGGCAACATCTGGACGCTCCGATCCTATCCCGAGCAGCCCGGCGGCCAGTTTCAGCTCGACACCTTCTTCAAGCAGATCGCCGTCTCCTACGGCCTCGGCCTGCGCCTCAACTTCGGCTACTTCATCCTCCGCCTCGACGGCGCCATGAAGGCGATCAATCCTGCCTACGACGACCACAAGGACCATTACCCCATCTTCCATCCCCGCTGGGGCCGCGACTTCGCCTTCCATTTCGCCGTCGGTATGCCGTTCTGACGCCTGCGCCCCTCCTCTCGTGGGGCGCTCCTGGCGATAGAAAGGCCGATTGGTTGAATAAATCGTAAAAAAATAGGTATGTTGCGGGCCTTTTCAAATTTTATTTGTATTTTTGCCCCCAGTTTAGGATAGACCACACACGATCGACTACTGCAATGGCAGACATGAGAGACACCTGGGCACATGGATGAGGCTCGGGCGTTTTGCTTTTGGTTTCTACCGTGAGGTAGCCGATAAAGATTAGGATAACATTATATATTATACTTTAAGGTTCAGGATATGTCGAATTTAAGATTTCAGGTCGTAGAGGAGGCGTTCAAGAAGCGCCCCTTAGAGGTGGAAGTTCCCAAGGAGCGTCCGTCCGAGTATTTTGGCAAGTATGTGTTCACCCGCGCTAAGATGTACAAATACCTGCCCGCCGCCATCTACACCCAGCTCACCGACGTCATCGACAACGGCACGCCCCTCGACCGCTCCATAGCCAATGCCGTGGCCTCCGGCATGAAGCAGTGGGCCATGGAGATGGGCGTCACCCACTACACCCACTGGTTCCAGCCCCTGACGGGCGGCACCGCCGAGAAGCACGACGCCTTTGTGGAGCACGACGGCAAGGGCGGAATGATCGAAGACTTCTCGGGCAAGTTGCTCGTCCAGCAGGAGCCCGACGCCAGTTCTTTCCCCAGCGACGGCATCCGCAACACCTTCGAGGCCCGCGGCTATTCCGCCTGGGACCCCACCTCCCCCGTCTTCATTATCGACGACACCCTCTGCATCCCCACCATCTTCATCTCCTATACGGGCGAGGCCCTCGACTACAAGGCTCCCTTGCTCCGCACGCTCCACGCCCTCAGCGTGGCCGCCACCGACGTCTGCCACTATTTCGACCCGAAGGTGAGCAAGGTGAAGACCAATCTCGGTTGGGAGCAGGAGTACTTCCTCGTCGATGCCGACCTCTATAGCGCCCGTCCCGACCTGATGCTGACGGGCCGCACCCTCATGGGCCACGAGTCGGCCAAGAACCAGCAGATGGACGACCACTATTTCGGCACCATCCCCGACCGCGTGCAGAGCTTCATGAAGGACCTGGAGGTGCAGGCCCTCGAACTCGCCATCCCCTGCAAGACCCGCCACAACGAGGTGGCCCCCAACCAGTTTGAGTTTGCCCCCATCTTCGAGGACTGCAACCTCGCCGTCGACCACAACATGCTCCTGATGTCGCTGATGAAAAAGGTGGCGCGCAAGCACGGCTTCATCGTCCTGCTCCACGAGAAGCCCTTCGCCGGCATCAACGGCAGCGGCAAACACTGCAACTGGAGCCTCTCCACCGACACCGGCGTGCTGCTCCACGCCCCCGGCAAGACTCCCGAGTCCACGCTCCGCTTCGTCACCTTCATCGTCGAGACCCTGATGGGCGTCTATCGCCACAACGGCCTGCTCAAGGCCTCCATCATGAGCGCCACCAACGCCCACCGCCTCGGCGCCAACGAGGCCCCTCCCGCCATCATCTCCTCCTTCCTCGGCAAGCAGCTCTCCGAGCTCCTCGACCACATCGAGCAGAGCGACAGCGAGGACGACTTCATCATGGCCGGCAAGCAGGGCCTGAAGATGGACATCCCCGAGATTCCCGAACTGATGATCGACAACACCGACCGCAACCGCACCTCTCCCTTCGCCTTCACCGGCAACCGCTTCGAGTTTCGTGCCGTGGGATCCGAGGCCAACTGCGCCTCGGCGATGATCGCCCTCAATAGCGCCGTGGCCGAGGCCCTGACCGACTTCAAGGCCCGCGTCGATGCCCTCATCGCCCAGGGCGAGGACCGCATGAAGGCCATCGTCAGCGTCCTGCGCGAGGACATCACGGCCTGCAAGCCCATCCGCTTCGACGGCAACGGCTATAGCGAGGAGTGGGTCGAGGAGGCCCGTCGCCGTGGCCTCGACTGCGAGACGAGCTGCCCCGTCATCTTCGACAACTACCTCAGCGAGTCCTCCGTCCGCATGTTCACCAGCCTCGGCGTCATGACGCGCAAGGAACTGGAGGCCCGCAACGAGGTGAAGTGGGAGACCTACACGAAGAAGATTCAGATCGAGGCCCGCGTCATGGGCGACCTCACCATGAACCACATCATCCCCGTGGCCACCCACTACCAGAGCATGCTGCTCAAGAACGTGCAGAGCATGCGCGCCGTCTTCCCTGCCGAGAAGGCCGAGAAGCTCAGTTCGCGCAACATGAAGATCATCGAGGACATCGCCGAGCGCACCCAGGCCATCGAGCAGGGCGTGGAGGAGCTGGTCAACGCCCGCAAGGTGGCCAACCGCATCGCCGACGAGCGCGAGAAGGCCGTCGCCTACCACGACACGGTCGTGCCGAAGATGGAGGCCATCCGCTACCACATCGACAAACTGGAACTCTGCGTCAGCGACGAGCTCTGGACGCAGCCGAAGTATCGCGAGCTCCTCTTCATCCGGTAACGCCCGCGCACAACTCTATTTTTTCCGTCTCTTTTCCCAGGCCTGGCAGGACCCCGCGGCGTGCCCCATCACGCTTCGCGAGCCCTCCAGGCCATTTTTCGTTTTGGCACGCTATTTGCAATGACACAGTTAAAACGAATCTTAAAAACTCATATCACAATAATGGAAAAGAAAGGTAATATTGGAGTAACGACGGAGAACATCTTCCCCGTCATCAAGCAGTTTCTGTATTCCGACCACGAGATATTCCTTCGCGAGATGGTCAGCAACGCCGTGGATGCCACGCAGAAGATGAAGACCCTCGCCTCGGCAGGCGACTTCTCCGGCGACCTGGGCGACCTCTCCGTCCGCGTCACCCTCGATGAGCAGGCTGGCACGCTCACCATCTCCGACCGCGGTATCGGCATGACGGCCGAGGAGATCGACAAGTACATCAACCAGATTGCCTTCTCCGGCGTCACCGACTTCCTCGACAAGTACAAGGACAAGGCCGAGGCCATCATCGGCCATTTCGGTCTCGGATTCTACTCCGCCTTCATGGTGAGCAAGAAGGTCGAGATCGTCACCAAGAGCTGGCGCGAGGGCAGCCAGGCCGTGCGCTGGACCTGCGACGGCAGCCCCGAATACACCATCGACGAGGTGGAGAAGGCCGACCGCGGTTCCGACATCATCCTCCACATCGACGACGACAGCAAGGACTATCTCCAGAAATCGACCATCGAGCAGCTGCTCACGAAGTACTGCAAGTTTATGGCCGTGCCCGTGGTCTTCGGCAAGAAGACGGAGTGGAAGGACGGCAAGCAGGTCGATACCGACGAGGACAACGTCATCAACAGCGTCGAGCCCCTCTGGCCGAAGTCGCCGTCGTCGCTCAAGGACGAGGACTACAAGAAGTTCTACCACACCCTCTTCCCCATGAACGACGATCCCCTGTTCTGGATCCACCTCAACGTCGATTACCCCTTCACGCTCACCGGCATCCTCTACTTCCCGCGCATCAAGTCCAACATAGAGCTCCAGCGCAACAAGATCCAGCTCTACTGCAACCAGGTCTTCGTCACCGACCACGTCGAGGGCATCGTCCCCGAGTTCCTGACGCTGCTCCACGGCGTCATCGACTCTCCCGATATCCCGCTCAACGTCAGCCGCAGCTACCTCCAGAGCGACGCCAACGTCAAGAAGATCTCGACCTATATCACCAAGAAGGTCGCCGACCGCCTGAGCAGCATCTTCAAGGAGAACCGCAAGGAGTATGAGGAGAAGTGGGACGACCTCAAACTCTTCATCAACTACGGCATGCTCTCCGAGCGCGACGCCTTCTACGACCGCGCCAAGGACTTTGCGCTGATGAAGGACACCGAGGGCAAATACTTCACCTTCGACGAGTATCGCACGCTCATCAAGGACAACCAGACCGACAAGGACGGCAACCTCATCTATCTCTACGCCGTCAACAAGGAGGAGCAATACACCTACATCGAGGCCGCCAAGGCCAAGGGCTACAGCGTCCTGCTCTGCGACGGCGAACTCGACGTGCCGACCGTCTCCCTGCTCGAGCAGAAGCTGGAGAAGAGCCACTTCGTGCGTGTCGATTCCGACACCGTCGATCGCCTCATCGCCAAGGACGAGGTCCACGAACTGACACTCTCCCAGGACGAGCGTGACAATTTGTCAGAGGCCTTTCGCTCCCAGATGCCCCGTCTCGACAAGACCGAGTTTGGCGTCGAGGTCCAGGCCCTTGGCGAGACAGCCCAGCCGACCGTGATCACGCAGAACGAGTGGATGCGCCGCATGAAGGATATGAGCCGCTTCCAGCAGGGCATGGGCTTCTACGGCCAGATGCCGGACAGCTACATGCTCGTGCTCAACGCCGACCACCCGCTCATCAAGCAGATCCTCGCCGACGAGATCGCTGCCACGGCCGAGACCATGAAGCCCGTCCTCAGCGAGATCAAGGGCCAGGAGGCCCGCCTCGCCGCCCTGCGCCAGGCCCAGAAGGACAAGAAGCCCGAGGAGATCTCCCAGGCCGACAAGGACGACCTTTCCCAGACGGAGAAGGCCCTGGAGGACCAGCGCGGCAAGAAGCGCCAGATCGTCGCCGACTATGCCAAGGACAACACCCTGATCCATCAGTTGGTCGATCTCGCCCTTCTCCAGAACGGCATGCTCAAGGGCGCCGCGCTCAACGACTTCGTCAAGCGCTCCGTCGAGGTGCTGAAGTAAAGTAGGATTCCTTCCGCCGCCACATCCCGCGGCCCATCAAGCTGGTGGGGGAAAGGTCATGGTCGCCTTTCCCCCACCAGCCTCTTTTTTTCAGCCTCGGCGTTTAGTATTCGTCGCCATACCAGCCGTCCAGGTCGTGCTCTCCGTAGTCGTCGTGGTCGTAGCTGTCCTGGTCGTAGCCGCCCTGGTCAAAGTCGTCGTGGTCGTAGTCTTCGTGGATGTATTTGTTGTAGATGACATCGTCGAGGTCGCGGTCGCTGTGGTCCAAGGCTTCATCCTCACGCCAACCGTCCTCATGGTCGTAGTCCTCACGCCGATTGTCCTCATGGTCGTAGTCCTCATGATCCCCATGATGCCCGTGCGCGGAATGATGGCCCGATCCGCCCAGTCTCTTTTTCAGAAAGTGCGCTATCACGCCCGTGTATATAAAATCGAGTAGTCCCATATTTTGTCCCCTTTATGTTTTCTTTTTGTGATGTACCGTTCAGTACAAACTTGAGTGCAAAGATATGATTGGCTTGTGCAGCCTACCTGCAGCGCATTTCCTCTATTCTGATAGCTCCGTTACCAGTACCACTTTTTGTGTTATTCGGTTGGTACTGGAGTTTCACTTAAGTGGTACTGAAGTGTCAGCATGCTTAAACTTCGGTGACACTTAAGCTAAACTGGTCAGGCATTCCAGTTGACATGTTCCTCGTATTTGTCGAAGTCCATTTTGGAGTCTGCTCCCACCTTTTCAAGCATCAGTCTTACCACCTCCTGCTCCTCGGGAGGAAGCAGAATGTCGCCACGCCTACGCTTGAAATATTGGTTGCGTCCGAAGTGGAGGATGAGGGTGGTCATAAACTTATTATATTGTTGAGGGTACATTCGCTTTTGAAAGTTGGTGAATCCTTTGGCGAATAGGACCGGCTTTTTATCCCGATAGTAAGTGCAGGTCTTGTCTTTACCACATCTGGTGGGATTGATCAGACGCAGATACTCTTCGTGCTGCTCCATGAGGATGGAGTAGGCTATCTGGTGCAAGCAGGTAGTCGCCATGGGGCAGCAGCTATGCTCACACACAGGATAGTCGGTTGGTAACGATGTATATTCTTTTTTAGGCATAATCTTCTTTGTTTTGGTATTGTTGTTCTTTACGACTCGTCGGGAAGATGATACACAAACTCGTCAAACATATTCTTTGGCATATAGCGTAGGACTGTTTTGCAGAAAGGAACAGCCCACTACGTTCTTAATCACAAATTTACGTTTAACGATGGTGGGACATGTGCCTACATTGCGTTTTTGCATCAAATGTATTGTCATCCATCTTTAACAGAACCAATTCTGCTAGTTCCCAATGATTCTTTTTGGCTATTGATACTACCGAGCAAGAACTTTGTTGTTTTCCCGTTCTCGTCTCGCATGATATAAATCTGCCCTGGTGTCATAGCTTTTACTTTGCGTCCCTCAATAGTGTAAATAGCTTTTGCACCATTTGGCGTTACAAATATTCCTTCTACACCTGTGCCTTGATTCATCTTAGCGGAAGATATGCCTCCCGATGCTTCATAGCTGAGCCAAATCATATCTCGCTTGACATCTATCTGCACCTGAATTGGCCACGGATTAGCCAGCCCACTGTTGTAGATTGTGTAAGCATCCCATTGGTTTTCCCCATCGAAGCGTACAAGACCTATATCAGATACTGCCATCCATAGGGCATCATGCTTGTCTATTGCAATATCCACGATGCTGTTGCCGCCTATGTTGGAGTTATATTGATTATAGATTTTCCAATTCGTGCCATCGTAGCAAACCAATCCACCACCATAATCTTTACCCATTACAGGCGTTCCATTCCTACTATATCTACTATTCATCCATACTCTGTCATGCGAATCAACAGCGATACAGTCAACATAATTATATGGAATAGGGGAATTTATCGTATCATGACACACCCAATTATGCCCATCAAAAGAGCACACTCCAAGGTCCGCGATTCCAACCCATAGCCTGTCGCTCTTATCAAAAGCGAGGGATGTTATCATGTCGCCTGGCATTGGCGAATTTGAAGAGTTGTATTGAGACCATTGTACGCCGTCGTATTTATATAAGCCATTTGATGCTCCAACCCATAAATGGTTTTTGCTATCGAATTCCAGTTGTTTTAACTGCCCTGTTTGAAATGGCGTGTTATCTCGTTTGAAAACAGTTGTATCGGCATTTTCTATAACAGCCAGTATGGTATCGCTATTATTGGGTGCAACCCACAAACGTCCTCGCTTATCGTATGCAGCTGCGTTAATAGCAGGGTAATAGTCCTTTGCATTAGGAAACAGGTGTTTCCATTCCCCTTTCTCTGTGTATTGGGCAAGATAATCATTGGATGCAAAGCACACGTTGCCTTTCTCGTCGACAGTGGAAACCTCGTGCATCAGGTTCTGCGTCAATATATTCTTCTCCAGTTCTGTCTGTTCAAACGTGCCGTCATAGAATCTGAGCAATCCATGAAATCGTGTTGCTACCCATACATCGTTACCATCGGGTGCAATGTCGCATATCCAGTCGTTGCTGTAGTTTGAAGGAAGTGGGTAAGAGGAGAATTGTTTTCCGTCATATTTGACAAGTACGTTCCAATTTCCCATCCATAAATTACGATTCGTGTCGAAAGCTAATCCGTTAACATTGTTACTTGACAGTTGTCCGCCTGAAGTGTTGTACGAAGTGAAAGATGTGCCGTCATACTTGATTAACCCTCTGTTAGTTGCCAACCATTTGTTGTCTTTATCGTCGATTATTATATTGTTAACTTCACTTGCGCCACAGTTTAGAAGCGTGGTATTTCCATTGGAGGAAAGGAAACCAAACGTAAAGCCACCAAACCACAGTGTACCGTTTTTATCAAGAACAAGAGATTGGATAGCAGGATAGGAATGTATGTCTGCTTTGGGGTCGGGAGTGTAAACCGTATAGTAATTATCTTTCAAGATATAGATATCGTGTATTGCTCCAATATACACCTTATCTAATGCATCATCAAAGGCGAAACAGCTTTGAAGTGCAAAAGGGAACTGCCAATTCTGAAATGAGTTTTCATCATAAATGCTCATGCCTGTGTATTTGCCACCTATCCACCACTTGCCATTGTGGTGAGCCAGTCCAACGATATTGTTGTCTGCCAATCCATTTGTTCTATCAAGGAATTGGCATCGACCAGTGTTTTTGTCGTAAATAGCCAGACCGCCATCCGTTCCCAGATAAAGTTTGTCGCCATCTACAACAATGTTTCTGACCCATGCCTTTGAAAGATAATTCTTCCAATCGTTCACCTGTGCGTGACATACAGAAGCTGAAATCTGTATGCCGAGCAACATAAGGAAAATGACCATCTTTTTCATACGGAAATTATTGTCGTCCAACATTGCTTTACGAAGGTCTATTCTGTTCATCGTTTCTCTATGTTTTTATTCCAATATGCAAATATAAGACTATTTTTTGAAAAAGTGGATGGATTTCGTAAAAAACTTATATCGTTACAAACGCCTCCGACATATTGCCGTAGGACGTCACCTCTTGCATGATATAGCCTTCTCTGTGCATGGTCTTTTCTGTATGGAAGATAAGGGCCTTCCTTTCCCGGGCCAGACTTCTTCGAATCGTTGCCGACCTACCAAACTCCATTGCCCGACACTTGATGTTTCAGCTTTCCACCTCGTCGAGGTGCTTTTGCTGTGGCTCGTTTCCCTCGGCACTGCATCGGGGACACGTCCCCATCGTTGTACGCCGATTAGCTAGATTTCCAGGCGCGAGCCGACATTCGTGTTCGCATTCGAGGCATCGTTGTTCGCATTCGCAAACGAGACACCGCCATTCGCGTTCGCATTGTTGTACCCGCGATAGACCACGCGGCCTATGGGAAACTCTACCAGGCTGCAAAGTTACTCATTCTCGGTGTAAAAAATGCCCGGGCGCTACACAATGAGCCAAAGCGACATCGCAATGATGCCTCCGAGCACTGTGCAGCCCCAGTCTATCCAGTCCCATTGACAGCCGTGGAGCTTGTCTTTGAGTTCGAGGCATGAGGCTGCGACGATGGCAGAATAGATGGCTGCCCATGGCGACAATGCACACAGACCGACCAGCAAACCGCCGATAAGATGCTTGTAGCGGTTGCTTTTCTTTAGAAATGAGAGAATTTTGTTCATCGTTGAAAGTTTTGAATGAAACGTTATACCTTTGCAGGCAAAAAACTATGTATATAGAATACCGTAAAAATGATAAGGATAGTTTTCTGAAAGCGATAATGTCAGAAAAAGACCGCGTGGCGCATCAACGAGAATCTTTAATTCGTCATTGTACCATGACAAGTGCAACGTTAATTGGTCTTGTAACTGTTTTTGGCGATACGTCTTCACAGTGTATGTCTCTTCGTGTTCTGACAGTATGTGGTGTATTGTTTCTGTTGTTGTCTGTTCTTGTTGGCGTGTGCTTCTGCTTTTGGTCAGTTTCAATGCTTTGCAAAGAACTGGAGAATGCGCAACGGCAATATCGAGCAAGGAATACCCATCTAGAAGAATTACCCGTCTCGCCAGTTTACGGAATACTTGCGAAAGTCTTTCCCTGGCTGTTGAGCCTCGGTGTTCTACTTTTGTCGGCAAGCATAGTGCTATCTTTACTGATTCATTGAGAAAATCAGCGTTTTTTTCATCGTTGCTTGTTTTTTCTTCCATATTTTGTTGTGTTTCGGAAAATTATTATTACCTTTGCATCGGATCATTCCTCGTAAGAGGATTGGACCCTACATTCAGGCAGTCTTGATTATTTCAAGTCTGCCTGTCTTATTTTAAAGCCATTTGTGGATATTTCATCGTAGGTGTAGGTTCGGCTCACCCGATAAACCTGGGGGATTAAGCATACAGCTTTGTAAGTCTGAAAAG
>OGPF01001458.1_pt1 | contig 10782 bp, 8 predicted proteins | sample 1552871 | NCBI WGS metagenome assembly OGPF01 (sample SAMEA2580276, study PRJEB22360) | human gut metagenome | biome: human gut; feature: human-associated habitat; material: faeces | place: Denmark | collected 2008/2010
CTATAATTTTGCGATTGCATCGGCGGCGGAAATAATTGATCTGCTGTTGTATGCGCCAAAAGCGGACGAGCCGGAGGACCGGGTTGAACTGACAGAAGCCTATAAGACGGGCGATGTCTTTTCGGTGCATATCAGCGGCGTTTATCTGGACAGGTATCTGTATTGCTATGAGGCGGACGGGAAGAAAATCATTGATCCGTATGCAAAGACGATTACAGGCTGTGAAGTTTTTGGCAAAGATGAAAACAAGCAGCATTTAAGCCGGGTATGTCTTTCAAAATATGACTGGGAAGACGATACGGCACCGGAAATACCGTATCATGACAGCGTTTTTTATAAATGCAGTGTCCGCGGACTGACCGCTTCAAAAACGTCAAAGGTGCGCCATAAGGGAACATTTTCGGGCGTGGTGGAAAAACTGCCGTATTTAAAAGAACTGGGCATTACAGCGGTGCTTTTTATGCCGCTGTATGAATTTGACGAAATCGGAAAGTTTCCGCAGCTTTATGACAACGGATACGGAAAATATGCATCCGGTCCGATAGCGGGCAGAATCAATTACTGGGGATATACCAAAGGATTTTATTTTGCGCCGAAGGCTTCGTTTGCGTGGACGGGACGAAAGAAAGCGGACTATACGGCAGAGATGAAGGACATGGTAAAAGCATTTCACAAAGAGGGCATGGAAGTTCTTATGGAAATGCATTTTCAGGACGAGCCGGTCGATTTTATTTTAGACTGCCTGCACTACTGGGTGACGGAATACCACATTGACGGAATACATCTGTTTGCCGGTGAGGCGGCGTTAAATGCAGCGGCAAGGGATGCACTGTTGGCAAAGACAAAGCTGATTACGGTATTCTGGAACGGTGAAAAAAAGCATTATAAAAACATGGCAAATTACAATGCCGGATTTATGAACGTGGCACGTAAATTTTTAAAGGGCGATGAAAACCAGCTTGGCGATTTTGTTAATGTCAGCCGCTATAATCCGGTGCAGAGTGCCAATATTAATTATATTACAAGCCATGACGGATTTACGCTGTTTGATCTGGTCAGCTACGACAGAAAGCACAACGAGGCAAACGGCGAAGGCAATGCGGACGGTGAAAATTTTAACAATAGCTGGAACTGCGGAACGGAAGGACCTTCAAAGAAAAAAAAGATACAGCATCTGCGCCTTAGGCAGATGAAAAATGCACTGATGCTGGTGCTGTTATCGCAAGGCACACCATTACTGCTTGCAGGCGATGAGTGCTGTAATTCACAGGCGGGCAATAACAATCCGTACTGCGTGGACAGCGAACTTTCGTGGGTCAGCTGGAACAGCCGCGGCATGGCGGCGGAAATGACAGCATTTGCAAAAGAACTGATTGCATTCAGAAAACAGTACAAGATTCTGCATATGCCAAAGCAGCTTTTATCCTATGACAGCTTATCGTGTGGGTATCCCGATATTTCCTGCCACGGCAGCAGTGCATGGTATAATACCATGGAAAGCTACAACCGTCATATTGGCATGATGTATTACGGCAGGTATGCATATATTGAGGATTTATGCCAGCAGGGAAATGCAGACGCGGATACATTTCTTTATATTGCATACAATATGCACTGGGAAGAACACGAACTGGCACTGCCAATCGGATATAACGAATGTGACTGGCAGGTGGCACTCTGCTCCGGTGATAAAGGAAGTGCCGTGCTTGGAAAAGATGGAAAAACCGTACATGTAAAGCCGCGCTGTATCGCTGTTTTAACAGGGTTGAGGAAAAAGAAAGAAAATAACAAGAAAACAAATCGAAAAACAGGTGAAGAAAATGGACATTCATAATTTAGAACAGATTAAACAGGAATTTTCCGGCTTTCAGCAGGAGTTTGAAACCGGAAATAAGGAAAAGGCACTGGAAAAACTGCTGGAGCTTTTAGATGCGCTGGAAGAAGCGGACACCTCAAGAAGGGCGGCGCAGATTGATAAAGACGGAAATGTTACACTGTCATCGGAAATCCCGGCAGGAAAACCGGCGGCAGAAAAATCAGCAGAAGACGGAACAGGCGAAAGTCAGCCGCTTTATATGAGCTTAAATCACGTCATGGAGTATTATATATTTGCGTATTACTTCCAGCCGGCTACAGAGGTGCGCTGTACCGACATACCGTATGGGGAATATTACCGCACATACGGACAGCTTGCACTTTCTATGCAGAAGTACAATGGGGCAAAAAAGGCATATGAGCGTGCGATTGCGTGGAATCCGGTCGATTTGGACGCCTATCTGGGACTGGCAGAGGTGTATAAGTATCAGAATCAGCGGGAGAAATATCTGACGGTTACAAAGCAGGCATACCGTTACTGCTGTACACGCGCAACCATGGCACGCTACTACCGCAATATGGCATTTTATTATCTGTCCGGTTATGAGCCGGAAACGGCGCGTGCATGCTACCAGTACAGCAACGTGTATTACCACACGGAAAATGCGGACAGTGAGTTAAAGTATATTTCCGAGGCAATTCAGCAGGAAACACCACAGACGGATATCCGTGCGATTCAGAAGCTGTTTGACGAAAAACAGATTGAGCCGGGACCGGATTCCCAGACGATTGGCATTGTATATAAGGTCGGTGAAATTTTATTAAAGGACGGCGATTACAAGCTTGCAAAGGATTGTTATTCAATCGTTTATGACATTACGCAGGACGCAGCCGCAGAAAAAATGCTGAATGAACTGGAAGCTGCGATTTCAGGGTCAGAAGAGTAAATTAACAGAATTTTTTTGGGCAAAAAGAACATGAAGTAAGGGAGAAAATGATGAGTAAAATTGACAGTATTATATTTGATTTAGACGGAACACTTTGGAGTTCGGCTAAGGCAATCAGTGAAGCGTGGGGACTGGTATTACAGAAGCATGAAAATATTGAGAAAAAGGAAGTGACAGAGGAAGAACTTTACAGTTGTATGGGACTTCCAATGTATGACATTGCGGCAAAGCTTTTTCCGTCGCTTTCAGAAGATGTCCGCAATCAATTAATGGACGAACTGTGTGAATTTGAAAACGGCTATCTGGAAAAACGCGGCGGCGTTTTATTTAACGGACTGGAAGAAACACTGGCACAGTTACAAAAAAAATATAAGCTTTATATTGTAAGCAATTGTCAGGACGGATATATCGAAGCATTTATCAAAGCACATCATATGGAAAAGTATTTTGAAGATACAGAGTGCTGGGGAAGAACCCGCCTGTCAAAGGGTGAGAGTAATAAGATACTGATAGCGCGTAATCATCTTAAAAATCCAATTTATGTCGGTGATACCGCGGGGGATTACCAGTCTGCCGTTGATGCGGGAATTCCGTTTATCTATGCGGCGTATGGTTTTGGCGAGGTTCGGGACTGCGATTATAAAATACAGAGTATCCGGGAACTGCCGGAGGTGGTGGAACAGGTAAACGAGAATAAAAAATAAATTTTTTGTAAATAAGAATAGTGGTATATAATCTTTTTTTAATAAAACAAAACTTGACGAATATCATTGCTTTGATATACTGGATATATAGATTCTAATAACATATGCAAATGTAAATTTGTATTGTATCTTTGCGGTTAAACCGCATCAGAAATGAGGGGCAGTGTGTATTTTGTTGGGAGAATACGAAAAGAAATATACCAATGTATAACATCTGATTGTATAATAGATGAAGTGATTATTACAGACAAGCAGGTAGAACATATAAAACAAAGACATCCGAATGATTATGAGCGTTATGGGAAATACTTAACAAGAATAGTAGAAGACCCAGATTATATTATAGAAGCAAATCGAAAGAATACAGCACTTGTATTAAAAGAATTTGTAGAGGGTGGAGAAGTTTTTAAAACGGTAGTCAGACTTGTCACATCAATGGACGATGTCAATTACAAAAATTCTGTTATTACATTTATGAAGATAGATAATAAAGAGTGGAACAGATTATTAAGAAATAAGAAAATTCTTTACAAAAGAGAATAAGAATGTTATTATTTGAATACAGTAAGAAAGGAATTGTCTGAGGTGGAGGAATTCGTACAATCCACACGCCGCTGGTACAGACAGGGGAAACCCGAGAGACGCAGGAGAGCTGTACGCCTGCCAGACAGTTCCTTTATACTAATGAGATGATTTTTGTAAATAAGAAAATTCTCAAAAAAAGAATTGACACACGTAATAAACCGTGCTAAACTATCAACAGTTTAATAAATTAAAGAATTAAAGTCGATGAACAAAATAGTACTTTCAGAAGGTACACTACAGAGAGCCGGTGGCGGTGAGAACCGGTGTGGAGAGCTGGAACGAATGGGTTTGGGAGATGCATTGGTGAACATTTTATGGTTAAGTAAGTAGCTGATGACGTGACCTCACGTTACAGGGGCAGGGTATTGCGCAGGCAGTATCAGGAATGAGTCAGATAACAGGTGGCATATCCGGTTTCGGGTATGCTTTTTTTATTTTATCGGAAATGACAGCATTTCTATAATATAAAAATAAAAGCCAGACTATCCGTGACTTTTATTTTCCTATATTTGTAACAGGGAAAATGAAAACACATAATCCGGTATCTGAGAAAACAGGGTGGCACCACGATAATTCGTCCCTTATGCAGTGATAATAGCTGCATAAGGGATTTTTTTATGGAGGAATGGCGATGAAAAGACGGTTAAAAGCATATAAAAAGACAGTCAGCATCGTAGATGAATCTACGATAGCACTGTATGAAAGCCTTGGCAGAGAAAAGAAAGGCTTTCTTATGGAAAGTAATGACAAGGAAAACGGAAGATACACCTTTATGGGTGTTGAGCCGGAAGCACTGATTCAGTCAGACGGTGAATCTCTGGTAATTACAAAGGCAGACGGCACAAAGGAAGTGCGCAGGGGCAACCCGCTGGAGCGGTTAAAAGAATATTACAGTGAATTTGAAATTGTAAAAGAAGACGGTGAACTTGAATTTACAGGTGGACTGGTCGGCAGTCTGGGATATGATTTTATCCGCTATACCGAGGATTTACCGGACGACAATGAAGATGAAATCGGAATTGAAACCATTCAGCTTATGCTGGCTTCAAAGTTTCTGGCAATCGACCATGTAGCAGAAACCTTTACAGCGGTAATACTGGAAGAAGACAGCCCGGAAGGCAAGAAACGCGCAGAACAGGAAGCCAAAGAGCTGATTGCGCGGGCAAGAAAAAATCCAAAGGCGGTAGAGAAAAAACACGTCCATGACGGCATTATCGTGAAAAAATCCGATACCTGTGAGCAGTACAGCAGGAAAGTTGAAAAAATCAAACAGTACATCAAAGAAGGACACATTTTCCAGACGGTGCTTTCACAGCGCTGGACGATTCAGACCAAACAGGACGGTTTTGAACTGTATAAGGAACTGCGGGAATTAAATCCGTCACCGTATCTGTATTATTACAATTTCGGTGATTTTGAAATTATCGGAAGTTCGCCGGAAATGATTGTCAAGCAGACAGATAACAGAGTTTATACCTGTCCGATTGCGGGTACGAGAAAGCGCGGAAAGACACCGCAGGAAGATACGGCATTGGAACAGGAACTGCTCGCAGATGAAAAAGAGCGTGCAGAACACGTTATGCTGGTCGACCTTGCAAGAAATGACATGGGAAGAATTGCACAAATCGGTTCGGTAAAGGTGTCCGAATTTATGAGAATCCAGCGGTATTCCCACGTTATGCACATCGTTTCACTGGTAGAGGGAAGAAAAAAAGGCGAGTATCATCCACTGGATTTGGTATCCTCATTTCTTCCGGCAGGCACCTTAAGCGGTGCACCGAAAATCAGGGCAATGGAAATTATTGACGAACTGGAAACGGTCAGACGCGGATTATACGGCGGCGCAACCGGTTATCTGGATTTTGGCGGCAACATGAATTTCTGCATTACAATCCGTACCATGATAAAAAAAGGTGAAAAAGTCTATTTACAGGCAGGTGCGGGAATTGTGGCGGATTCTGTTCCTGAAAATGAATATCAGGAGTGCTGTAATAAGGTCATGGCACTGGCAAAGACACTGGTCGAGGAGGAAAAGTTATGATATTACTGATAGATAACTATGATTCGTTTACATATAACTTGTATCAGTTTATCGGTACATTTAACAATGATATAAAGGTCGTCAGAAACGATAAAATTACAATAGAAGAAATAGAAGACTTAAATCCTGAATCCATTGTGATTTCGCCGGGACCGAAAAGTCCAAAGGAGGCAGGTATCTGTCTGGAGACTATCCGCCATTTTGCGGGAAAGAAGCCGATGCTTGGAATCTGTCTGGGACATCAGTGTATCGGAGAAGCATTTGGCGCAACGGTTTCTTATGCAAAGAAAATCTGTCATGGAAAACAGTCGCTGATAGAACATGATACAGACGGTATTTTTGAAGGCATTAACGAACCAGTCAAAGTTGCACGCTATCATTCACTTGCAGTCATAGAGGATACCCTGCCGGACTGCTTACAGGTGACGGCAAGAACGCAGGACGGAGAAATCATGGCAATGAAGCACCGGGAATATCCGATTGTGGGATTGCAGTTTCATCCGGAATCCATTTATACAGAGCACGGAAAGAGAATGATAGAAAATTTTGTAAACAACATAGGAAATGGGCAAAAATGCCTGCGGAATGGGGATTAATATGATTCTTGATGTAATTGTTGAAGATAAGAAAAAACGGCTGGTTGAACATAAGGCGGCAGTCAGCGAAGAAGAAATGAAACAGAAAGCATTGCAGAGTACACGTAAAAGTGTGGGATTTGCAAAGGCATTAAAAAAAGACGGCCTTTCTGTTATCGGTGAGTTTAAAAAGGCATCGCCAAGCCACGGGGCAATGGATATCAAGGTGGATTTAAAGGAGCGGATTTTGCAGTATAACGATTCGGTTGATGCGATTTCCTGCCTGACCGAGGAAGACCATTTTTACGGTAGTACGGCGTATCTGGAACAAATCCGGAAAATGACAAATCTGCCGGTTATCCGCAAGGATTTTATTATTGAAGAATATCAGGTCTATGAAGCAAAGGTTATCGGCGCAGATGCGATTCTTTTAATTGCCGCGATTTTAGATGATGAAAACTTTAAACGACTGTATGACCTTGCTTACAGCCTTGGGCTGGACGTATTGTGTGAGGTTCATGACGAAGCAGAATTGCAGAGAATGCTGGCGTTAGATGTTGAAATCATCGGAATCAACAACCGCAATTTAAAGACCTTTGAAGTGACCATGGATACAACAAAGAAGCTGTCAGCCATGCTTCCGAAAGACTTCAAGGAACGCGGTAAAGTGCTGGTATCCGAAAGCGGTGTCAGCACGGACGGAGATATTTCAGCATTAAAACAGAGCCATGCAGATGCATTTTTAATTGGCACGGCGCTTATGGAATCAGACAATCCGGGGGCGCTTACAAAGCACTGGAAGGAAGTTTATGCAAATGGGTAAGACAAAGGTAAAGGTCTGTGGGCTGACGCGGGAAGAAGAAGCAGAAATGCTTGCGGACTGCCAGGTGGAATTTGCGGGCATGGTATTGTTTTTCCCAAAAAGCAAACGCAATGTCACCTTACAGCAGGCAGAAAAAATCCTTGCGGCACTCAAAAAATACGGTGTATCAAAGAGCGTTGCCGTGACGGTGTCCCCGACAAAGGAACAGGTAGAACAGATTATGCGGCTGGGATTTGATTACATACAGATTCACGGAACATTGTCCGATGAGGTACACGATGTGCTGAGGATTCCGGTAATCCGTGCAGTCAACGTGGCAGGAGAAACGGCGGAAGATAAGGAAAGTATCCGGCGGCAGTTAGAAAGCGTTCTGGCAGATGAAAAAACGGCGGGCATATTATTTGACGGCAGTTCGCCGGGCACAGGAAAAACATTTGACTGGAGCTTGTTAAAAAATATACAAAAAACGGATAAGCTGCTTTTTCTGGCAGGCGGCTTAACACCTGAAAATGCCGCGCAGGCGGTAAAAACCGTAGCACCGGACGTTGTTGATGTCAGCTCCGGTGTGGAAAAAGACGTTTCGCCGTGTGCGGCATTTGCGGGAAAAGATGCAGAAAAAATCACAAAATTTGTAGAAAATGTAAGGTTATAAGACATGATTACCTGGAATCCTGAGTAATCATGCGGGCAGAAGGAGGATAAAATGAGTAACACATATTATGGAGAATTTGGCGGACAGTTTGTATCGGAATCACTGATGAACACACTGGCCGAACTGGAAAAAGCATTTGATGAGGCGATTAAAGACCCGAAATTTATTGCGGATTATAATTATTATTTAAAAGAGTATGTCGGCAGGGAAACACCGCTTTATTTTGCGGAGCGTCTTTCTGAAAAGTACGGCACAAAAATTTATTTAAAGAGAGAAGATTTAAATCATACCGGCGCGCATAAGATTAATAATGTCATCGGACAGATTCTTCTGGCAAAGCGCATGGGAAAGACAAAGGTTATCGCCGAAACCGGCGCAGGACAGCACGGTGTTGCAACAGCAACCGGCGCAGCTTTATTTAACATGGAATGTACCGTATATATGGGTGCGGAAGATATTGAAAGACAGCGTTTAAATGTATTCCGTATGGAGATGCTCGGTGCAAAGGTATGCCCGGTTACAACCGGAAGTTCAACTTTAAAAGATGCGACCAATGAAGCTATCCGTACATGGGCAGAGCGTGCAGAGGATACATTCTATATTATCGGTTCAGCCGTAGGACCGCATCCGTATCCGAAGATGGTAAAAGAATTCCAGAAGATTATCAGTGTAGAAGCTAAAAAGCAGATTCTTGAAAAAGAAGGCAGACTGCCGGATGTGGTAACAGCCTGTGTCGGCGGGGGGTTTCATTTAATTTGGTTTTTTTTTGCTTCCGTATATGAACCGTCTGTACGTCTTGTCGGTGTGGAAGCAGGTGGATTAGGTGTTGAAACCGGAAAGCACGCAAGTGCAATGGCACTGGGCAAGGTCGGTGTGTTACACGGCATGAAGACTTATCTGTTACAGGATGATAACGGTAATATTGAACTGGCTCATTCTATTTCTGCCGGACTGGATTATCCGGGTGTCGGACCGGAACATGCATATCTTTATGATATCGGACGTGCGGAATATGTGCCGATCACTGACGAAGAAGCTGTACAGGCTCTGGAATATCTGTCCCGCACAGAGGGCATCATTCCGGCAATCGAATCTGCCCATGCTGTGGCTGCGGCACTGAAGATCGCACCGGAGATGAAACCCGATCAGATCATGATCATCAATATTTCCGGCAGAGGAGATAAGGACATGCAGCAGATCGCAGAATACAGAGGAGTGAAGATCGATGACTAAGAATAAGATTGATGCAAGACTGGAACAGTGCAAGGCAGAGGGCAGAAAAGCCCTGATCACATTTATCACTGCCGGTGACGGCGGCTATGACTGCACCGAAAAGGCAGTGCTGGAAATGGCGAAAAACGGAGCAGACCTGATCGAACTGGGCGTACCGTTTTCCGATCCGATCGCAGAGGGACCGGTGATCCAGAGAGCAAATGTGAGAGCACTTTCCGGTGGTGTGACTACAGATAAGGTATTTGACATGGTGGTAAAGATCAGAAAGAACAGTTCTGTTCCTATGGTGTTTATGACTTATGCAAACGTGGTATTTTCTTACGGAACGGAGCGGTTTATTAAAACAGCTGCAGAGATCGGAATGGACGGTCTGATTCTGCCGGATGTGCCGTATGAGGAAAAAGAGGAATTTGACAGTGTTTGCAAGAAACACGGTATTGATCTGATCTCTCTGATCGCGCCGACTTCTCATGAGAGGGTCGCACAGATTGCGAAGGATGCGGAAGGGTTTGTGTATTGTGTTTCTTCTCTTGGTGTTACAGGAACAAGAACTAATATTACTACGGATATCGGAGCTATGGTGAAGTTAGTGAAGGCTGTGAAGGATATTCCATGTGCTGTGGGATTTGGTATTTCTACGCCGGAGCAGGCGAAGAAGATGGCCGACCTCTCCGACGGCGCAATCGTCGGCTCCGCCATCGTCAAGCTCCTTGCCCAGTACGGCAAGGACGCGCCCGAGCACATCGGTGCGTATGTAAAAGAAATGAAGGACGCGCTGCGGTGAAAACAGGAAAAAGGGGCCTCTGCTTTGATGCAGAGGCTCCTTTTTTACATAAATATGCTTTATCGTCCCGTCATTCGATGGAGAACGTCTCTCCGAAGGCGGAAACGCTGCTCACCGTTTCCGGGTCAAGAATTTCATCCATCCGGAAGCAGTAGCGCCCGCGCTTATCGACAAAATTCGTTATAAGGAACAACCAGTCCGCCGCGCCGACCGTTTCGCCGTTTTGCAGCGTCACCTCGGGAGCGATGCTCTCCTTCCCGTCGTCGCTGTAGATGGGCTCAACCGTTTCTTTCAGATCATCCGTTCCCTGCTTGATCTCGCAGGTCAGCGAGAGCGGCGAGACATAGAGCGTCGTCAGAACAGCGTTCTTTCCCTCAATCTCGATCGGCTCATTCACCGTGCACAGGCGTCCCGGATCAGTCTCCGGCAGAGTGAATGTGCAGCTCCAGCGCCCGGGAACAACAAGTTCTTCCAAACAGTTATCCCGATACAGGCCATCGAGCGTCAACTTCACCTTCGCACCGATGAAGTTGAATTCTCCTTTCAGAGAATGGATCGTCATCAGGATCGCGGCATGGCGGCCCGTCTCATCCTCCGTGCTGCTTGGCAATACCTCCCAGCCA
>OGPF01001472.1_pt1 | contig 10707 bp, 10 predicted proteins | sample 1552871 | NCBI WGS metagenome assembly OGPF01 (sample SAMEA2580276, study PRJEB22360) | human gut metagenome | biome: human gut; feature: human-associated habitat; material: faeces | place: Denmark | collected 2008/2010
TGATCCTGACGGGGGGGGGGGGCGGCCGCGCCCCCCCCCCCGGGCCCCGCCGCTCTTGACGGCTTGTGCCTCGGCATCGTAGAGGATGCAGCCGCAGTCCACATGGTTCTTGAGGAGCAGCCCCTCGGCGGCCAAAAGTTCCCGGAAGAGCTGGCTGCCCACATGGCCGAGGTCGCCGGTGTAGATGGCGTCGAAATCCTGCGGTTCGCTGTGGGTGTCCCGCAGGTAGTGCAGCAGGGTGGCGGCGGCTGCGGGGGCCATGGCTGCGCCCATGTTGTTGATGTCCTTGATCTGGTAATCCTGCACCCGGCCGAAGGTCACGGCCCGGATGCCGACGCCCGGCCCGGCGGGCCGCAGCAGACAGGCCCCGGCGGCGGTGGCAGTCCACTGGGCCGTGGGGGTGCGGACGGCTCCGTAGCTGAGCGGGGTGCGGAACTGACGCTCTGCCGCGCAGAAATGGCTGGACGACATGGCCAGCAGCCCGTCGGCCATCCCGGCGGAACAGAGCGCGGCCCCCAGCCCCAACGCTTCGGCCATAGTGCTGCAGGCCCCGAACAGCCCGGCGTAGGGGATGCCCAGCGCCCGCAGGGCATAGTTGGAGGCCGTGCACTGGGCTTGGAGATCCCCGGCCAGCACAAGGCTGACCTCTTTTTCGGTGATCTGTGCTTTTTTTAGGCAGAGCCGGGCCGCCCGGAGCTGGAGCTCGGCCTCGGCGGCCTCCCACCCGGATTGGCCGAAGCTGTTGTCGGCCCGCAGCTCGTCAAAGCCCGCCGCCAAGGGGCCCTCGCCCTCTTTTTTGCCGCCCACCGCCGCGTGAGATGCGATGACGGGGGGATCGGAGAAGATCAGGGTATCGCCGCGCCGGGTCGCCATCAGAAATTCCTCCTTTCAGGGCTGTTTTTTTGCGAATTTTGTGGTATACTGAGAATTCGCCGGGGTGGTGCAATCTTCGCGCCCGGCTGTGCGTATTGTAAAGGAAAGCGCTCAGCCGCCCAGCAGCCAGAGCACCCCGCCGTAGACCACGGCGGACAGGGTGCCGTAGACGATGACCGGCCCCGCGATGGTGAACATCTTGGCCCCGGTGCCGAGGATGCGGCCCTCCGTCTTGAACTCGATGGCCGCGCTGACCACGGCGTTGGCAAAGCCGGTGATGGGCACCAGCGACCCTGCCCCCGCGCGGGCCGCGAGCTTCTGGTAAAGGCCCAGCGTCGTCAGCACCGCCGAAAGGGCGATGAGGGTGCAGCTGGTCAGGGTGCCCGCAAGGTCGGCTTCGAGCCCAAGGGCGAGATACCGCTGGCGGAGCACCTCGCCGAGAAGGCAGATGCCGCCGCCTACCCCAAAGGCCCACAGGCAGTCGGTGCCGAGGGGGGAGTGCGGGCCGACCTTTTTCACCCGCCGCGCATATTCCTGCGCTGTCATCTTCATAGGGGAACACCTCCGAAGGTAGTATTTGCGGAACCTGAAGAACTATGCAAGCAAACTGCGGCCTGCCCGCCTGAGAGTGCGGGGCCGCTGACAAGAAAGAAGGCTCGTTATGAACCAACAACATCGACCTACCCACCGCCGCCTGACCCGCGCGGAAGTGCGCCGCCGCCGGCGCAGCCGTGCCATCCGCCGGGTGGCCGGGCTGACCGCCGTCGTCTGCCTCGTCGTGGGCGGCGCGGCTTTCCTGCTCAACCGCAAGGCCCCGGTGCCCTCGGCCAGCGCCGCCGGTGCCCCCGCCAGCAGTGCCGCCAGCGAGACGAACGGGCTGCTGACCGACCGGCTGGCCCCCACCAGCGGCGGCTTTCACCAGCGCTGCCGCCAGCGAAGGGGCCGAGGAGAGCCGGGACAATGCGCTGGGCCTGACCAAGGCCGAGGCCGCCGCCATGCTGGCCGACCCGATGATGGTGCTGGTGAACCACACCAACAAGATGCCGGACAACTACACGTTTGATACAAAGGAGTGCGGCTCCCAGACGGCGGTGAATAAGACCTTGCAGACCCCGGCGTGTGATGCCTTTCTGGAGATGCAGAAAGCCGCCGCAGCCGACGGCGTGACCGTCTGGATGCAGAGCGGCTACCGCAGCGTCAAGTACCAGACCGGCCTGTACGAGCGGAAAACGAAGTACTACACCGACCGGGGCTACGATACCGCCACCGCCAAGGAGATGGCCGCCGCCGTCGTCAACCCGCCGGGCTATTCCGAGCACAACTGCGGCCTTGCCGCTGACCTGAACAGCCCCGAACACACCGGGCTGGACGAGGGCTTTGAGAACACCACGGCCTTCCGCTGGCTGTGCGAGCACGCGGTGGAGTACGGCTTTATCCTGCGCTACCCTAAGGGGGCCGAGGATAAGACCGAGATCACCTACGAGCCGTGGCACTGGCGGTATGTGGGCAGGGAGAACGCCGCCAAGATCAGCGCCAGCGGCCTGTGCTTCGAGGATTACATCGCCCAGCTGCACGCCATTGCGGGCTGAGCGGCAAAGCGCGGGCAAAGACCCGTGAAGAAACCGTAAAACTTTACCGGACCCTTTGCATTTTAGGGGGCGGTATGGTAAGATAGCAATGTCCCGGTATGCCGCGTAAAAGAACGCAGCAGGGGACCTGAGTGTAACGAATGCAAAAGAGGGAATAATCCATGAAGAATCGTTCAAAACTGATGATAGTTGCTGCGGTGGCCGCAAGCTGTGTTCTGCTCGCGGGCTGCGGCTCCTCCGCTTCCTCCACGGCAAGCTCTGCCGCCAGCTCCGAGTCGGCTCCCAGCTCGGTGGTCCTGTCGCAGGTGGAGAGCACTCTGCCCGACGACGGCACCAACAGCCCCGATGAGCTGGCCGATGAGGTGAACACCCTGCTGGAAGCGAACCCCATCGCAAACCAGTTCGAGATCGCCGCAATGAACATCGAGTACGATTTCGGCCTGAAGGCAGAGGATGTGGCCGGCTATAAGGGCGTGAAGAGCAACGACAACGGCGACGCGGGCCTCGTGCTGGTCATCGAACCTGCCGAGGGCAAGGCCGACGACATCGTGGAAGCGCTGAAGGCCTACCAGCAGGATCAGGTCGCGTTCTATGGCAACTACGCTGAGTTCGCCACCGCACAGGCCAACGTGGAAAATGCGGTCATCGCCAGCAGTGCCGACCGCGTGGTGATGGCCATTGCCTCCAACGAGTGCACGGAGGATCTGACCGACGCCGTCAACGACGTTCTGCTCAAGTAAAAACAACAGTTGTGGGCCGGTGCCATGGCGGCATCGGCCTTTTTTCAAAGGAGGAACACCTTGGTTTTCAGCACCATCATCTTTCTGTTCCGGTTTCTCCCCATCACGCTGGCGCTGTATTACCTTGCGCCCGCAAAGCTCAAGAACACGGTACTCTTCGTGTGCAGTCTGGTGTTCTACTGCTGGGGTGAAGTCCGGTTTTTCCCGGTCATGCTGGCCCTCATCCTCATCAACTACCTGTGCGGCTTGGGGCTGGAAAAATGTGCGGCCAAGCCCGCCGCCCGCACGGCGCTGCTGCTGGCGGCCTTGGCGGGCAGCTTGGGGATGCTGTTTTACTTCAAGTACGCGAACTTCGTCCTCTCCAGCCTGAACGCGCTGCTGGGTACGGATTTTGCGGCCATTCAGGGCATCAGCACCCTGCCGCTGGGCATCAGCTTCTACACCTTCCAGACCCTGTCCTATACCATCGATGTTTACCGGGGCGAGGTCAAGACCGAACACAACATCATCGACTTCGGTGCCTACGTCGTCATGTTCCCGCAGCTCATTGCGGGCCCCATCGTCAAATACCGCGATGTTTCGGCGCAGCTCCACGTCTACGAGCACCGCTATCACTTAAAGCAAATCGAAGAGGGCATGACCCTGTTTACCTTTGGTCTGGCGAAAAAGGTCCTGCTGGCGGATGCGGTGGGCGCCCTCTGGACCGACATCATCGGCATCCAGAGCAGCCCTTCCACCACCTATGTGGGCCTTGGAAATGCTTCTACGGCGCTGGTCTGGCTGGGCGTCATCGCCTATTCGCTCCAGCTCTACTTCGACTTCTCCGGCTACTCGATGATGGCCATCGGCATGGGCAAGATGCTGGGCTTTGATTTCCCCCAGAACTTCAACTTCCCCTATATCTCCCGCTCCATCACCGAGTTCTGGCGGCGCTGGCACATGACCCTGTCCGGCTGGTTCCGGGAGTATGTGTATATCCCGCTGGGCGGCAACCGCAAGGGCCTCAAGCGGCAGATCTTCAACCTCTTCGTCGTGGAGCTGCTCACCGGCATCTGGCACGGCGCGGATTGGAACTTCATCTGCTGGGGCCTGTACTACTTTGTCCTGCTGGCCATCGAGAAGCTCTTCCTGCTGAAATACCTTGAAAAGGGGAAGCTCTGGCCCCATGTCTACACCCTCTTCCTCGTGGTGGTGGGCTGGGCCATGTTCGTGGGCAACGATTACGGTGTCGGCTTCGGGGAACTGTTCCACCGGCTCTTCGTTCCCACGGGCGGCGTCTCGCCGGTGTATTTCCTGCGGAATTACGGGGTGCTGCTGGCGGTGTCCGCCGTCTGCTGTACGCCGCTCATCGAAACGCTCTGGAACGCGCTGAAAAAGCGCACTGCCACCCGTGTGGCCACGGTGCTGGTGCTGCTGGTACTCTCCACGGCCTATGTGGTGGGCAGCACCAACAGCCCGTTCCTGTATTTTAACTTCTGAGGAGGACGTGGATCATGGAAAAGAAAAAGCGTTTGTCCTCGCTCAAACAGTACCCGGTGCTGATCGCTTTCAGCCTGTTTTTCATCGCCCTCTTCGTGCTGGATATGGCAACGCCCGACCGCGCATACAGTGAGATGGAAAACACCACCCTCACCCAGCGGCCCAAGCTCACGGCGGTGTCGGTGGACGGGCTGAACAGCTACTTCACCAATTACACGAAGTACGTCAAGGATCAGGTCTTTGGGCGGGATCAGTGGATCGACCTCCAGAGCCTTGCCGAGACGACTCTGTTCCAGAAGACCCAGAGCGGCGGCATCCTGCTGGGCAAGGAGCACAGGATGTTCGCCCGGCGGTACCGCGTGCTGCCCAGCGAGGAGAAGACATGGAACAAGAACCTCGCGGCGGTGAGTTCGCTGTCCGAGCGCTGCCCCGGCAAGGTCAGCTTCATGCTGGTGCCGTCGGCCTCCACCGTCTACCCGGAAAAGCTGCCCCTCGCCGCGCCCCAGATGGACGAGGAAGCCCGCATCAACGAAGCCGCGAATGTGGTGCAGGGCGGGCATTTCATCAATGTCCTTCCGGCTCTGTACGACCACAAGGACGAGTATCTCTATTATCGCACGGACCACCACTGGACGACGCTGGGGGCTTACTACGCCTACGAAGCCTTCTGCAAGGAGCTGGGCCTGACGCCGTTTGACCGCAGCACGCATACAGTGGAGACGGCGGAAGACTTCTACGGCACCCATTACTCCAAGGCGCGGACGTGGAACGCCGAGCCGGACACGATCACATGGTACGACTTGCAGAACAAGCTCACCATCTGGAATGTCACCGGCCCCGGCCAGCCCACCGACGGCACCGAGACCGGCCTGTACGATACCGCGAAACTGGATGTTTACGACAAGTACGCCATGTTTCTCCACGGCAACAACGGCCTGAGCCGGGTGGAGGGCGACGGAACGGGGAAGATCCTCGTCATCAAGGACAGCTACGCCAACAGCTTCGTGCCTTACCTGACGGCCAACTATGGGGCCATCGACGTGGTAGACTTCCGCAATTACAATTACGGGCTGGACCAGCTCATTGCCGACAATGACTATGACGCGATCCTAGTGCTGTACAGCTATTCGAGCTTCACCAGCGACCCGTACCTCTACCGTGCGGGTGTCGCGGGCTGAAAAACGGCTTGTTGCAGAACTTTTTCACAAAGAATGGTGTCCGTTTTCATGCGACTTTCCGATTTTTCACTATTTTGCACAGAATCTATTGCAGAAAACCGACAGGTGTAGTAAAATGAGCGTACAAAGAGTGAGAAGGAAAGCGGCATGAAAGTTGTATTTGATCGGCGCACAGGCGCCGCCGCAAAGAGGGAAATGACCTATGAAGAATGAACTGAGACTGCCCGCAGATTATGCGGTGATGACCGAAGATGAAATGACCTATACCGAGGGCGGAAGCGCTGCATTTGATACCTTCAAGGTAGCCGCCACCGTCGTTGGCAGCGTGGTGCTGGGCGCCAGCTACGTCTGGGGCATTTCTACCGCCCGCAACTGGCTGAGCAACAAATCCAACCGTAAGGGCAATGTCCTGACGGTTCTGGGCCGCGCCATGGATGATATAGGCGAGGACATGACCAAGAGTCCTTCCAACTTCCTACGCGATGGTGTTTCCACCGCCATGGTGGTGGGTCTGGCTCCCATCAGCCTGATCCTCGTTCTGGTCTAAGGAGCCGGGACTCCGCGTCCACTTGTTCCCCATAGCATTTATTTGGAAACTTGCGGTGCAGTGTGCACCGCTTGGGATAGATTGCTTTCAAAGGAGTGTTATTATGGAAAACAAAATGATGATGCCCGCTTGCTACAGTGTCATGACTGAAGACGAAATGACCTACACCTCTGGTGGCGATGCTGGAACCGCTTACGCCGTGGGTTGGGTGATCGGTACTACCATTTCCATTGCAAATATGGTCTGGGGCATTGGCAAGAGTCGTGAGTGGATCCAGAAGAACAAGAAGGGCAAGTCCGTTACCGAGCTGGCAGCCAGCGGTATTGATGCTTTCGCAAATTACCTGAACAAGTCCGTCGGCAACGCTGTGGTTGGTGTTTATACGGCGATCAATCTGGCCGGCTGGTGGCCTGTCACCGCAGTTGCTTGGGTAACGGCATAATTGCTCTTGACCCGCATCCGCGGAGAAGTCCAAAGAACACAGCAGGGCGGCGGCTCACCCCAAGCGGGCGGGCCGCCGCTTTTTGTGTTGTGTGACCCAGTTACGGAACGGCGGGGGCGTTTTGGGGTATACTAATGCCATCGAACAAAACACTTCCAAAGGAGGTAACCGATATGGAACCCATCACCATTACCAGTGCAAATTTTGACGCCGAGGTGCTGCACAGCGAAAAGCCCGTCCTGCTGGACTTCTGGGCAAGCTGGTGCGGCCCCTGCCGGATGCTGTCCCCCATCGTGGACGAGGTGGCCGAAGAGCGCAGCGACATCAAGGTGGGCAAGGTCAATGTGGACGAGCAGCCCGACCTTGCCGCCCAGTTCGGCGTCATGAGCATCCCGACCCTGCTGGTCTTCAAAAACGGCAAGCTTGTCAACCAGACCGTCGGTGCCCGCCCCAAGAGCGGCGTGCTGGCTCTGCTGGACGTCTGAGAACACCTGAAATCAGAACTGTACCCTTCCCCCGCCGCCGCGCACCCTGCGCCCGGCGGGGGATTTTTTGCTTGCCTTTTGTGCGAAACTATGCTATTTTATAAGTGAAAAGAAATCCATGTAAGGACAAGGGGCGTGCCGCGATGGAACCGAAGAAGAGCTACGAGCGATATCTCGAAAAAATTGCGGAACTGCGCTTGATGGATGATGATTTCTTTTCCGAGGCGCTGGATGAAAAAATCGCGCCGGTGGAGTATATCCTGAACACGATTCTGGAGCGGGATGATATCAGAGTCCAGCGGACGGAAGCACAGGTGGAATATAAGAGTGCCACGAAGCGCTCCATCAAGCTGGATGTCCGGGCGGTGGATGCCGAAGGCAGGGTGATGGACATTGAAGTTCAGCGGGCCGAAAAGGGAGCCGGAGTCCGGCGGGCGCGGTTCCACAGCAGCATGATCGACCGGACGCTTTTGGAAAAGGGCGACGACTTTGAAAGCCTCGTGGACACCTACGTGATCTTTATCACGGAGCAGGATCGTTTTGGTGCAGGGCTGCCGTTGTACCATGTGGAACGGAAGATCACCGAGCTGAACGATGCGATGTTTGGAGACGGGGCGCATATTATCTACGTAAACGGTGCGTTCCGGGATCTGGAGCATCCGGTGGGTCGGCTGATGCACGATATGAATTGCAGGGATGCCAAGGAAATGCTGAACCCTCTTCTGGCCGAAGAGGTGCGATACCTGAAGGAAACGAATGGAGGTCGGACACAGATGTGCAGAGCGTTTGAAGAGGTCGCAAAGGAAGCCGCAATGGAGGCCGCAAAGGAAGCGGAAGAAAAAACGAAGCGCGAAACCGCACGGAATCTGATCGCGTTGAATCAGATGAGCGTGGAGACGATCGCAAAGTGCGTGGACCTTCCGGTGGAAGAAGTCCGTGCCCTTGCAGAGAGAAAGCCCGCGTAAGCGAATATAAAATCAATGATGGAAATCCCCCGCCGCTCGCGCACCCTGCGCCCGGCGGGGGATTTTTTGCGTTTGCGGGGGCGGGCATTTGCGGAACGCATCATCTGATCCAGCGGTACGATGAAACAATTTCGCGTTTCTGTACAAACGCACAGAAAAACTGTAAGATAGAGATGAAAAATCTTTCACTTTCATACTTTACAACTTTACCTAGATAAAGTAAAATGATTTTATAAAATACACGCTGGGAAAGGGGCGGCAGGATGGCCGCCGGAACGCTTCAAAACCGAGGAACGGGAGGAAACGGAGATGAAATTTGATCTGTCGTATTTGCAGCCGAAGGAGCGGGCTTCCTTCGGGCTGCGGGCGCTGTACGAGGCGGCGGGGTGCCGCAAATACCACATGGGCCGCTTCGAGGAGTATGGGCTGTATCAGGAAAACCGCAGCTTTTTGTCGTCGGAACAGGTCATCACCTTCACGGACTTGGACGGGCGGCTGCTGGCGCTGAAGCCGGACGTGACCCTTTCCATCGCCAAGACGGCCCAGCCCGCAGCCGGTGAGACGCTGAAATATTACTACCACGAGAACGTCTACCGCCCCTCGGCAGAGAGCCACACCTTCAAGGAGATCTCCCAGATGGGTCTTGAGATGCTGGGAGCCGTGGGCGAAGCACAGGTCCAGCAGACCGTCCGGCTGGCGGCGCAGTCGCTGGGGCAGATGGGGGCTGCGTGGGTGCTGGAAGTGAGCCACATGGGCTACCTGTTCGGCCTGTTCGACGCGCTGGGCGTGCCGGATGCCGCCCGCGCAAGGCTGCTGGAAAAGCTGCGGGAGAAAAACGCCCACGAGCTGCGCGCCGCCGCGCTGGCGGCAGGGCTGGGCGAAACGGCGGCAGACGCCTTGTGCGGGGTGCTGGAGCTTTCCGGCGGCTACGCCGCTACCCTTTCCAAGGCGGCGGCGCTCTGCCGCAACCCCGCCATGACCGCCGCCGTGGCAGAGCTGACCGCCCTAGCGCCCACGCTGGGACAGGCGGGCGGCAGCATCCGGTTAGACCTGACCTTAGCCGGTGAGATGGAATATTACAACGGCCTTGTGTTTCAGGGCTATCTGGAGTCGCTTCCCCGTCCGGTGCTCAAGGGCGGGCGGTATGACCTGCTGATGCAGAAGTTCACCCCGGGCGCGGGGGCCATCGGCTTTGCGGTCTATCTCGACGAGCTGGACCGCCTGAGCGCTCCGCTCCCGCCGGTACAGCAGCAGAAAACCGAAAAGACCATGCTGAACGTAGCTCTGCCGAAGGGCCGTCTCGGTGACAAGGTCTATGACCTGCTGGCTGGTATCGGCTACGGCTGCCCCGAAGACTACAACGCCACCCGCAAACTGGTGGTGGAGAACCCCGCCGCCGGCATCCGGTACTTCCTCGTCAAGCCCAGCGACGTTGCAATCTACGTCGAGCACGGCGCGGCAGACGTGGGCATCGTGGGCAAGGACATCCTGACGGAAGCGTCTGCCGATGTCTACGAGCTGCTGGACACCGGCCTCGGAAAGTGCCGGATGTGCGTCGCCGCCCCGGCAGATTACAAAGACGACCCCAGCCGCCCGGTGCGGGTGGCAACCAAGTTCGTCAACATCGCCAAGAGCTATTATGCATCCATCGGGCGGGACATCGACATCATCAAGCTGAACGGCTCCATTGAGCTGGCCCCCATCCTGGGCCTGTCCGACGTCATCGTGGATATTGTGGAGACGGGTACGACCCTGCGGGAAAACGGTTTGCGGGTGGTGACGGAGTTCATGCCCATCTCGGCCCGATTCATCGCCAATAAGGCCAGCTACCAGTTCAAGCACCGCGAAATGGACGAGATGCTCGAAAAGCTGCGTGCCGCCCTTGCCGCAAAGGAGGAGGAAAAATGATAAAGCTGTATAACTTCGATGAACTGAAGCCCGAAGAGATATTGAACCGTGACATCCGCGCGGAGAAGAATGTGGAAGACGTGGTGGACGGCATCATTGCCGATGTCCGCGCCCGGGGCGACGAGGCCCTGAAAGAATACGCCCTCAAGTTCGACGGTGCCAAGCTGGATAACATCCAGGTGACGCAGGAGGAAATTGAAGAAGCCTTTGCGAATATGGACGGCTATTTCCTCGAAACGCTGCGGGAGGCCGCCGCCAACATCGATGCCTTCCACCGCCAGCAGGTGCATAAAAATTTTGTGATGAACGACAAGCCCGGCATCGTGCTGGGCCAGAAATACACCCCCATCGAGAAGGCGGGCGTCTACGTCCCGGGCGGCACGGCGGCGTATCCTTCCACCGTCCTGATGGACGTCATCCCGGCCAAGGTGGCGGGCGTTTCGGAGATCGTCATGACGACTCCCGCCGGTAAAGACGGTAAGATCGACCCGCACCCAGGCG
>OGPF01001481.1_pt1 | contig 10666 bp, 7 predicted proteins | sample 1552871 | NCBI WGS metagenome assembly OGPF01 (sample SAMEA2580276, study PRJEB22360) | human gut metagenome | biome: human gut; feature: human-associated habitat; material: faeces | place: Denmark | collected 2008/2010
AAAGGTAAGCAATAATATTGGATTGTTAAAAACACAACAATATTATTTGATCCGTAGGTTTCTGTTGCTTCTTACTCTTGTTGCCAAAGGTTTTCCTAGGACCTCAATAGGCAAGGGTAATGCGAGTGATAGATTCCCTACGCCTTTCTTTTTGATAGCTAATCAGTTATCCTATCCATTATGTGCGATGAGGCTGGACTAGAATCAAAATAATCTTTTAAAATCAGATGGTTTCTGCTTTCGGGAATCGGTGGAGTAATAGGATGGCAAGACTTTGCTATGCTTCCATCGGCAACGGAAGCTATGGCAAAGAAACTGCAACTCAGCTATAAGGATATCGAATCCCGATTGGAATCGTTCAAAGCTAAAGTGGTGTCAGCCTCTGAGGTTGGCTACGAGATACTGAAGGCTTTTGGTAAAAGCGAAAAGGATGTGTCGAGATACAAGGAAGGAAAGGGTATCTTGAAGACCTTTGATGGCTTGCTTATCAAAGGCCTGTTCTGTTATCAGGCAATAGATACGTTGCATCTTACCACCAGGTTGGAGGCATTGAAGGCTGATGCTCAGGTAAGGAAGGCTGCACCAAAGATTATTGCGGTGAGCGATGGTGAAACCCTCCTTGCTTATGATACTCGTGAGAATGATACTTACGAGCAGAAACTCGTCAAGATGCACAGCGACTTTGGCTTCTTCTATCCTTTGATGAACGTAGAGCGAGTACACACTACGGCAGAAAACCCAGCCGATGTGAAGGCTGCCGAGAAACTTGCCAAACTGCATGATGAGATTCGTGCTTATAACGAATATAATAGTGATGACGACTTGCACGACCTTAACATCTTCATCACCCGTTTGCTCTTCTGCTTCTTTGCCGAAGATACAGGTATCTTTGCCGAAAATCTCTTTACCAACTTTATCAAGCAATTTACTAAGGAAGATGGTTCCGATCTCGGCGAGATGCTAGGTCAGGCATTCCAGGTGATGAATGTGCCAAACAAGGAGCGTTCGGAAGAACTTACCAAGGAAATCAATCAGTTTCCTTACGTGAACGGCGGTCTGTTTGCCTCAGACATTCCTATCCCAAAGATGGGTTATAAGGCTAGAAAGATTATCATCGAAAGCGGCGAGTTGGATTGGAAGGATATCAATCCGGATATTTTCGGTAGTATGATTCAGGCGGTGGTGAATCCTGATGTGCGTGCCAAGGAGGGTATGCACTACACCAGTGTGCCTAACATCATGAAGGTAATCAATCCACTCTTTATGGATGATTTGAGAGGGGAATATAAGAAACTGACGGACTTTTACGATCAGAAGAAGAACCTGCTTGATATGAGTGCTTTGTCTCAAAATAAGTTTATTAAAGAGTGCCGACCAATCATTAATGGTTGCAATAAGTTGATGGTAAGAATGAGCAAGATGAAATTCTTTGACCCTGCTTGTGGTAGTGGTAATTTCTTGATTATCACTTACAAGCAGTTGCGCTTGCTCGAAATGGATATTCTGCATCTTCGCAAGAAATGTACGCCAGAGCAGATGCTCGATTTTATTGATGGTTCGTGCATCCGTTTGGAGCAGTTCTATGGAATAGAGCTTCTCGACTTCCCTCACGAGGTAGCCATGCTTTCGCTTTGGCTTGCCGAGCATCAGATGAACAATAAGTTTCACGCCGATTTCGGTGTGAATGTTGCCGCCTTGCCTTTGCATAATATCGACCAGATAAAATGTGGTAATGCTTGTCGAATGGATTGGGAGGTAGTATGCCCACATACCAAGGATGAAGAAGTGTTTGTATTTGGAAATCCGCCGTATTTGGGGAGTAAATTACAAACCAAGGAGCAGAAAGAAGATATAAGTTATGTCTTTGGTAAATTAAAGAATAGTAAGATACTGGATTATATCTCAATTTGGTTCTATTTGGGAGCAAAATATATTCATAAATCTAAAGCCAAGTACGCTTATGTGAGTACAAACTCAATATGCCAAGGAGAACAAGTATCTGTTCTTTGGCCTCAAATTTTGAAAATGAATGAAGAAATAGCTTTTGCTTATACTTCTTTCAAATGGACCAATAATGCAAAATATAATGCCGGTGTTATTGTGGTGATTGTTGGGGTGTTCAATAAGAGTAATAATAAGAAACTATTGTTTACATCCGACAAACAAATAGAATCTTCTGTGATAAATCCTTATTTATCTGTAGGAACAGAAACGATAGTACATAAGGATGTTCATACACCTGATGGCTATCCGAAATTATGCTTTGGGTGCATGCCTTATGATAATGGTAACTTGTTGTTCAAAAAAGTTGAATATGAAGATTTTATAGCCAAATACTCATCATTCTCTAAGTATTTGCGAATGATGTATGGTTCTGAAGAATTTATAAATGGGAAGCCTAGATACTGTTTGTGGATAGACGAACAGGATGCTGATGAGGCATTGAAAAATGAAGAGATTGCTAGGCGTGTAGAAAGAACTAAAGAACTTCGGTTGGATAGTACTGATGCTGCTTGTTTGAAATTGGCAGAAAAACCTTATCAGTTTAGAGAGCATCCTTCCTTAGAAGTAGACAAGATTTTTGTTCCTTCTGTCTCCTCAGAACGGAGAAAATACATACCGATGGGATATTTGGAAAAAGATATGGTTGTTTCAAATTCTGCATTTGTAATTTATGATGCACCTTTATGGCTCTTTGGCATTCTTACCAGCGAGATGCACATGGTATGGGTTAGAACTGTAGGAGGCAGATTAAAGACTGATTACAGATATTCCGCAGGTCTCTGTTACAACACCTTCCCCTTCCCATCCATCTCCAAAACAAAAAAGTCCGAGATAGAAGAGGCGGCAACGAATGTGCTTCTAGCTCGTGAAAATTATCCCGAGAAGACGCTTGCAGATCTTTACGACCCGGAAAAGATGCCAGAGGATTTGCGTGCTGCACATGAGAAACTGGATGCCATCGTGGAAAGCTGCTATCCTGGCGCTCCGTTCCCTAATGATGAGGCTCGATTGGAATGCCTCTTCAAACTCTACGAGAAAATGACAGCTAACAAGTAATAATTAGAAAGGCTTATGAACAAGATAAATGATAATATCGTTGATATCAAGTATCAGCAAACAGGTAAATCGAGCAATACCAATGAACTCGGTATGCGAGAGATGCAAGCCAAGGCTTACGAAGCCCGCAACCATCGCTTTCTGCTTATCAAGGCGCCACCTGCATCAGGCAAGAGTCGCGCCTTGATGTTCATCGCCCTGGATAAGCTGAAGAATCAGGGCATCAAGAAGGTGGTGGTGGCTGTTCCGGAGAAGAGTATCGGCCGCTCTTTCCAAAACACCGACCTGATGAAATATGGCTTCTTTGCCGACTGGAAGGTGGCGCAACGGTATAATCTTTGCGATACGACCGACGAGAAAGAGAAGGCAGTACGCTTTAAGAAATTCTTCCATCAAGATAAAAGCAATATCCTGGTTTGTGCTCACGCCACCCTCCGAAATGGCATGAAGGAGATAAGCGACGAGGAGTTTAATGATTGCCTCTTGGCGATAGATGAGTTTCATCATACAAGTGCTGATGTAAACAGTGGACTGGGCGATATTGTGCGCCGGGTGATGAATAATTCCACCGGTCATATCGTTGCCATGACGGGCAGTTACTTCCGGGGCGATGGCGTTCCGGTATTGAGGGCAGAGGATGAGGCCCGTTTCTTTCCGGTTACTTACAACTATTATCAGCAGCTCAATGGTTATCGCTATCTCAAGAACCTCGTCTTGGGCTATCACTTCTATCACGGCAGTTATCTCGACCATATCGCTGAGGTGTTGGATACTACCAAAAAGACCATCATTCATATTCCGAGTGTCAACTCCCGTGCATCCAGCGGTTTGGGTAAATACACGGAGGTGGATGAAATCATCAAGATCATCGGTAAGGTAGAGAAACGGGATTACAACAATGGCGGCATCTATTACGTCAGAACCAAGGACGGCAGACTGCTGAAGGTTGCCGATCTGGTGGAAGACCATGCCGAGACCCGCAACCTGGTGCAGGGATATTTACAACGAATAGAGAAACGCGATGATGTAGACATTATCATCGCCCTGGGTACAGCCAAGGAAGGTTTCGACTGGCAATGGTGTGAGGAATGTCTGACCATCGGTGTGCGTGGCTCGCTGACCGAAGTGGTGCAGATTATCGGAAGATGCACCCGTGATTGCGAAGGCAAGGAAACCGCCAAGTTTGTGAACATGATAGGAATGCCTGATGCCAATCAGCCCGATGTGAAGGTGGCGGTGAACGACTTTCTGAAAGCCATTACGGCTTCGCTTCTGATGGAGCAGGTAATGGCGCCTAGTTGGCATTTCAAGACAGTGAAGGATGTGGATAGTGATGAGGGTAGTCCGCTGGATGCCCGTACCCTGGTAATAGAGGGCTTGAAACCTTTGTCGAGCGAGAAGACGAAGATGATTGTAGAGGAGCAGTTGGATGATCTGAAGGCTTCTATCTTGCAAGACGAACTGGTGGTGAAAGCCATCAGCGGAAGTACTACGGCTGAAACCATCACCAAAACGCTGATTCCGAAGGTGATTCGTGAAAAGTATCCGGATTTGAGCGAGAACGAAGTGGAAGAAGTTCGCCAGCGCCTGCTGCTTGATACCCTTGTCAAGGGTGGTGAAGTGGTGGATGATAAGGGAAATCCTATCGACTTCGATGCTTCGAAGAACGATGAGGAGAAGGAGTCGGAAGGCAATCGCCTCATCAAACTGGCAAACCGAATGATTAATATCAATCAGTTGAGCATCAATTTGATTGATTCCATCAATCCTTTCCAGCGTGCTTACGAGGTGCTGTCGAAGAATGTGGATAAGCAGACTCTGAAGATTATCCAGGACACGATGGCTGAACAGAAGTTCGATATGACTATCGAGCAGGCGATGATGCTGTTTAAGGGACCCTATAAGCAATGGGTGGCTGAGCATGATGGTCTGCGTCCAGACATCACCGACCTAGATCCAAAGGTAAGGGAACTGGCAGCTGCCTTCCAAAAGCTCAAGAACCTGAAGATTCGAAAAATGATGAGATTGGAGTATGAGCCGGAAAAGTAATTCAATTCTTAACACTCAATAAAGAAAAAAGATGGATTGGCCAGAAGAACTATTAGAAATATTTGATGACCCCTTGTTGGCGGACGTACGTCCGAAACCGAAGGCGCCTACGCCTGATGACAGGCTGGCGCAGAAATTGCTCGAAGTCAACAAGTGGGTGGCAGAGCATGGTAGTGAACCCAAAGCTGACGGTGGCTTGAAGGAAAAATTGCTTGCCACATCGCTCAAGGCGCTGCGAACCAAGGCAACGGATAGCCTCAGACAGTATGATGAGTATCATCTGTTGAGATAGGCTATATTTTTTTACCTTATTATATATAGTGATATGGATATTGATAAAGAATTAGAAGATATATTCAACGACCCTTTGATGGATGTTTCCTATCAGGAGGCAAAGCTCTTCGATGTGCCTGCTGACATGAAAGGCGTGATGGCTCAGAAGAAGGATGTGCCCGACCATGTGGCGCAAAGAAAACTGTGTGAAGATTTCGCACAGTTTAAGCCTCTCTTCGAACAGGTGCATCAGGATTTGAAGACAGGGAAACGACAGTTGCAGAGAATCTCGAAGACGACTAATATGCAGGAAGGACATTTCTATATAGTAGATGGTCAGATGGTTTATCTGCAGAAAGTGGGCGAGAAGGCAATAGGTACAAGTAGGGCTTTGGATGCGCGAACTCGTTGTATCTATGAAAATGGTACGGAGTCGGATATCTATCTCCAGACGCTTCGCAAGAATGTGGTGGCAAGTGGTTATGCCATCACCGAAACTCATGAGGAGTCGGATAGCCATTTCTTCAATCCAGAGGATGTGAAGCAGGAAGACCAGGTGACGGGTTATATCTACGTGCTTCGTTCGAAATCTGAGAATCCGGAAATTCGGAACATCAAGAATCTCTATAAAATAGGTTTCTCTACGAATCGGGTGGAGGAGCGTGTGGCCAATGCTGAGCATGAGCCTACTTACTTGATGGCGCCTGTAGAGATAGTAAGCACTTACAAGATAGTGAACATGCACTCCCAGAAGTTTGAGGACCTGGTGCATCAGGAGTTGCAGACGGTGAACTTCCGTTTCAGGGTGGCTGATGATAAGGGAGAGATGCATGAGGTTACGGAGTGGTATCAGGTGCCGCTGGAAATCATCGACAGCATCATTCAGAAAATCATGAATGGTACTATCATCTACTTTGCCTACAATAAGGAACAGCAATGTCTGGAGCAGCGAATAGAGAAAAAGCCATCGCAGTTAAATCTGTCGGGCTTGAAGGTTTTGACGCTGATTATCGAGAAACAGTATTTCGAGGAGATTGTATCTGGTGTGAAGACCGAGGAGTACCGTTCGCTGAAGCAGACCACGCTTAACAAATATACTTATATTGATGAGGCTGACGGCAAGCGTTATCTCCGTCGTTTCGATGTGATAAGGTTTCAAGTGGGTTATCATTCGGAGAGGGATAGTGCCGTGGTTCAGGTATTGGATACTACCTATGAGGATGGCTTGGTTACTTATCATCTTGGAAAGGTATTGGAGGTGATAAGGGGAAAAGCATAAATGTTTCTCGATTTTCTGGGCAAACAGGCGGGCTGTCTTCCTTCTTGTTTCAGCCGCCATGACTACAAGGGCCTGGAGGCAGCATTCAAGATGTACGAGCAGCAGAAGATGATGTTCGAGCAGAATGTCCGCAGCTGCGCCGACCACACCATCAGCATCTACCAGCCGCATCGCCCCCTTAGCGCATGGCGAGAAAGGGTTTCATGAAATGGAACGCTTGCGAGGACCACTCCGATAGTCCTGTAAGAATAAACTTGGTTGTAAAAGATTTTTTGTGTTTTCTGATTATCCTTAGCCTTACATACAACCATGCGTCACTCGAAATGTCGGATGAACCAGAAGGCCTACCCGTGCGAGATGAGGTAGCCTCCATCGTTACAATGTTACAATGTTACATGTTACATGTTACATGTTACGTTAAGGCTTCGCTGACCTCGTCATTGCGTCACCCCAAGAAAAACAGATCCTCCATTACGCCTCACCGGGAATGCAAGATTTTGTGCGATTTCTTGTGTAGGGGTGCAGGATTTTGTACGATTTCTTGTGTAATGGTGCAAGTCTGCTATTTCGTCCGCCTTTCCTCTAGTGTCTCCTAAAGTAAAAACCAAAATACTGATTATCATATATTTACAAGGATTGCTCAAAAAAGCGGCGAAGTTAGGAAGAAAGTGATTTGTAAGAAATCTTACCATGAGAGGTGTGTGGCCACCGTTGTTACAATGTTACAATGTTACATGTTACATGTTACGTTAAGGCTTAACGCATTGCGCCCTTCCGCCTCGCGCAGGGAAGGTGGAGAGGGCAGGGGGCGGCCTTGACAGGAGGGCAGGAGGGTGACAGGGGCGGCCTTGGCAGGGAGGGTGAAGAGGGCAGGGGACGGCCTTGGCAGGAGGGCAGGAGGGCGACAGGAGTGGCCTTGACAGGAGGGCGACAGGGATCGTGGCGCGGATCGGTGAAAACGTGTTTGTCGCTGTGGTTTTCGCCGTTCGGAGCGCGCTGCTCCTCATTTTTCTTCTATTTTCTGACGTGGTGAGGAAAAAAAAGCGTAACTTTGCAATCGACATTGATTTTTAAAAACTAATTTGTATGATGGTTAAAATCACTTTCCCCGACGGCTCTGTTCGCTCGTATGAGCAGGGCGTGACGGGTCTTCAAATCGCAGAGAGCCTTTCGCCGGCTCTCGCCCGCGACGTTGTATCTTGCGGGATCAATGGCGAGACGACGGAGCTCAACCGCCCCATCAACGAGGATGCAAGCATCAACCTCTACAAGTTTTCTGACGACGAGGGCAAGCACACGTTCTGGCACACGTCGGCCCACTTGCTGGCCGAGGCGCTCCAGGAGCTGTATCCCGGCATACAGTTCGGATTTGGTCCGGCTGTGGAGAACGGCTTCTTCTACGACGTGATGCCGGCAGGCGGCCAGGTGATCTCGGAGAACGACTTCCCGAAGATCGAGGCCAAGATGCGCGAGCTGGCCAAGAAAAACGAGCCCGTGGTGCGCCGCGAGGTGTCGAAGGCCGACGCCATCGAGGAGTTCAAGGCCATGGGCCAGGACTACAAGGTGGAGCACATCGACCTGGACCTGGAGGACGGAACGATCACTACTTATACGCAGGGCAGCTTCACTGACCTCTGCCGCGGCCCGCACCTTCCCAATACGGGGCTGATAAAGGCGATAAAGCTCACTTCCGTGGCCGGAGCCTATTGGCGCGGCAACGAAAAGAACAAGATGCTGACCCGTATCTACGGTATTACTTTCCCGAAGAAGTCGATGCTCGACGAGTACCTTGCCATGCTGGAGGAGGCCAAGAAACGCGACCTCCGCAAATTAGGCAAGGAGTTGGAGCTCTTCATGTTCTCGCCGAGGGTGGGCAGGGGCTTCCGATGTGGCTGCCCAAGGGGGCGGCACTGCGGGAGAGACTTCAGAATTTCCTGCAGAGCGTACAGAAGAGATACGGTTACGAGCAGGTCATCACGCCGCATATCGGCATGAAGGACCTCTACGTGACATCGGGACACTACGCCAAATACGGCAAGGACTCGTTCCAGCCGATCCACACCCCGATCGAGGGCGAGGAGTACCTGCTCAAACCGATGAACTGCCCGCACCACTGCGAAATCTACCGCTCGAAACCCCGTTCGTACAAGGAGCTGCCCGTGCGTCTGGCGGAGTTCGGCACGGTGTATCGCTACGAGCAGTCGGGCGAGCTGCACGGCTTGACCCGTGTGCGCGGCTTCACGCAGGACGACGCCCACATGTTCGTACGCCCCGACCAACTGCTCGAAGAGTTCGAAAAAGTGATCGACATCGTGCTCTATATTTTCAAAACGCTCAAGTTCGACAACTATACGGCACAGATTTCGCTGCGTGATCCCAACAACAAGGAGAAATACATCGGATCGGACGAAAACTGGGAGAAGGCCGAAAGCGCCATCATCCAGGCCGCCAAGGAGAAGGGGCTCAACACGGTCATCGAATACGGCGAAGCCGCCTTTTACGGTCCCAAGCTGGATTTCATGGTCCGCGATGCCATCGGCCGCAAGTGGCAGTTGGGTACGATCCAGGTAGATTACAACCTGCCGGAGCGTTTCGATCTGACATACAAGGGCGCCGACGACAAGATGCACCGCCCGATCATGATCCACCGGGCGCCGTTCGGCTCGATGGAGCGTTTCGTAGCCGTGCTGCTGGAGCACACGGGCGGCAAATTCCCGCTGTGGCTCTCGCCCGACCAGGTGGTCGTGCTGCCGATTTCGGAGAAGTTCAACGACTACGCCGAGAAGGTCAGCGCCTACCTGAACAAGTACGACATCCGCTCGCAGGTGGACGACCGCAACGAGAAGATCGGCCGCAAGATCCGCGACAACGAGCTCAAGCGCATCCCCTACCTGCTGATCGTCGGCGAAAAGGAGGAAGCCGAAGGACTGGTATCAGTTCGTGCGCAGGGCGAAGGCGACAAGGGACAGATGACCCTCGAAGCGTTCCGCGACTATATGACCGATCTGGTCAGCCACGAGATCGACGCCAACAAAATGGAGCAAAAAAACTAAGTATTAACTAAATATTTCAGGAGGACAAAGCTATAGCAACACCACCTCGTCCATTCCCGCCGCGACCATCGACTCCCGGGAATAACAATTCACAGAAACCGAGGCTTCCAAGACCCGGTTTTCAACCGAAAAAAGCGGATAATCCGCACCGTATCAACGACGAGATCACGGCACCCCAGGTGCGCGTGGTCGGCGACAACGTCGAACAGCCCGTCGTACTCCCGATCCGCGACGCACTCAAGCTCGCGGACGAGATGGAGCTCGACCTGATCGAGATTTCGCCCAAAGCCGATCCCCCCGTGTGCCGCATCGCCGATTACCAGAAGTTCCTCTACCAGCAGAAGAAAAAGGCAAAGGAGCTGAAGGCCAACCAAGCGAAGGTCACGATCAAGGAGATTCGCTTCGGACCGCAGACCGACGACCACGACTACAACTTCAAGTTGAAGCACGCCGAGAACTTCCTCAAGGAGGGTTCCAAGGTCAAAGCCTACGTCTTTTTCCGCGGTCGTTCGATCGTGTTCAAGGAGCAGGGAGAAATCCTGCTGCTGCGTTTCGCCACCGATCTGGAAGAGCTCGCTAAAGTCGAGTCGATGCCCAAATTGGACGGCAAGAAGATGAACATGATCCTCGCGCCGAAGTCGAAAAAATAACGACAGACCGAGGGCAACACGGGCTCCGACCGTAAATACGACACACCCCGAGGGAGAAATCACATTTTCCCTTGGGGTGTTATTTGAATTTACGACACCGAATATTTCCCGACCGAACCGGAATTGGAATTGGGGACCCGGAGCACAAGCCGGGAAATTCCGCTTCGCACGATTCGCCGCAGGCAGAGCCGACAACCGGGCAGAGAAGGAGGAAAACAAAAAGTTAAGTTTGACTTGTCGCCCACCTTTCACTATCTTTGTAGAAGATAGGATACGCCTCTGAAAACTGGGAGCAAGCTCCC
>OGPF01001482.1_pt1 | contig 10663 bp, 6 predicted proteins | sample 1552871 | NCBI WGS metagenome assembly OGPF01 (sample SAMEA2580276, study PRJEB22360) | human gut metagenome | biome: human gut; feature: human-associated habitat; material: faeces | place: Denmark | collected 2008/2010
TTTGCCTGTTTTGAGAGTAACTGGTACAAGTATGACGCCGACTTTGCATGACGACGAGCTGGTGGTGTGCAGAAAGCGTGGAAGCTTTCAGAAGGGCGATATAGTTGCGTTTTATTATAATAATAAGATACTGTTGAAACGTGTTATCGCTACAGCAGGAGATGTGGTGGATATCAAGGAGGACGGTACTGTTATCGTCAACGGAAAAACCTTGAATGAGCCGTATGTTGACGGCAAAGCTCTGGGAGAATGTGATATTGAGTTGCCTTATCAGGTGCCTGACGAGAGAATATTCGTTATGGGCGACCACAGATCTACGTCTGTTGACAGCCGTACAAAGAGGATAGGCTGTATTGCTGAGGAAGCAGTGCTTGGAAAGGTCTCACTGAGGATATATCCTTTTAAAAGGATAGGCACAGTGGACTAGCGTTTATTATAAATAGTGTATAATTTCGGAGGGAGTGATCCGTTTTGCAGAATTTTAACGGTAAAGTTCGGCAATATCTAAAAGAAAATGAAAGGAAAAAACGCAGCCGCTTGTTCGGTGTGGTGCTGTCTGTAGTTATGACAGTGTCAGTGCTGGCAAGTCTTGTTATGCCTGCAATAAGTGCCACTGAGGGTACTTCCGTGGCAGGTGGAGATGTTTCCTATAACGGCGGAAGCTATTCTTATAAGGATGCGAATAGCGTCACGATAAAATCCTATGATGCGGTCGGTTCAGGAAAAGACCAATCTAAAAAGATCGAATTCAATGTGGAATTTGATTTTGACAAGGGCGCAATGACCAATAGGTATATTTATTTCCCTATCGACGATAATGTTAGCCTGCCCGAGGGCGGTATACCGTCAGACGGAACCTGGGGCGATGTCGAGGATACTCACTTCGATGAAGGACATGGAATTTCAGGTAAGTACAGAGTCGACGAGATAGATGGAAAGAAGTATCTTTTTATTGAGTTTGACGAGCGATATCAACAGAAAAATGAGAAGGACGCTATAAGCGGTAAGGCAAGCTTTGAGGGTAATGTAAAGCGTAAGGATACAGATACAGGTGATAAGACCACTGTTGAGATAGGCGGTCAGACGGTTGAAATAGACGGTTTTACTCCGCTCACTATGTCTGCCATAAAGGACGCAAGCGAAACTGCTGACGGAGTTAGGTGGACTATCACAGTTGACAATCCTGCAAAGAAGCCTCTTGACAGGATCGAGGACGAGCTTTTTAAGGATGCTGTTGACGGAAGCTTCACTGTTTCACCTGAGGGTGCAGGAAGCTATGACGCGTCAAGCGGAAAGTTTGTTTTCAGCGATGGATTCAGCGAAGAAAATGTTACCATAAGCTACACGACCCCATATCCTACAAGCGACCCGAATTTCGTTATGTCAGGTAAGGTGGAAAACAAATCCACCACATATGATAAGGACGGAAATGGAGTAAAAGCAGATAAAATTATTTATTCTGAGTCAAAGAAGGATAAGATCTCAAAAACAGGCAAGAATGTTGACTACGACAATAACGAAGTCACATGGGAAATTGTTGTAAGCAACCCTAGCGGTGCAGACCTCAAGGGCTATCACCTTTATGATGAAGCATTCCCTGATGCAAAGCCAGGAAGCTTTGCACTTAAAGCTGATGATGGTTCAGATGTAAAGTACACACTTGACGGAAACACGCTTACGTTTGACGATAAAACAACAGCGTCAAAAATTACTATCGAGTATGTGACAGCTATCGATCCTGACAAGGCGGAAACTACAAATACAGTTAAAATGCAAAGACCTGATAAAAGCCAACCATGGTCTGATATCACATCAAGTGAAACTGTTTATAATAGGTATCAGATATCAAAAAGTGGTTGGATAGATAATAACACGTTAGGTATACTCAAATGGGAAGTAACTGTTAAATGTAATGACAAAAATTCTACCCTTAAAGGCAAGACAATAACTGATAATATGCTTAAAGCAGGACAGATTGTCAGCATAAAGGTTGGAAATGATACCTTTGATGCAACAGTTGCAAGTGACGGTGAGCTTGTTTTGCCTGACAGAATAGGTGACAATAACGAGGTAGTTATTTCCTATGAAACAAAGGTTGCCGACTATGATCTTGGCGACCCTGACAGCAATGGAAATTATGCAGTGAAAAATACTGCAGGTATTGACGGATTCCATTCTGACAAGACAGTTTATTATAAGCCTGTAAACGAGAAGTCAAAAACAGTTCTTGACATTTCTCAGGACGGAAGCAGTGTTACATATAAGTGGCAGGTAGAGGTCAAGCAGACAAACGGTTCCTTTAGGGGCAAGACTATAAGCGATATAATGAACGCTACGTCAAATGATGGTAAGTCAATAAAGAGCGTTCTTGACACTGATTCCATTATCATGTATGTTCAGAGAAATGGAACAGGAAGCTATGAACCGCTTGACAGTTCAAATTACACTGTAGTATCTAATGCCGACAACACTTCGTTTGAGATAAAGTTCAATGATAGTGAAGAATTTGACAATATAAACCTTGTGCAGATACAGTATAGCAGTACCGTAGATGTAACAGGTTTTGACGAAGGTACTATTATAAATGTAAATAACAAGGCTACTTATAAAGGTGAAACATTCGAGCCTAGTGCAGATAAGACTAAGTTTACTATAGGCGACAGCTCCAAAGCGCCTTATGAAAAGTATGACGCTGCAAGCAGTGTAGCAGGCGACACAGTGCATGATCTTAGCAGCCTGCCTGTTGTTACTGTAAATGGTGTTGAGTATTACAGGTTTGATTGGCGGCTTGATATCAACAAGGACGGCACTTATAAGCGTAACGATAATGTCGAGATCGTGGACACGCTTCCGGCGGGAATGATATTCTACGAGAACAAGGATTATCTCAAGTATTCATTTGGAAATAGTTCTGATAAGTATGATTTTGCACAAACAACTCAGTTTGAATATTTCTATGATAAGACAGCCAATACAGTAACTTTCAAGACTGCATGGAATCAGCAGGACGCTTGGACAGCTTACTACAGTACACTTGTAAAGGTCGATGATGTTAAGAATGGTGTTTACAAGAATGGTACTGCAGCGTTCAAAAACAAAGTTCAGGATAAAACTGGAAAATATCCGGAGAGAAGTCAGACGCAGACAGTTAAGGAAAAGAACTTGAAGAAAACTTCTTCTCCGAAGTCCACCGGCTGTGAGATAACTTATACCATTGATGTTAACCCTAAAAAGCTCAAATGCTCAACAAACGGAATGATAACTCTCAACGATGTTATCAAGTGCGGAGGCACGGCTGTAGTTAAGACAAAGGACGCTCAGGGTAACATTCAGACAAAAACGGTAAGCATAAATGGCAATTCCGCTGTTGATATGGATCTGAAGTCTATCAAGGTATTTGACGCAGATACAGGTGCAGAGCTTGCTGTGAGTGATTACAGTTATGTGATATCAGATCCGGAGGTAGTTGACAGCACAGTTTCTTGCAGTGCAGATGTTATTACCAACGAAAAGGGCAAGTTTATCGCTAACTTTATTCCAAGTGAAAGTATTGTTGGCGCTAAGGGTACTATTGATCTGGCTTTGCCTGAAGGCTACGAAAACGGAAATATAAAGAGTTACTATGTGGCTTATGGCTATATGGACGGCAACAGCTTCAAAGAAGTAAAAGCCTTTGCCAACAAGAGAAGCGAGTGGTTAGATTTTGGCTCAAGCATATCCGTCCCTGTGGAAGAGGTTTCTTCTGAGAAGGCGGGCGGTGTTTTCAGAGTCGAATATGAATACAGGGATGGCAGCGGCTTTTCAAACACTGAAGTCAGCAATGAAAAAATGCTTTCGGCTGTAAAGTGTTCCGCACTGACAGCAAAGACACGAGATTTTGTAAAGAAACTTGAAATAAACGTTCCAGATCAGCGTCACCTGAAATTAGTTTACGTTTATACAGGAAGTCCTGCAAATGATGAGGACGCTGAGAACGATGGCTATAAAGTCCATGTGTTCAATAATATATCATTTGACACAAACGGCTCTGCTGTAAATGACAGTGAAGATAATGATTCCGAGTTTGAGTTGATAAATCAGTCAAAGGCGTCATCAACAACTGTTGAGCCATTTAAGCTTATGAAGGTAGACAGCGGAGACTATAGTATTATGCTTAAGGCTTCTTTTGAGATCTACAGATACACTAAGCTGGAAAATGGCACATACGATTGGCTCCCGGCAGTAGATTTCAAAGAAAATGCTGCGAAAGACAGAAATTCAGTTATCTGGGGAAGTTCGGCGCAGGATAAGGCGCAGACATTCAATGTAAATGCTGACGGGTCATACAACCTTGACCTTGAACCTGCCGCAGGCACCGGAGATACTGAGGGTCATCTTTATAAGCTTATAGAAAAGCAAAGTCCAGAGGGTTATCTTCTTGACGAAACTCCTATATATTTTGCTTTTAAAGTGCGTCCGGCTGTAGTTCCAAGTGAAGTCGGTGAGGACGGATATCAGTTCGTGAAGAACGGAGATATGTTCAGAGTAACAAATCTGCTGAAAGAGTTTAAGATAACTGCAAGCAAGGTTTGGAGCGATGGAAACGGCAATCATTCGGCAGAGAGCGTAAAGTTTCTTCTTGGCTCGTCTACAACTAAGGTTTTAAGCGGTGTTCCAGATGATATTCAGTGGGGCAGTGCTGAGGTAACTCTTAACGAAGCTAACAATTGGAAACATGAGTGGACAAAGCTTCCTGGATATACAAAGGTCGGCAATGATTACAAGCAGCTTTACTACTATATCAAAGAGATCGATCTTGCAACAGGATATGAGGCTGTATACAGTGCAACGGCAATGAGCAAAAACACTGATGTTACAGTTACGAACGTCAAAGGACTTAACATTACGAAGGAATGGCGTGATGAGCTTGGAAACAAGCTTGCTGACAGTGAGCTTCCTGCTGGTATCGACAAGATCGAGGCAGATGTTTATGAGTCCTCTGTTGCACCAAATTCAACCTCAAGAGTGAATGGAGATAACGGAATACCAACAGATTGCAAACTTATAAAAACTGTTTCTCTGGAAAAGTCTAAGAATTGGACGGTAGCTCTTGACGGTCTTGACAAGGACAAGTATTACTATGTTCTTGAAAAGAATATACCTGACGGCTTTGGCGTTACATATACTTATTCAAATAACGGCAGTGCCACGGGCTTTGATACGATCGTCAATACCAAGAACCCGCAGAAGGTAGAAAAAATGGACGTTCGCCTGCAAAAGGCATGGTCTGACAGCGATAGCAATGCTCATACCAATGATAAGGTAACGTTCAATATCTATAGGTCAACAAATAAGGCTGATGTGCCTGAAAAATATAACAAGTTTACAGGCACAATGGATAAGGGACAGAATGTTAAATTCAAGATCCTTACAAGCAATGGAACAGAAATGGCTCAGAACGGAAGCTTCGCCTCTGAGTATGCCATGTATGGCTCGGCTAAGTTCAGTTTTGATATGACAAAGTCATGGATAAATATCGGTGAAACTGAGGGACGTGTTAGAGTTCTTGACAGTTCAGGAGCTGTTCTGGCTGACATCTATAAGTCAGGTGAAAATTGGGTGGACGGCAAGCCTATACCTATGTGGAGCGGTGATAGCAAGTATGTCAGCGTTAGTGATTACGTTACACCGTCTTGGGACAAGAGTCAGTTTGTTCTAAATCTGAATAATATCACTTCAGATATTACTGTTGAACTTACACTTAAGGGCGATAGTGGCTGTTCATACGCAGTAACAGCTAATGATCTTGGCACACCTGAGAAGACGAACGTTACACCTGTTCCTAGTAAAGATGCGACACCTAGCGGTGAAGTATTCTTGTGGAAGCAGATAACGCTCACGGCTGATAACAACTGGTCAAATGCCGTTTCTCTTGAAAAAAATGACATCAAGGGTAGTAAGTATTACTATTGGTTTGAGGAGACAGACGTGAACGGTCAGCCGATAATCACATCGTCATACAAAGCTTACTACAGATACAATGGCTCAGAAAATGAGAATTGCATTGATATGACAAAGAACGGTGATCAGTATGTTCAGGTCTATAACAACTCTGAGGAAACCTTGGGAGAGCTGCCTGAAACAGGCGGCATGGGTGTTATCCCATTCGTGGCAGCAGGCGGAACAGTCACTGTTGCTGCAACATTACTTTTAGTTACAAAGCGTCGCAAAAAAACGCTGTAAATAAACCAATATGAAAGGATAATTAATTATGAAGATGAAGAAATTCGCAGCTCTTGCTGCTGCAACAGTTATGTCAGTTTCAGCTATTGCTGCAACATCAGCATTCGGAGTATTTGCTACTACTGATGCTGGCGTTAATAACATTGTTATCAAGGATTCTGATACAAACAGAGTATATAAGGCTTATCAGATCTTTGATCAGGCATCTGCAACAAATACTATCAAGTGGGGCAAAGGCATTAATGGCGATGCTCTGCTTACCAGCCTGAAAACTGCTGGTCTTAGCACTTATATGTCTCAGTTTGACAGTGCCGAGAGCGCAGTAGACGTTGCAAAGATAATATCAGATGCAGATCATTGGACAAAGGAAGATACTGCAAAGTTTGCAAAAGCCGCTTCTGCCTGCATCATCGACAATAAGTCTGTAACCGCCTATGAAGATAACGGTGAGTACACTATTCCACTTCCAAATGCTGGCTATTATCTCGTTGTCGATGCAACAGAAAATAATGGTGTTGATAAGGCTAACTCAGCTCTTATCCTTAACGTTTCAGGCACAACAAACGTTACTCCAAAGAAGACGAAGCCAACACTTACAAAGCAGATCAAGCACAATGAGAATGACTCATGGGGCGATGTTGGTGACAACGCAATTGGTGACGATGTAGAATTCAAGATCACAACAACTATACCAAGCGATGTATCAGCTTATGACAAGTATACATACACAGTTCGTGACCAGCTCAGCGAGGGTTTTACATTTAATGATAATCTTACATACAAGTACTATGACGCTGACGGTCAGGAGATCACTTCTGTTACAGTAGGTCCTAACACAACAGTTGGCGACGACAGCAGTACGACCGACTATAAGGAGTCTTTCTATGTTACTTTCGATATCAAGGAACTTGTAAAGAACTATCCTACAGTTGCTAAGATCGAAACTTATTATTCTGCTAAGCTCAATGAAAAAGCTAAGGTAGCAGTTACTGCTCCTGACAGCGTGAACAATAACCCTAACACAGCTTACCTGACATATTCAAACAATCCTCAGGACACAACAGGTAAGGAGAAAGGTGAAACACCTAAGGTTACAGTTTATGACTGGACATTCTCACTTGTTGGTAACAAGGTAGACGAAAAGGGCGAGCCTCTTGCAGGTGCTAAGTTCCAGCTTAGAAATGTTCATGGCGATGCTATCAGACTTGTCAAGATAGCTGACAATGTTTACAGACTTGAGATCGGCAGTGAGGCAGGCTCTGTTGATTATATCGAAACAGACGCAACAGGTAAGTTTACTATCAAGGGCATTGATGATCAGACAACTTACAAGCTTGTTGAGACAGAGGCTCCTGCTCAGTATAACAGAGCTGATCCATATGAGTTCAAGTTTGACACAACATATGATCCTGCTAATACGCTTCAGTCCATTCGTATGCTCGACGGCACTGATTCAGGCACAAGCGGTTCAACAGTTAAGATCATAAACCAGAAGGGCGGCTCACTTCCAACAACTGGCGGTATCGGTACTCAGATCTTCTACGGTGTAGGCGGAGCTATCGTACTGGGCGCAGGTGTGCTTCTCATTGCTAAGAAGAGAGCTAAGAACGACTAATTTTTGAATTTATTTTTACCTTTGTCCTGCCGATCTCGGTCGGCAGGCATCAGGGAGGACTCCATGAGGAAGAAAAGCGGTAAATCAACTACAATTTTATTGATCTTGTTATTGCTTGTGGGGCTCTCCGTGATGTTATATCCAACAATAAGCGATTGGTGGAATTCAAAAACGCAAAGCCGTGCGGTGGCGACTTATCAGAAAGCGGCAAATGACCTTTCTGACAAGGAGAATGAAGAGATACTCAGCCGTGCCAGAAAATATAATGAAGAGATAGCAAAGCTTGCCCGACCTTTTGTGGATTATGATCAGGTCAAGGGCTATGAGGATATCCTGGATATCACGGGGACTGGTGTTATGGGCTATATTTCCATTCCGACTATAAGGGTGGAGTTGCCTATTTATCATGGCACAAGTGACGGCGTGTTAAATGTCGCTGTGGGACATCTGCAGGGTTCGAGCCTGCCTGTTGGCGGAGCGGACACTCATTCGGTCATTTCAGCACATAGAGGTCTGCCGTCGGCAAAGCTTTTCAGCGACCTTGATAAGCTTGCAGAGGGCGATGAGTTCACTATAACAGTGTTGAAAGAGGTCTATACATATGAGGTCGAGGCTGTTTATATAGTTCTGCCTAATGAAATGGATAAGCTGAACATTATTCCAGGTGAGGATCATGTTACGTTGACTACCTGTACACCATACGGAGTCAATTCTCACAGGCTTCTTGTTCGTGCAAAGAGAGTTGAAACTGCGGACGATACAAAGAGTGTTTCAAAAATAACGGCAGACGCTGTTCAGCTCGATTCTCTTGTGGTCGTGCCTTTTGTAGCAATACCATTGTTTGTGGTACTGCTTGTGTGGTGGTTTGTGGATTCAAAACGCAAAAAAATCTCTCATGATGAGCTTGTGGCAATGCTAGATAAGCAAGAGAGTGACGATAATGTTGAAAATCTACCTGATAAGGAGAGTAGCAAAGATGAAACTTAAATTTTCTCAGCTTGCAAAGGCTGTTTTGTGTACGGCGGCAATGGCTGTTTCAGCCTTGGGAAGTATGACGATCTCAGCTTCTGCAGCGGATAATATCAATGTGGATATAGTGTGCAAAAATGATACAACGACTGTTAGTAATGCCGAGTGGAGCATATATAAGGTCGGTGAGCGTAAAGAAGCTGACTTTGTCCTTACCGGTGAGTTCAGCGATTATCCTATAGATATGTCTGATTTTACTGACGCTTCAAAAATGCAGGCTGTCGCTGATACGCTTGACAACTACGCAAAAACTGATGGCATAACACCAGTTTCAACAGGCAAGACGGACGCAAACGGTGAAGTAAAGCTTTCTGCTGATTCTGTGGGTCTGTATCTTGTTTCAGGCAAGAGTTTTGAAAACACAACAGCTAAGTTTACACCTTCTCCGTCACTTATCGAGATAGATAAGGATATCGTGGCTGAGGGTCAGATAACAGTTTACACCAAGTTCACATACGAAGAGATCCCAGCAGGGGACAGTGATTATGGTGTAAGAAAGTCGTGGATAGTTCCTGATGGTCAGGAAAAGCTCATACCTGATAATATCAAGGTGGAGATATATCGTGACGGCAAGCTTTTCGATACTGTTACTCTTAACGCTGACAACAACTGGGAGTATTTCTGGAAAGACAATTCTGCGGCTGAGTGGACAGTTAAGGAGATAGATATTCCTGCCAACTACACAGTTGTTACCAAAAGCAATGACAAGCTGTTTCTTATAGAGAACACATATAAGTCAGACAGTTCAAGTAATACAGATAGTAGTTCAAGCACACCTGACAGCAGCTCGTCAGGCTCTGATTCATCAAGCTCAACGCCTGACAATATACCACAGACTGGTTCGCTCAACTGGCCGGTGCCTGTACTTATAGGCGGTGGAGTTATCCTTATCGCGGCAGGCTGGAGAGTAAGCAGAAAAGAGAAATAAAGGCGAAACCACATAGGCTCGCCTTTACAACAGGAGAAAAATAGTGACTAAAAAAAAGCTAGGACTTTTGTTGATAATAATGGGGATAATGCTGATAGCGGCGGCATTATCCCTTAATTATTACAACTATTTTCATGAAAAGCAAAGTAATAAAAGGATGGAGGCTGTGCTGAGTGATCTGAAAACGCAGATCTCAGACAGTTCAGAGGATAGCGACAGCAGTTCACCCTTTGACATTTTTGACGATAGTCGATCCACGGACAGCGAGATAGATGACCCGGATAAGGATATCGTGCTTGACGGCAACTCATATATAGGCTTTATTTCCGACACTGGGGCAGGAGTTCCCTGTGACTCGTGGCTGGAGCTATGCTGCAATGAATACTGCAGCTTGTCAGTACAGCGGCAGACGTGTAGACAATGATCTTATAATCTGCGCTCACAATTACACAGGCTTTTTTGATAAGCTGGATAAGCTCAACTCAGGTGACGAGGTCATTTTCACCGATGTTTACGGCAGAGAATTTAACTATACTGTCACAAACAGCGAACTGCTGAGCGGCTGGGATTCGCCATCGCTCATAAAAGGTGGTGGCAGCGACTGGGATCTGACCTTGTTCACCTGCACATGGAGCGGTTACAGCAGAGTGACTGTAAGACTTGTTTATTCATAAATACATCAAAAACGCACAGAGTTCTACACCCTGTGCGTTTTATATTCCTGCGGCAAGTCTTATTTTTTTTATATCAAAAGTTTTTAGTTTGTCATCGTATATGCAGTGTCGTCTTGACTTTCTTGGGTGGCGACGTGTATAGTCAATGGCTTCTTCAAGGGTGTTTGTTTGAAAAACTGGACGGTTCATTGCTTT
>OGPF01001486.1_pt1 | contig 10648 bp, 14 predicted proteins | sample 1552871 | NCBI WGS metagenome assembly OGPF01 (sample SAMEA2580276, study PRJEB22360) | human gut metagenome | biome: human gut; feature: human-associated habitat; material: faeces | place: Denmark | collected 2008/2010
TTTCAATTTCTTCCTTTATCAGACTTCCTACACTTGAAAAGTGCGAACATAAAAACAGTTTCATCAATATTCTCCTTTATATATAAATTCGCGTTTGTGGAGTGGAGCGGAACAATGAAAGCCCCAGTGGGGCTTTTAAGTGACAGAACGGTCTTGCGGCAGCAAGATGGAGGGGCCTCGCCCCGACAAGTTCACGTTTGTGGAAGTTATAAAGGGGTGCATCATGGAAATCGAGTATAAACAAACAAAAGATTTCACGGCCGATGAATTGCAGAAACTGTTTTTATCCGTATGATAATTACTCTGCAATGGTGCGGAAGCACTTTTTGTGAGTTGGTATGATGGATCGATTTGCAGCTAGCAAGAAAACCGTAAGGAGTACAGAGCATGGATGCAAACTGTACCAGTAAAAGAAGGAAAGTCAAGAGTATGGAAACGGTATACATTGCAGGCGGGTGCCTTTGGGGCGTCCAGCATTTTTTTGACACGGTGCCCGGTGTACGGACGACCGAAGCCGGGAGAGCCAACGGAACAACAAACACGCTGGACGGCCCGTATGATGGATACGCAGAGTGCGTTAAAGTGGTCTTTGATGAGAAATGTACCAGTGTTACAGAGCTTATGGAGCATCTGTTTGAAATCATCGACCCGTATAGCCTGAACAAACAGGGCGTTGATGTTGGAAAAAAGTATCGCACGGGGCTTTACAGCACGAATCCCGGACATCTGGAAGAAGCAAGAGCCTTTATTGACAGCCGGAAGGACCGGGATAAAATCGTTGTGGAAGTGCTGCCGCTGACGAATTACGTCCGGAGTGCAGAGGAGCATCAGCACCATCTGGAGCGGTACCCGGAAGACTGCAGCTACTGTCATATCCCGGATGAAGTCTTAAACAAATACAGGAATCAGTAAGCAAAGGTCACGATTCTATCGCTGGCGTTGGGTGCGCTGCTGGGTGAACTTATTGATCTGGATGCACAGTTTGAACGCTTTGGCGAGTGGCTCAAACACAAGACTGGCAGTGCTGCAAGGTGCCATGACGGCTCCTGCGGTAGTGCTGTCCGGCTTTATGACGGACGCTGTGCTGAACAATCTCTCGCTGGTAGGAAATATTCTGATTTTTTGTGTGGGCAACAATCTGGTGTGGCCAAGAACCATCAAGGTGGCAAACCTGCTGCCGTCCCTTCTGGTTGCAGTGGCGCTGACGGGGATTTTATGAATCGGAATTTGTTAAATTGGAAAATTAGAATTTAGAGGAGGCAATGCAATGGATATTTCCTATAATTGTGAAAATCAAAAATTTAATTATAGAGTATGTGCCATGATAATCGCGGAAAATAAAATTTTAGCGATGCACGATGAACGTTCACCCTATTTTTATCTTCCGGGTGGAAGAGTTAAGATGGGTGAAACTGCTGAGCAAGCAGTGGTTCGGGAAGTTCAGGAAGAACTTGGTGTAACTCCAAAGATTACACGTCCATTATGGCTCAATCAGGCTTTTTTTACCGAAGATGTGGATAATCTACATTATCATGAACTGTGTATTTATTTTCTGGTGGATATTTCAGAGACAACTCTACTGGAAAGAGGAAACGTCTTTACTCTGACAGAAGGAAAGCATATCCATACTTTTGAATGGCTGGAGTTTGATAGATTGAAAGATGAATATTTTTATCCGCTTTTCCTGAAAAAAGCGATTTACGATCTTCCCGATGAATTCACCCTTCGCACGGAATTAGAGTAACAAATTCGCGTTTATCAAGGTGAACATTTAAGTATTAAAAACGGGAGTGAAACAAATGATGACCATTGCACAGATCATGGAAAAGATGATCGCCTTTTCCGAAGGGAATATCCATGACATCACGCACCTGAGCTGCGTGTGGACCTATGCCAAAACCATTGGTGAGCTGGAGGGGCTGGACGCAGACACGCAGTTTATTCTGGAGGTGGCGGCCATCACCCACGATATCGCCTGCCCGCTCTGCCGCAAAAAGTACGGCAACACCAATGGTAAATATCAGGAGCAGGAGGGTGCCCCGCTGGTGCGGGAGTTCTTGGCGGATACCGGCATGACAGCAGAACAGATCGACCGGGTGGCCTATCTGGTAGGGCACCACCATAGTCCGGCGCAGATCGACGGCATTGACTATCAGATTCTGATTGAGGCAGATTATATCGTCAATGCGTCCGAAAGCGGGTACGACCAGCAGGCAATCCGAACCTTTATGGAACATACGATGAAGACGGCAGCAGGTATCCGGCTGACGAAAACAGTGTTTGGAGTGTAAAAATGATTCAGAAGCATTGCTTTGAATCTGGACGAAGTGGGGGATAAGCTGTTTTACCTGCCGAACCTCGCGCAAATTTCAACAAATGGTATGAAGCAGTTGCTCTCTGTCCCTGTCAGTGGACAAAACTTCGGTTTGTCGGCGATGACCGAGGAAATTTATGCGACTTTTCAAATTGAAAGTATCCGCTCGACCCGCAGCAGTATCCGTTATATCCTCGATGGTTATGCCCCTCGTGATGAACAAGAAGCCCGCATCTATGGTATGAAGCGCGGACTGGAGTTTATCGCGAATCGTCAGAATAGGATCACCGAGGAGAATCTGCATCACCTATATCAGATCAGCACAGGGGATTATGCCGCCAGAGCAGTCATATTGAAAGACATCTCGCCTGAAAGTGAATTCAGGCGGGACTTTTTGTTTTTTATTGTAAAGGCTGGTTCCTGTTCTTTTGCGGAGATGGCTACACATTAAAGAACTTTGGCCCCATTGGCCGTCAACTGGAAGGTTGCTCCCAGCATAATATGAAAGTTATTGAGATCGCAAATGCCGTCGGATATGAAAATCAAGGCAAGTTTGCGCAGGTATTCGCAGAAACTTATAGCGTCACCCCACTGGAATTCCGCCGTCTGTCTAAATGAATATGGATGTGGGGGGCTGTAACTGGCCATAAGGGATAAAAGCATATCCGCCAGTGTACCGTGTGATGGATTTCACATGATACACTGGCGGTATTTTGTATAAAGAGAACGGATGTAGCAGGCTCCTAGTATCAAATCGTAAAACTGGCATTCAGCATCAGATTGGACTGACAGCGAACATGCTCGGCGGCTTTTAGTTCCCCACGAGCAAGACGAAGTGCCAGCGTAAAGCAATCTTCTGCAATTAAAGACATCGGGATTCCAATAAAAGAGATTGAGGGAATATAGTTGCTCAGGTGATTCCGGTCTTCCATTCGTCCAAAACTGAGAAGTTCGGCCTGCTGCGTAAAAATAAAGTCATTTCGAGCCAGAAGAGGGATCGCACCAAAGGCAAGAGTTGTGTTCATCGTGATCACAAGTTCCGGCTTCTCAGAAAGGTTCAGGATACGTCTTGCTGCGATAGCCCCTCCTTGATAAGAGTTTTCTGTGGAGAAACATTGCTGGAGTGAAATCGGGATTCCCTGCTGATGCAAAATAATCATTAGCTGATTCAGCGTATCATCTTCGGAACAATCAGGCTGAGCCCCGGATAGAATGACGATGTTGTGATAGTTTTTTGCGGAGATGATTTGCGCGGCCTGTCGGATGGAATCCTCTGTCTGGCAGGATACGCTGCAGAAATTACGACTTGTGCCATTGAAAAGAATCAACGGCAGCGTGTTTGGCAGTTTTTCCAATGCATTTCGGTCGGATTCGGATTCAGCAACAACAATGGCTGCTGTATATGCGGAAGGTGCAAGGTTCCGGATTCGCATTTCCAATTGACCTCGTTCGTAGAGGCAGAGCAGAAGATTAAAAGGGGTGTCTGTCTGTTGAATCTGTCGTTCCATTGCAGAAGCGAAGAGGTTGACTTCTGCGCTGAGAGAGACAGATGGAAAAAACAGTGCGATGGTAAGCTGAGAAGGGGAAATAACAGACGGCGCATTCAGCTGGTATCCCAAATCACGCGCAGCACAGAGTACTTTTTGGGCAGTTTTATCCGCAACTTTGTGCTCTTTTGCAGTTCCATTCAAAACAAAACTGACAGTCGAGATGGAAACGCCGGCCAGTTTTGCAACATCTTTCATTACAGCCATAAAGAAATACCCCTTTTGCAATGCTTTTTTCTATTTTGCATGAAGAATTAAATTTTGTCAAGAAATTAAAATAACTTTAGCTAAAAATAAAATTTTAATTGACAACCATCAAAAGGGAGTGTATAATATTCGCCGTTGACGTTAGTTACGACTTACTAACTGACGGAATGCATTTATGTTATCTGAAATGATGTTCTATTTTTGGAGGGAACTATGAGAAAGATTTCGCGTCGTAATTTTCTTCTGACCGCAGGTGTGGTCAGTGCCGCCGCTTTGCTGGCCGCCTGCGGCAATTCTGCTTCCGCTGTAAGCAGTGAGTCTGCTTCCGAAAGCACGGCTTCTTCTGTGGAAAGTGCAGCTTCCAATGAGACAGTAGAATATCCCATCACGATCCAGCACGCTTATGGTGAAACGGTCATTGAAGAAAAGCCCAAAAGTATTGTTGCAATCGCATGGGGCAATCCGGATGTGCCCTTAGCTCTGGGTGTTGTGCCCACCGGTGTTTCCAAAGCGAACTTCGGCCCGGTCAATGAAGACGGTCTGCTGCCTTGGACTGCTGCCGGATTTGAAAAGCTGGGTGCATCGCCGAATGTCTTCAGTGATACGGACGGCTGGGATTATGAGGCCATCAGTGATTGCGCTCCGGATGTGATTCTGGCTGCTTACTCCGGTTTTTCTGAGGAAGAGTACGATATGCTGAGCCAGATCGCTCCGACGGTTGCATATCCCAGCGTTGCATGGTCTACTACTTGGCGCGAAGAAACAATTGTAGATGCTACGGCGATGGGCATGAAGAGTGAAGGTGAAGCTCTGGTGGCTGAGACTGACGCTATGATTCAGAAAAAGTTGGCAGAGTATCCTGCTATTGAGGGCAAGAAGGCAGCCTTCTTCTGGCTGAGTGCTTCGGATCTGAGCACATTCTATATTTACACCACATTGGATCCGCGTGCCGCATTTCTGACGGATCTTGGAATGCCGCTGCCGGATAGTGTTGCCGCACTGGATAACGGGAAGGATTTTGCACTGACAGTCAGTGCGGAGAATGCAAATCAGTTCAGCGATGTGGAAATCATCATCACCTACGGTACAGATGAACTGCTGACCGCGCTTCAGGCTGATCCCCTGCTGAGTGAAATTTCGGCGGTGAAGAACGGTGCTGTGGTTCTGCTGGATTCCTCGGATGATCTGGCTGCTTCCAGCACACCCTCTATCCTGTCGATTCCGTATACGATTGACCGCTATCTGGAAGTCCTGAATGCTGTGGCAGAGAAAGCTGTATGAAGAATGGGCAGCGTGTGATTGGGATCACTCTGCTGGGTATGATCATTTTGGCAGGATGTATGCTGGCTTCCGTAGCATATGGTTCCAATCTTATTCCCATCGGGCAGGTTCTGCAGGCTCTTCAAAATCCAGATTCAGGAACTTTTGAGGCATCGGTCGTCTGGGCTCGTATTCCGCGCACTGTGTTTGGCGTACTGGCGGGAGCCGCACTGGGCGTATCAGGTGCTCTCATGCAGGCTGTGACCCGAAACCCGATTGCTGATCCCAGTGTACTTGGAGTCAATACCGGCGCATCCCTGTTTGTCGTGATTGGAATCGCGTGGATGCACATTACATCCAGCCAGCAATATATCTGGCTGGCCTTTGCAGGTGCGGCCTTGACTGCTGTTTTTGTCTACGGTATCGCATCGGTAGGTTATGGCGGTCCGACTTCGATCAAACTGGCATTGGCTGGTACGGCTACGGGCACAGCTCTTTCTGCCCTTGTCAATACCGTTATGTTGCCAGACAGTTCTGTTATGAAAGAATTTCGCTTCTGGCAGGTCGGCAGCATCAGTGGTACAAGTTGGACAGAGATTCAGAGCATTCTGCCGTATCTTTTGGTAGGGTTTATGCTGGCAGTGGTGTTGATTCCTGCCTTGAACGCGTTGGCTTTGGGTGATGAACTGGCTGCTGGTCTGGGGGTCAATGTGCAGCTGGTGCGAGCACTGGCTTTGCTACAGCTGTGCCCCCCGGGGGGGGGTCCTGCTGTGTCCAGCCACCACTGCACTGGCAGGACCAATCGGCTTTGTAGGGCTGATGGTGCCGCACTTTGTCCGGTTGACCCTTGGTGCTGATTTAAAAACAGTAATTCCGCTTTCCGCATTGTACGGTGCTGCTTTGTTGGTTCTCGCAGATGTGCTTGGCCGTGTTCTGGGCAGCCCTGGTGAACTGGAAGTAGGAATTGTAACGGCTGTTCTGGGAGCACCCGTCTTTATTCTTGTAGCAAAGAAAGCGAAGGTGCGCAGTTTATGAACAAACCGAACATTTCTGTGCAGCAGGGGTTTGCCCAAAGACACCGTCGCTCTGTTCTGGCAGTCGCTGTGCTCATCATCTTGAGTGTTGTTCTGGCTTGTCTGGTTATGACATGTGGCAACACTTACTACTCGTTAGCAGAGGTCTGGAACATTCTTACCAGTGAAGGTACAAAAGGAGCCGCATTTACCATCAAAACACTTCGTCTGCCTAAAATGCTCGTTGGCATTCTTGCTGGAATTGCATTCGGAATGTCCGGAAACACATTTCAAACCTTGCTTCGGAATCCACTGGCAAGCCCGGATATTATTGGTGTTACAAGTGGAGCCAGTGCAGCAGCAGTGTTTTGTATTCTGATGCTCAAATGGAGTGGCGGAATCGTATCGCTCGTTGCTGTATTGGCCGGCCTTTTCGTCGCAGCGTTGATCTACCTGCTGGCGCGTGACCGACATGGTTATTCTGGCGGTAGAATGATTCTGATTGGCATTGGAATGCAAGCTATGCTCAATGCCTTGATTTCATGGATGTTATTGAAAGGCTCTGAATACGATGTTGCCACAGCATTACGATGGCTGCGGGGCAGCTTGAATGGTGTCCAGATGTCAGATGTTCCGGTGCTGAGCATCACAGTTTTGGTAGGTGGCTTCATTTTAATAGTGCTAAATCGAAGCTTGCAGGTTATGCAGTTGGGAGAAGAATACCCCATCACGCTTGGAGCGCCTGTCCAGCGTGTACGGTTGGGCTCCATTCTGTGCGCGTTGCTTCTTACAGCTGTAGCAACCTCTATCACCGGTCCCATCGCGTCCGTTGCTTTTCTGTCAGGTCCAATCGCATCAAGAATCGTTGGGAAAGGACGTTCCAATCTGCTTGCTTCGGCACTGGTAGGTGTGGTTCTGATTCTGGCTTCGGAACTGGTAGGACAAAATCTCTTTGCAGTGCGATATCCGGTGGGTGTTATCACTGGAATTTTGGGTGCACCGTATCTGCTGCTGCTCCTGCTGCAAATCAATAAGAAAGGAGAGCGTGTCTGATGACAGAGCATACATTGCAAATTCAGAATCTCTCTGTGGGCTACGATGAAACCACCATCATTGAAGATTTGAATCTGGAAATCCCGGCTCACAAGGTTAGCGTAATTATTGGATCAAACGGCTGCGGAAAATCTACTCTGATGAAAACCCTTTCACGGTTGCTGAAGCCCGGAAAAGGACAGGTGGTTCTGGACGGAAAAGCAGTTCACAGTTATCCTTCTACGCAGCTGGCGCAGATGCTTGGACTTCTTCCCCAGTCTCCAACAGTACCGGAGGGAATCACGGTGGCAGATTTGGTCGCACGTGGACGATATCCATACCGGAAGTTCATGCAGAATATGACCAAAGAGGATTATGCCGCAGTTGAGGATGCTCTGGAACGGATGGGAATCACAGAACTGGCCAACCGATGTGTGGATGAGCTTTCTGGCGGTCAGAGGCAGCGGGTATGGATTGCTCTGGCACTGGCACAGGAAACAGAAATTCTGCTGCTGGATGAACCGACGACCTATCTGGATATTGCCTATCAGGTGGAAATTCTTGATTTGCTGACAGAGTTGAACCGCAGAAAGGGAACGACTATCGTCATGATTTTGCATGATGTGAACCTTTCTGCACGATATGCGGATCATTTGTTTGCGCTCTGCCGTGGAAAATTGATTGCAGAAGGTAAACCGGCAGATGTCATTACAGAAGAGTTGATGCAAAAGGTGTATCAACTTAATTGCATTGTTATGAAGGATCCACTTTCTGGAGCACCACTCATTGTACCAAAGGGAAAATACTGATAAACCAAATAATTAGGCAAACCTCTCCTGACCATGTGATGGCCGGGAGGGGTATTTTGGGGTCTGTACCTGCCGCACAGGAGGCAACTGAAATTTTCTGAGACGTTCAGTATAACCTTTGAAGTTGATTTCAAGTCAATCCCTTTTTGAAATTTTATAGAAAGACATCCCGTCTGAGGGCAAAGCGAAGGTTTTGCTCTTCAGGCGGGATTTTTTTGCTTTTTGGGACTGTTGTATACAATATATGGACTAAGAGGGTGGGTGACTTGGACTACGAGTCCATAAACTTTTGCTCGAAAGTACGATACACTATTGTCACGGCAGCGGCCCACCTCCGAAAGGGAGCGGGAACCGCAGCCGGGCGGACCTTGAAAATTGAATATGCAGCTTCAGGTACTTCCAGATAATGATACTTCCGTAATTCGCGGCCCGGTCATAAAGAAGACGGGGTGGCCGAGAGGCCAATGGAGTGGTGCAAATCCAACGCCTGATTGTTTCCCTTTCTCAGGGGTGCCGGGGGCAAATTAAGAGAAACCATACAGAAAAACGCACTTGCGAACGAATCGCCGTAGAACATGGTGTTGGGTCTGCGACGGTACGACGTGCTGAAAAGTATTCACGAGGCATTGATGCTGCGGAAGAAGCGGTGCCCGGTGCGCAGGAAGAGATCCTGACCGGGCATATCAAGGCGACAGATGAACAGATCGTAGCGCTTGCTTCAATTCCAAAGGAAGAGCGCACGGCAATTCTTGAGGAACTCAAGAAGAAAAAGAGTGACCGTGATGATACGGTCCTCGAACGCCTGAAGCCGAACAGGCCACCACCGAAGCCAAAGCCTGCACCGCAGAAGAAAAAGCCAACGGCAACGGAAAACAACACGGCGTCGCAGGCAGAACAGCCGGAAACGTCGGTACAGGCACCAATCACCGAGTCCCCGCCGGAAGAGGAAATTGAGCCGACCAGCAATGCGCCACCAAGTTTTCTTCAGAGCATACAGGGTCATAAACGGCACTTGTCCGAAGAAGACAAGGCCCGACTGCAGGCCTCGGTGGATGCCCGTTACAAGGATAAAGCAGCAGCAACCGGCTCCATCATGCTGTGCGAACTGCAGGGAGCAACGGAAGATTTTATTTTTCGATGGAATGTTGTCTTTCAAGAACACCCGGAGGTTCTGATCGATAAAGTCTGCCAAAAGAAACTTTCTGAACTAATGGACCGAATGATGTCTTACCTGAAAACCGTAAAGGAGGAGAAATTATGATGAATTCAAATTTAAACCTCAGTGCTTTGCCTGAATGCAAGTTTGCCTATCAGATGGTGAACAGTGCGCTGCTGATCCCGTGCGCTGAATATCAGCGTGTTCTGCATGTCGAAAAGGTTGCTCATATCGCGGAAAACTTTTCGGAGTACGAGGGCGAGTACAGCCGGGAGCGGCTGGTGCAGCAGCTGGCAAGGACACATCCGAAAACCATCACGCAGCTGGCACAGAAAGACACCGGAAGTTCTGCAAACCGCCATATGCGGCAGATTCTTCGCATCTATAACGGTGCCAGCCGTGAGATGAGCCTGCCGCTGAAAAACTGACAATTTCGTTCTACCTCCTGAACAACAGCCGTCGTGGTATCCGTCTGCGGCGGCTGTTTCTTACATAAAAAGGAGGTTGATTTTTATGTTGCCGAACAATTGGAGATATCTCAGGGGGGACATCTACTATGCAGACATGGAGCCGCATATCGGCTCGGAACAGGGCGGGAAACGCCCTGTGGTAGTTCTGCAGAACAACATTGGAAACCGTCATTCGCCTACATTGATCGTTGCAACTGTTACCACCCGGACGGAAAAGAAGAAAAACCAGCCCACCCATGTGCTGGTGGATTCCAACCCGGCCTTTGAAGAACCGTCCATGATTCTTCTGGAGCAGATCTTCACGATCGATAAATCCCGCATCGAACGCTTTATGGGCTATGCCAGCAAGGCTGAAATGCTCCGCATTGATATGGCTTTGCTGGTCAGTCTGGCTCTGAACGTTCTGAGCGGAAACCGCAGCGAATAGCGGACAACCAGTAACCCGTAAAAATGAGGTGATAGCGATGTAATCGGAGGTGAGTGAGCCATGCGAAAGAGTGCCCCCATTGAAGTGGTGGTACATTACCCCAAAACGAAAGAGGGATGGGACGAACTCGGAAAACGGGTCGCAACCGCCCACGCCAACTATGTGATCGAAAAAATCGACCGTCTGAACTGCCCCACATGGCAGAAGCTCGAATTGCTGCAGGCGGTGATCGATACTACCAAAGGAACTTACAAACCCAAGGAACACCAAAAGCCCGGCTGGCAGCCGAGCCGATAAACAAAGCCCCACGCTCAACATATGCTTTTCTGCTCTGACCAGAGACGGTCAGATTCAGAGGCAGTGTTGAGCGTGGGGCTTTTTGTGTTACATAAGTTTTTGGAATTTTGCTGACA
>OGPF01001487.1_pt1 | contig 10645 bp, 9 predicted proteins | sample 1552871 | NCBI WGS metagenome assembly OGPF01 (sample SAMEA2580276, study PRJEB22360) | human gut metagenome | biome: human gut; feature: human-associated habitat; material: faeces | place: Denmark | collected 2008/2010
TGGAATCTGCCCAGCGGCTGTTGCTTTTAAAAGGACCAGCCGCTGTATTTATCTGAATCTATAAATAAAAACACCGAATATCTCTTATTGTAGAGATACTCGGCATTTTGGTCTGACTTTTGTTGAATTTTCGTATTTTGCGGGTTTTTACCGGTCAATTTCCGCTGCGTGTGCAAGTGCCGCATCAATATTGGCACAGAAGTTTTCTTCTCCGACCAGTTCCACAAAGCCTGCTTTTTCCATCATCGCACGCGGCTGTTCCTGTACATGGGAAAGCACCAGCGTAATGCCCTTCTTTTTGCAGATTTCATGAATATTCGTTAATGAGCGCAATGCGGTTACGTCCATTGCCGGTACACCGCGCATACGGATAATAACTACCTTAATGCCCGGTTCTGCCGAAATTTCCAGAAATTTATCTGCGGCGGCAAAGAACATCGGTCCGATAATTTCGTAAACCAGTGTATGCTTTGGCACAACCTTTAAAGAAATCTTATCCGGGTCATTATTTTCATCAATCTCACTTCCAAGGTACTTCCAGCTCTTTACCGCTGTAACATCGGACATTCTCTTTAAGAATAAAAGCGCTGCCAGTACGATACCGACTTCGATTGCCACAACAAGGTCAAATACAACAGTCAGTACAAAGGTAACAAGTAGCACGGCAACATCACTCTTTGGGGATTTGCGCACTAATTTAACAAATTCTCTCCAGCCGCTCATGTTATATGCAACCATAAACAAAATGGCGGCAATCGCAGGCATTGGAATCCATGCGGCATACGGCATTAATACAACAAGTACTAAAAGCAGTGTCACGGAATGAACCATTCCCGCAACCGGTGTTCGTCCACCGTTTTTTACATTGGCTGCGGTTCTTGCAATCGCACCTGTCGCCGGGATACCGCCAAACAGCGCTGATACAATGTTTCCGGCGCCCTGCGCAACCAGTTCCATATTCGGCTTGGGGGGGGGGTGTTTCCAAATACCGTCGGATACGACACAGGATAACAGGGATTCAATTCCTGCAAGCACCGCAATTGTCAGTGCATCCGGGAATAAATCACGAATCATGCCAAGACTTATTTTCGGCATGGAAATGCCCGGTACTTTATTGGATATTGTATACAAATCGCCAATCGTCTTTACATTCATGTGAAGCAGCTTTACCATTAAAATTGCTACGATAACTGCAATCAATGACGGTGGAATTTTTTCCGTGACCTTTGGAAACACAATCAGAATCGCAAGGGATACCAGTCCGACAATTAATGCCTGCACCTGAATTGTTCCGATACACGTAACACATTCTTTAACCTTGTCTATGGTTTCCACCGGTGAATATGTAAATGTCAGTCCCAAAAAGTCCTTGACCTGTCCGATAACAATCGTTACGGCAATACCAAAGGTAAAGCCCGATGTAATCGTATACGGAATGAAACGGATTAAATTTCCGAACTTTAAAAGTCCCATTATAATAAGAAGGATTCCCGCCATAACGGTTGCCACAACAAGACCTTCCATCTGGTGTTCTGCGACAATTCCGGCTACAATCGTTGCAAATGCGGCGGTCGGTCCTGCAATCTGCACACGGCTTCCGCCCAGAAACGAAATGACAAATCCGGCAAAAATTGCCGTGTAAATACCCTGTTCCGGTCCAACACCGGAAGCAAGGGCTAACGCAATCGACAGCGGAAGCGCAATAATCGCCACAATAATACCGGCAATCACGTCTTTTACAAACTGCTCTTTTGAATATCCTTTCATGCAGTCAAACAACTTTGGTACAAACTGATTCATTTTTCTAACCTTTCTCTTTCTTTTCTTTGAAACACGCTGTTATACACCACATCCACGCGTGACAGCATTTCCTCTTACAGGCATGTCCAATTATAAATTTAATGTAAAAATTTTATAAACAAAAAACGTTTCTATTATAGCACACCTGCATAAATTTGCAAGCAAAAAAAGCAGGCCGGAATGTGCCGTCCCTCAAAGGATAAACCTTTTGGGAAACGGTCATTCCGACCCGCTTTATATGTCATACCTTATAAGTCCTGTCTTATATACTATGGCTTTATGTGTTTATAAACCAATACAAATGCACTGCGAGCTGTTTATGACTCAGATTCTACCGCATTATCATTTAAGAAATTCTGTACCTTCTGATACAGCACTTCGTAACCGACTTCTGAATTCATTTCATTGCCGTAGTTGTCTAAGATTTCCTGATAATTTGTGTATCCGTAGTAATCTGCAAGCTGTGCACCCATGTCGTTAATTTCATCGGCAGAAACCGTGATTTTTTCATTCGATGCAATCAGTGTCAGCACCATTTTTTCAAGAAGGTACTGCTGTGCATATTCTACTGCATAATCATTAAAAGCGTCCTGTGATTCAAATCCGTATACCTGTGAAAGATATGAATCTAAATCAGAAATGCCGTAAGATGAACCGTATGAGTTAAACTCTGATTCAACATTAGACTTTAATGTATTTACAAGGCTGTCTAATTCTTCCTGCGGATAACCGCTTGGTGTCAGATTTTCGCTGAGCTTGGAATAAACTGCCTGATATTTGTCACTTGCAAATGTAGATTCTGCCTGTGATGTCAGGTAATCCTTTACATAGCTTCTTAATTCAGCAACTGTTGTTGCTTCTACACCGAGTGTAGACGCATTTTCAGCAACCCATGCATCTGTCAAATCCGGCACAGTGCTTTTCTGGATAGACTTTACGGTTACAACGAAAATAACATCTTTTCCCGCAAGGTCAGAGCTTGAGTAGTCTGAAGGGAACGTACACGGAATATTATATTCCTGACCGACTGTCAGACCGATAAGTCCCTGGTCTAAATCGGTAATAAACTTGCCTGAACCGATGGTATAGCTGGCATCCGTTGCTGTACCACCTGAGAACGCTTCTCCGTTTAACAGACCGCTGTAATCAAGCTTTACCGTATCGCCGGAAGCCGTCACGCCTTCTGTAACCGTTTCTGTTGTAGCTGTCTGTGATAATAACTTTGAAATGTAGCTTTCTACGTCATCATCAGATACCGTAAGAGATGAACGGTCTACAGATACTTCAACGCCCTTGTAATCCGGCAGTGTTACATACTGCTTGTAAACATCTGCATTGGATGTAATTGTTCCTGCATATTCTTCTGCTGTAACCTCTTTATTCACTGTAGATGCCGCATTATCCTGTGATGTCTTCTTGCCTCCGCAGGCTGTCAGGGACACTGCTAAAGATGCGGCAAGCATAACACCGAAAAATCTTTTTTTCATAAATCAAATTTCCTTTCGTTTCATCATTCCTATATTTTGATGTGTCACAATTTTACATGACTATATTGTTATAGCATAAATCATGATAAAAAAAAAGCCGTTTCACATTTTTTTCATGATTCCGGCGCAATTCTTCTTAATTTTTATAGATTTTATACGAAATATCCGCTATAATCATTTTGTTATGAAAATATTTTTTAGAAAAATGAAAACGGCTTTTTTTACACCGCTGCTGATACTCTGCATGCTTTCGACCTGCGGCTGCCAGACACGGCTCTCTGACCCGGTCACCGTCACCGGATATAAGCTCAATACTTATGTACAGATTTCTTCCTATATAAATGTATCCAAATCCGTTTTAAACGGCTGTCTGGATTTGTGCGATACGTATGAACAGCTCTGCTCCCGTACTTTAGAGAGCAGTACGCTTTATGCCGTGAACCACCACCAGACCGATGAAATTCCGGCAGAGCTTGGTGAGCTGATTGCCACCGGCTTAGACTACTGCCGCATTTCCGGCGGTGCGTTTGATATCACTATCGGAAGTGTCTCACAACTCTGGGATTTTACCGCAGAACAGCCGGCCGTTCCGGATGCTGCCGCCATTGCCAATGCATTGCAATATGTCGATTATACAAAAGTGGAACTTACACCGCTTGAGAACGGCAATTACCGCATTACCATGCCGGAGGGTACGATATTGGATCTCGGTGCGATTGCAAAGGGCTATATTGCGGATAAGATCAAAGATTATCTGTTAGCACACGATGTCACAAGTGCCATGATTAATCTGGGCGGCAATGTGCTGTGTGTCGGCGGAAAAAGTGACTCAAAGGATTTTACGGTCGGTGTAAAAAAGCCATTTACACAAAGCAATGAACTTTTGCTGACGTTAAATCTGCGGGACTGCTCTGTGGTGTCTTCCGGCACGTATGAACGGTATTTCTATGAAAATGATACCTTTTATCATCACATTTTAAATCCCGCAACCGGTTATCCTTACGACAACCGGCTGACAGATGTCACCATACTCTCTGCCGTTTCGCTGGACGGCGACTGTTTAAGCACCACGTGTTTTGCACTGGGGTTAGACGACGGTCTGGCACTCATTGAATCGCTGGACAATATCGAAGCCGTCTTTGTTACCACGGATGGAAGCATTTACTATTCCAGCGGCATGAGCCGGTATCTGAATGAGTGATACCGCAAATAAAAATTTGGAGGAAAAATCCTCTCCTCGCTTTAGGAGAAATGTGAGTAAACTCACATAGGATTTTCCTTCGGAAAACATGGAGGATTATATGATTCGTTCTTTTCTTGTTATTGTGTTCCTAATCCTGTTCTTTATCTTCAGCCTGATTGCGCTGCCGGTTGAATGGGTTATCGGAAAATTCAATCCCGATGTAAAGGCAGTTTCTTCCCTGCGGATTGTGCAGGGCGCTTTTCACATCATTTTATTTTTAGCCGGTGTGCATACAACTGTGACCGGACTGGAAAATATCCCGGACGATGAGCCGGTTTTATTTATCGGAAACCACCGCGGATTTTTTGATGTGATTATTTCTTATACGTATATGAAACGTCCGACCGGATTTGTTGCCAAAAAGGAAATGAAAAAGGCGCTGATTATCCGCCGCTGGATGGACAATTTATTCTGTCTGTTCTTAGACCGTGAAAATATGAAGGAAGGCTTAAAAACCATTTTAAAGGGAATTGACTACATTAAAGACGGCAAATCCATTGTTATTTTTCCGGAAGGCACACGCAATAAAGGCGAAGGTGTTCAGGATTTCCACGCCGGAAGCTTTAAATTTGCAGAAAAAACAGGCTGTAAGATTATTCCGATGGTACAGACCAATACCGACTGCATTTTTGAACGTCAGTTTCCGCGCTTAAAGGCAACACACACCACGCTCGCTTTCGGCAAACCGATTGATGTTAATTCTTTCCCAAAGGAAGAACGCAAAAAAATTGCCGCCTATACGCATGATGTCATTGTAGAAATGTATGAAAAAGAATAACTTTTTTCTTTTCAAATACGGGCATATATGCTATACTTTTATAGATATTTTAATAATTTAGGAGGACGATACTATGCCAGTCTGGGGAATCGTTTTATTAGTAATTTTCGTCATTTTACTTGCCGTATTTATCGGTTTAATGATTTTTGGAAACAAGCTCCGTAAACAGCAGGACGAACAGCAGGCGCAGATTGATGCGGCAAAGCAGGTGATGTCCATGTTAATCATTGATAAAAAGAAGATGAAGCTTAAAGATGCCAATCTTCCAAAGATGGTTTTAGAGCAGACACCAAAGTATCTGCGCGGCAGTAAGATGCCTATTGTAAAAGCTAAAATCGGACCGAGAATCATGACACTTATGGCAGACCCGAAGGTTTTTGACCAGCTTCCGGTTAAGGCCGAAGTCAAAGCTGAAGTCAGCGGTATTTACATTACAGGAATCAAATCTGTACGCGGCGGTAAAGTCGTTGCAGAACCGGCTCCGAAGAAAAAAGGACTTAAAAAATTTTTCAGTAAGAACAAATAATTGATTTACATAAGGGCTGTTGCAGAAAGTATTCCTATTTTTTGCACAGCCCTTTCATCTAATTGAGTGCCATGTATCCGATGATACATAAGAATGGAGGATTTATGCGTAATCTCACACTTTTAACAGATTTATATGAACTGACTATGATGCAGGGATATTTTAAAACCGACAATAACCGCACGGTTATTTTCGATGCCTTTCACAGAAAAAATCCATGTGACGGCGCTTATGCGATTTCCTGCGGCTTAGAACAGGTCATTGACTACATTAAGAATCTTCATTTTACAGAAGATGATATTGCATACCTGCGTAGTCTGTCTATCTTTGATGAAGACTTTCTGGAATATTTAAGTAACTTCCACTTCACAGGTGATATTTATGCCATTCCGGAAGGTACGGTCATTTTCCCGCGTGAACCGATTGTCAAGGTCATCGCACCGATTATGGAAGCACAGCTTGTTGAAACGGCTATTTTAAATATTATCAACCACCAAAGTTTAATTGCCACAAAGGCCGCCCGTGTCTGCTACGCCGCAAAGGGCGACGGTATTATGGAATTCGGTCTGCGCCGCGCACAGGGACCGGACGCCGGTATTTACGGTGCAAGAGCCGCTGTTATTGCAGGCTGTGTCGGTACAAGCAATGTCCTGACCGGTCAGATGTTTGGTGTGCCGGTAAAGGGAACACACGCCCACAGCTGGATTATGAGCTTTCCGGATGAATATACTGCATTTAAAACCTATGCCGATTTGTATCCGAATGCGTGTATCCTGCTTGTCGATACGTATGACACCCTGCGTTCCGGTGTACCGAATGCGATTCGCGTATTTAAGGAAATGCGTGAAAAAGGCATTGATTTAAAGGGCTACGGTATCCGTCTGGATTCCGGCGATTTAGCTTATCTGACAAAGAAAGCGCGTAAAATGTTAGACGATGCCGGATTTGAAGATGCCATTATTTCCGCTTCCAGCGACTTAGACGAATATCTGATTGACTCCTTAAAGACACAGGGTGCGGCGATTACTTCATGGGGTGTCGGAACCAATCTGATTACTTCTAAGGACAACCCGGCATTCGGCGGTGTTTATAAGCTTGCCGCAGTGATGGGCGATGACGGCACATTTATTCCGAAAATCAAGCTGTCCGAAAATTCAGAGAAAATCACAAATCCGGGCAACAAGACGGTTTACCGTGTCTACGATGCCGACGGCATGATTAAAGCGGATTTAATCACGCTGGCCGATGAAACGTATGATGAATCACAGCCTCTGCTTTTATTTGACCCTGTGGAAACGTGGAAAAAGACACTGATGGAGCCGGGCGAGTATTCTATGCGTGAGATTATGGTGAAAGTATTTGATAAGGGCGAGTGTGTTTACGATTCGCCAAATGTCATGGACATTCAGAAATACTGCAAACAGGAGCAGGCAACGCTTTGGGATGAATCCAAGCGGCTGATTAATCCTCAGGTTGTTCATGTCGATTTATCACAGAAGCTTTATGATTTAAAGCAGGAACTCCTGCACAATTACGGACGGGAAAAGCTGTAGCAATACGGCTTCCCGCCCTTTTTTAATTGGCTTTTCTATTTTTCGAGTGTATTTAACAGTTCATACAGAAGCGTATACAACTGTGCAGCTTTTTCCTGCGGAAGTGCCGCGCATGCCATCATTTTCTGCGGAATCAGCACCGCTTCGTCTTTTAAGTCTTCTCCCTTTGGCGTAATGGCGGCAATTAATACCCGCTCGTCTTCTTCGCTTCGGGTACGTGTCACATATCCTTTCTGCTCTAATTTTTTTAAGAGCGGCGTGAGTGTTCCGGAATCTAAAAACAGGCATTTGCCCAGTTCCTTGACACTGATTTGCTTTTTTTCCCACAGCACCATCATGGCGATGTACTGTGTATAGGTTAAATCTATTTTTTCAAGAAATGGTGTATGCCGCTTGATAATCTCTCTGGAGCAGGCATACAGCGGAAAACACAGCCCGCCGGGCATTTCATGATTATCTGACGGACTGTGTTTTAACTCATTTTTTACTTTTGATTCTGCTCAAGCTGTTCCAGCTTTTCCGCCATTTCCCGTAACCGGCGTCTGGCTGCTTCCAGTTCTTCTTTTTGTGTGTCAATGGTTGCTTTCTGTGAATCAATCGTTTCCTGCTTTGCTTCCAATTCTTCCTTCTGCGTGTCAATCTTTTCCTTCTGAACATCAATCGTATCCTGCATTTCATCTATCATGTACTGCACCGTATTTCTATCCAGTTGAATCAATTCCTTTGAAAACATTTCCATCACCTTTTCCACATTCTGACACATGACATAGATTTCTTCGTACATCTCTTTAAACTCCGGGTACTGTCTGATTAATTCAATGATAATCTCCGGTTCATCTGTACTTAAAAATGTCAGCCATGCCTCTGTCCTATTCCAGCAGTTTCCACCACCGTTCTTCCCGTTACTCTTAACATTATTGTGGTAGATTGTACGAAAAATGTCAAGCGGAATAAACACATATTTTTGCAGTAATTCAAGCTCTAATCCTGTATCTGACTGCTGTTTGAATTTGTGAATATAGTTTTGGGGATATTCGTGAAATTCTTTGATACTTGTTTCAAAGAATACGATCGTATAGACGGATTTTATATCCTTATAACTGAAGGCTTTTTTCTTTTCGCCTTTGACCCTTTTATACTGTCTGAGCAGTAAATCCGAAGAATAACAGGCACTTCTCTGTCCCGGAAATCTGTACCCAATTTTCTGGACTTCGACATTGGCAAGACTGGTATCGGCAAGTTCAACCAAGATGTCCATAATAAGCAGCGACTGTTCATCGGCAAGCCTCGTAGAATCGCCCGGAAGCACTCTTTTAATTGTAACGCTCTGCCCCAGTAAAAGGGATAGTAATTCATTGAGCCGCTCCGGCGTGTTTTCAGGATTCATAATTTCTTTAAAGAACGCATCGTATAAAATTTTGACACCTTTTACTCCCGTGCAGTAATCTAAAAATTCTTCCTGCTGTTCTTCATCCCATTCCCGATATTTTTCTAATAGCTTCGGATTCTCACGGATTTCCTGCTTGATGTCCTCCCGCTCGCGAATCATTGGAAAGTATTGTTTTAATTCACTTGTGCTTTTTGGCAATCGCATCGCCCCTTTCTTTTGCAATTTGTTCATTGTTCAATAACATTTATTAATGTACATCAATGCTCATAGATATTATTGATGTATTTACCATACTTCATATAATAATCTTTGTCAATATATTTTTTAAATTATTTATATAATATCCCTGATTTCATATATCTTCTCTACTACATTGTTTCCATATGGATGCCCATTATCATTCGGATAATTCGTTACATCATCTGCCGGTACTCCTGACGGCTCTCCGGTCGTATATTTATTCGTATGCCAGATACTTGATTCACAGGCTGGGGCATATAATGCCAGTCCATATGTGGTTATTCTTCCGTCACTTTTTTCTGTCGTATTTAATTCTCCTTCAAATGCAGGATGTAAATGACCTTTATCTTCCATTCTTTCTCCATTTGAAAAACAGATATTGGAATACTCTCTGTTAAACTCATTATGTTTTCCTATCCCGTCACAATATACTGCATTGGCTGACCACTGTGGTACATTATAATATGTTGGTACTCCCAGTTCTGAAAGCACCATGCTTCCATGTTCCAGTTCTGTGGTTGATGTTGCACTGTTGTCACACAGCCACCTTGCTGTTCCATAAATGTATTTGTACACTCATTAATACTTTTCCTCCTGTAACTTAATATTTATACTTTTAGTAATATTATGAAATTGGCAATTTCAACCAATTCCCACGCCCATTATATATAAAAAAAAAACTATAATAATAGTTTTCTATATATCTGTACCTCTGCCACAAATTTTTCCAAAAACACCATTTTCCAATCCGCTCTGTCTACAAACAAAAAACCACAGAAACGGCTGTGTATATCACGCACCGTTCCTGTGGTTTTGTCTTTTATATTTTATCTGTTATCCGCTAATTACCCTTATTTTTCGCCCTGAATTTCCAGCCAGTATGTATGCTCCAGCGGTCCACTGCCCTTTCCGAGGTTTAAGCCCGCCTGCAATGCACCTGTAATGTAACGTTTTGCATTTTCCACGCTCTCCTGCATGGTGTGTCCCATTGCCAGATTACATGCGATTGCCGAAGACAGCGTACAGCCTGTGCCATGGGTATTGTCATTTTCCACACGCTTTCCTTCAAACCAGAACGTCCCTCCCTTTGTATAAAGGCAGTCGTTGGCAGTATTGCGCTCATGTCCGCCTTTTACAAGCACCGCCGTATCCGTTCCGATTTTATCATAAATCGCCTTTGCCGCCGCTTCCATATCCTGTGCATTTTCAATTTTTCTGCCGCAAAGTACTTCCGCCTCCGGAATATTCGGTGTAATTACGCTCGCAAGCGGCATAATCTGTGTCACAAGTGTTTCCTGCGCTTCCGGTGCAATCAGCCGGCTTCCGCTGGTAGACACCATAACCGGGTCTAATACGACTCTGCCCGGGCGGTATTGCTTTAAGGTGTCTGCTATTACCTGAATCAGCCCGCTGTTGGATACCATGCCGATTTTTACCGCATCGGGGAATATATCCGTAAAAATGCAGTCTAACTGGTTCTTTAAAAATTCCGGTGATACATCGTAAATGCCGTATACACCGGTCGTATTCTGTGCCGTCAGGGACGTAATGGCACTCATGCCGTAAAGCTTATGCGCCGCAATCGTCTTTAAATCTGCCTGAATCCCCGCGCCGCCGCTGCAGTCGCT
>OGPF01001488.1_pt1 | contig 10639 bp, 10 predicted proteins | sample 1552871 | NCBI WGS metagenome assembly OGPF01 (sample SAMEA2580276, study PRJEB22360) | human gut metagenome | biome: human gut; feature: human-associated habitat; material: faeces | place: Denmark | collected 2008/2010
AATCCCCGCATGACGAAGCATCTCTATAATATCTTTACGAGCTTCCGGCTTCAATTGACGTTCCAACAGATATTCTTTGCCTGTAAAATCCGGTGTGAAATCTTTTTCACCTTTAAATATCCTTTTTTCGCGTTCTAATAATTGCAATCCCATATAAGCAGCTCCTAAATCCCCGGAAACACATATCAAATCCGTTTCTTGGGCTCCACTGCGAAGGACAACTTTATCTCTTTCTCCTTCCCCAATACAAGTGATACTGATGCAAAGCCCTGTTAAAGAAGCAGAAGTGTCTCCTCCGACAATATCGACTCCATACACATCACAGGCCAACTTTAGCCCAGCATAAAAATCTTCTACATCCTCAACAGAAAAACGTTTGGAGATGCCAAGTGATACAGTGTTCTGCTTAGGCTGCCCGTTCATAGCATAAATATCGGAGAAATTTACAACAGCCGATTTATATCCGAGATGTTTTAAAGGTACATAAGTCAAGTCGAAATGAATACCTTCCAATAATAGATCGGTGGTGACAAGCACTTGTTTATCCTCATAGGAGAGAATTGCCGCATCATCGCCTACGCCCTTTATCGTACTATTATTCTTTATTTCAATCCTGTTAGTTAGGTGGCGAATCAAACCGAATTCGCCTAATGTTGATATTTCTGTCCTGTTACTCATATTTGTTTTGTAAAATATTATTTTTGGGAAATGTGATAATATGTTTTTCTATTGTCTCATTAAAACTCTGCTCATTGTAAAACCTGATTACAATCGGTAGATAATATAAATATTTCTTCCAACTTTCCGGAACAAGAGGACTGTTTTTTAAACGTGCTGCATCTTTTTCTGTTACTAAGATCAATTTTCCCGGTGAAGTCATCTTTTCGAATATCACATCCAATTTCTTGAAATCTGACTTGCTAAACGTATGATGATCAGGAAAAACGACCGGCAACACTTTATTTGAATACTTTTCTGCCTCACGAATAAATGGAGTGGGAACTGCAATACCTGATATCAACAATATATCATCTTCTTTTCCAATATTTTTATGGCCAAACAGAACTTCTATGTGTTTGCCATCTACGCCTTCTGTATGCTGGTGGTGCTGGTGGGCCTGTGCTGGCTGAACGGTGATGCCCTCATCCGGCTGTTCCGCGACGACCCGGAGGTGACGGCCATCGCCCTGCCCGCATTCCATTACCAGTGTCTGGCCGTGCTGCTGCAGCCGGTCATCGTTGTGGCGAACATGACCTTCCAGAGCGTGGGCAAGGCCGGGCGCGCCACCTTCCTGGCCTGCTGCCGCCAGGGCGTGTTCTTCATCCCGCTCATTCTCCTGCTGCCCCGCACCCACGGCCTTGTGGGCGTGGAGATCTGCCAGCCCATTGCCGATGTGCTCACCTTCCTCGTCTCGGTGCCCTTCCTGCTGGCATTCCTGAACCAGCTGGGCCGGATGGACGACGCCGAGCGCGCCAAAACGGCGTCCTGAACGCTTGTCACCAAACTGTAATCAACAGCCGCGTTTTCCTGCAATGGAAAGCGCGGCTGTTTCGTATTATAATTGAATCGGGATTTTTCCCATTTACAAGAATGCTTTTCGGTTCCTCTGCATTGACAAGGAGTGATCGTATGAAACGCTTTTCTTCCCAGATGAACCGCATCGGCTGCGCCGCCGTGTGTACTGTGCTGGCCCTTGCACTGGGCTGCGGCTGTGCCCTGCTGCCGCCCGCTTCCAGCAAACCGGCCGCATCAGCTTCGGTCCCCACCGACTCAAGCGGCAAACCACTGTACGACGCCTCCCGGCTGGACGACGGCCAACTGCGGGCGCTCTACGGCTACGACCGTGCCGGCAGCAGCACCACCATCCTCTGCGGCAGCAAGGTGCTGTACCAGTCTGCCCGCAGTGAAAATGTGACCCTTCTGCAGGATGTCGTCACCGGCGAGACGAACTACTGGTTCCGCAGCTGGTCGGACCCCACCGGCCGGGGCGGACGCCGCAGCGCCCTTTACGATAAGGACGGCACCGAAGTGCTGGCCTTTGACGGCGAACAGAGTGCCACCCTGCAGAACGGCCTGCTTGTGCTGCAAGAAAGCCGACTGGTCAACGGCGAATATCAGGACGGCTACAGCGGCTATGGCACCTGTCAGGTCATCGACCCGGCCACCGGCGAAAGCCTGCCCGTACCGGAGGGCGCATACGCCTGCGTCGTGTGCGGCGACCGCCTCGTCTATACCTGCTACGCCCGCCCAGCCGACCTTGCCGACGACGAGTGGGACGATGACACCTCCCTGCACAGCTGGGTCATCGTTCTGACGAAAGACGGCACGCAGGTGTATGGAGCCGACACCTCCACCGCTTACCGCATTTCCTATTCGCCCGATGAGCTGACCGACTGGGTGGAGCTGGATACCTACCACGCCGACGGTGCACCGGTGGACCAGATGCTTTATAATCCCACCACCGGTGAAGGCTTGACGGGCTACACCCAGACCTGCGGCAATGGCACGGCGTGCTTCGTCACCGACGATGGCCGGTACGAGCTGCGGGACATGACCACCGAGGACCGCAGGGTCATCAGCACCTTTGAGGACATGCCCAGCCATTATTTCCCGGGTTCTGTGGTCACCTGGCGCACCACCGGTGATTACGGCTATGACCTGCACGACCTTGAGACCGGCGATGTAACGCCGCTGTACGCCTGCAGTGTCACGGACAACACCATCGCCCTCTATGCCAGAAATGGCAGCCTGAAAGTCTTCGACACCGACACCGGCAAGGTCATCACAGATACCACCGTGGAGCCGGTGGAGAACCAGCAGAGCGTGATGATGGACAGCGCGGGCAACGGCTATGTCTGGCTGGCGCTGCGGAACAACGACAACTACGAGACCACCGCCACCCGCGTCTACGGCCCCGAGGGCCTTGTCTCCGACCTGACCCATCTGCAGGACAAGTATTATGCCCTGAACTATCTCATCACCACACCGGAGGGCAGGCCGCTGTACTGTGGCAACGCCAATGCGCCCAGCAGCAACGGCTCAATGTGTGACGTGCTGGATGAAAACGGCAACATTGTGTTCTATGGCCTTGGCAGCTGCTACAGCTACTACGACAACAGCCTGAACCAGCTGCCAGAACACGTGTTCGTTGCAAAACGCGGCTTTTACTACGGCTGGATGGACACGAACGGCAAATGGCTTTACTGCCAAAGCATCTTCTCTTCCATCAACGCCGACGATGAAATGGGCTACTGAGCCAGACTTTGGAGGAACGCCTTATGAAAAATGCTAAAATTTCCCGCCGCAGCTTTCTGCTTGGCCTTGCCGCCTGCTCTGCCGCAGGCATTCTCACTGCCTGCAAGGGGGATGACACCCCCGCCAGCAGCGCTTCCACCTCGCCGGAAGCACCCGCTTCTTCCGTGAGTGAGCTTGAACCCATCGGGCTGTTCTCGCCGGAAGATTTTCCCAAGCTGGATGGCAGCACTGCCTGCATCCCGCTGATGGCCCAGATGATGGCGGATACCACCGGCATCGATCTGGAAGTAGCCCAGAGCGGCATTTCGGTCAGCACCACAGCCTATGCGTGGGAAAACTTCGGCCTGTACCCGGATGAGGAGTACACTGCCAGGATGCTGGTGGTCTACGAAGCGCCGGACTACGTAAAGGAAGAGCTGAAAGAAGCAAACGCCCAGCTGGAACAGAAACCCATTGGCCGGGATGCACTGGTGTTCATCGTGAACGAGAACAATCCGGTCAAGAGCCTGACCCGGCAGCAGCTGAAGGATATCTATGCCGGTAAGATCACCAACTGGAAGGAAGTGGGCGGCGAGGATCTTGCCATCGTGCCCTTCCAGCGGGGCGAAGACTCCGGCAGCCAGACCCTGTTCCGCAAGCTGCTCATTCAGGGCGGCGAACTGATGGACCCGCCCACCGAGCTGGCTCCCGCTGCCATGGGTGAGCTGGTGGACAGCATCGCCGCCTACAACAACAGCGCCAACGCCATCGGCTTCTCGGTCTACTACTACATCGACCAGATGTACTCCCAGCCCGGCCTGCGTCTGCTGGCCGTGGACGGCGTGACCCCTTCCAACGACACCATCGCCAGCGAAAGCTACCCGCTGTGCAACGAGTTCTATGCCGTTCTCCATGCGGACGCTGCCGCCGACAGCCCGGAACGCCAGCTTTACGACTGGCTGGACACCGCCGCCGGACAGGACTGCATCAAAAAATCCGGCTATGTAGCGGTGGCACCCGCCACCGGAACCACGGTGGATTGACCCTGCTGAATTGACACCTTTCTGCGTTTCTGCTACAATAAAGAAAAACTTCTGTCAAAAGTTTTGCAGCAGTTTACCGAAAGGAAGACCATTGTATGGAACACCCTGCAGAGCACTCTTCTACCGCAAACCATGTGGAAAGCCACTGGCGCACCCAGCTGCGCAACCGCATCATTCAGGCATCCAGCCTGCTGGAGATCCTGCTGTCCGGCCTTGTACTCATTGGTCTGCTGTTCAGCGCCGTGCCGCTCATCAAATGGATGCCGGGCCTTTTGTTCTACGGCAACGAGGTGGAGATCCGCAGCTTTCTGGAACGCAGCCTTGATATCGTGATCGGCATTGAGTTCATCAAAATGCTGGCCAAGCACAGCCCCGGCAGCAGTCTGGAGGTTTTGCTGTATGCCATTGCCCGCCATCTGGTAGTGGGCCACGACTCCGCACTGGAAAACCTGCTCAGCGTGGGAGCCATCGCCCTGATCTTTATTGTGCGCAAGTTCTTCTTTGTACCGGCCTTTGGTGCCCATCTGCCGGACGGCCATCCGGCACCGGATCTTTCTCCAAAGCAGAGCGGCATCCCGGCAGAGGAGTTTATCTCCCGTCTGAAAGACCGCGTCAAGGCCGAGGCGGCCGAGGCCATTCCTTCCGAAGAAGAGACTTTTGACGAGTACGATTTTGAGCAGGCCGCCCCGGAACCGAAATAACATAAACAAAAATGCCCCGCAGCACTGCCGGAAAACCAGCAGGCTGCGGGGCATTTTATAATGCTTTTATTTTTTATTGTGCTTTCCGAAGCGGTACTCTTTGCCCTCACGGATGCGCTGGATATTGGCGCGGTGCATATAGATCACCATGCCGGACATAAAGCCGGAGCCAATGGCGCACACCAGCATATCACCGGCGGCATAGCCCTGCAGGGAACCGTAAATGATGGTCAGCACCGGGTAGAGTACTGCCATGGCCACGCTGCCCAGCGACACCATGCCGGTGGGAATCAGGCACACCAGAAAGATAATGGCCAGAAACGGCAGCAGCACCGGCTGGATGGCCAGAATGGCACCAGCTGCTACCAGCACGCCCTTGCCGCCTTTGAACCCGAAGTACAGCGGGTACAGATGGCCCAGCACTGCAAAGATGGCGGCCAGATAGACACCCAGATACGGCGACACACCAGCATCGGCGGGCAGCATGTGGAACAGCCACCGGCCGATGCACACGGCCAGCACGCCCTTGAGCACATCGCCTGTCGCGGTCATGGCGGCAGCCTTCTTGCCAAAGGTGCGCAGCATGTTGGTCATGCCGGCCGCACCGCTGCCATGATTGCGCACATCGTCATGATATACGAATTTGCTGACGAGGATGCCGGTATCCACACTGCCCAGCAGGTACGCCTGCAGGATGGTAGCTGCGGCGATCAGGATCGCTTTCATCATAGAAACGGATGCCTCCTTTGCGGGCGCTTACACGTCCTTTGCGCCCACTTCGCCGGAGCCGCGCTCGCGGATCACCAGACGGATGGGGGTGTGTTCCAGACCAAAGTTCTCGCGGATCTGGTTGATCAGATACCGCTGGTAGCTGAAATGGAACAGCTGCTTCGAATTCACAAAGGCCACGAACGTGGGCGGGCGGGTGGATGCCTGCGTCAGATAGAAGATCTTCAGGCGGCGGCCCTTGTCGCTGGGCGGCTGCATCCGGGCTGTGGCGCGGGCCAGCATCTCGTTCAGCACGCCGGTGGGCACGCGGGCACCGTTCTGGCTGTCCACATCGCGGATCAGCTGCATGAGCTTGTTCACGTTGTAGCCGGTCCGAGCCGAGATGAAGATGATAGGAGCATAGCCCATAAAGCTGAAGCACTCGGCATAATCGCGGCGCTGCAGCTCCATGGTGTTGGTCTCCTTGCCTTCCACCGCGTCCCACTTGTTGACGACGATGATGCACGCCTTGCCCTGATCGTGGGCATAACCGGCCACCTTGCTGTCCTGCTCGGTAAAACCGACGGTGGCATCCACAAGGATCAGCGCCACGCGGCTGCGCTCCACAGCGGCCAGTGCGCGCACTACCATATAACGCTCCAGACCGTCGGTGATGTTGCTGCGCTTGCGCAGACCGGCGGTATCGGTAAAGATGAACTTGCCATAAGCGTTGTCCACCGGGGTGTCAATGGCATCACGGGTGGTGCCCGCCTCGTTTGCCACGATCATGCGGTTCTCGCCCAGAATGCGGTTGGTCAGGCTGGACTTGCCCACGTTGGGGCGGCCGATGATGGCAACCGGGATACGGTCCTCTTCCACCACCGTCTCGCTGAAGTCCAGATGGGCGCACACAGCGTCCAGCAGGTCGCCGGTGCCGTGGCCGTGCACGGACGAAATGGGCATCACCTCGTCAAAGCCGAGGTTGTAGAACTCGTACATCTCCATGGGGGCATCGCCCACCTTGTCGCACTTGTTCACGGCCAGAATGATGGGCTTGTGGCTGCGGCGCAGCATGTGGGCCACATCCTCGTCTGCGGCGGTCAGGCCGTCGCGCACGTCCACCACCATGATGATGCAGTCTGCAGTGTCAATGGCGATCTGGGCCTGCTCCCGCATGTGAGCCAGAATGCCCTCGGTAGCCTTTGGCTCAATACCGCCGGTGTCCACCAGCAGGAAGTCATGGCCGTTCCACTCGCAGTTGGCAAAAATGCGGTCACGGGTAATGCCCGGCGTGTCCTCCACAATGGCAAGGCGCTGACCGCACAGCTTGTTGAACAGGGTGGATTTGCCCACGTTGGGGCGGCCCACCACTGCTACGATCGGTTTGCTCATGGGGGTTCCTCCTTTCAGAGTTTTCTCACTTTCAATGTCTTCTTCTCGAAATATGAAGGCCGGTGCGGAGCAGCGCACGGGCCTCGTCGCCGCCGCTCACGGGCAGGACCTCCACCTTGACGCCCAGCCGCTCGCCCAATTGGGCAATGGTCATATCGTCAAGGAAGGTATCTTTCTCTTCCCGCAGCATCACGGCGGGCACGCCGAGGGTCCCGCTCTTCAGCTTGCCCTCGCACTGGGCGATGATGTCCGTGGCTGTGACGAGGCCCGCCACGCCCACATTGCCGCCGAAGAACTTGTTCTGGATGGTATGGACGTTGACCTCGATCATGGGGTACTGGCGGTGCAGCTCGTCCATCATCCGGGTGATGAGGGGGGAGGCCATGGTCCCCGTCACCACATCCATCTGCTTGGAGCCGAAGAGGCGGTGGGGCTTTGCCAGCTCCGCAAGGAACTCCTCCTCGAACAGCCGCATCATGCCGACGCCGTTCTCCAACTGGTCGTAGTCACCATAGAAGGAGCCGTCCGGGATGGGACGCCCGGCCTTCAGGTACCACTCGTCGCTGGGGTAGATGATCCGCTTGCCGTGGCGGCGGAGGCATTCGTCGCCGAACTCCTCCATGATGTCGATGACGGCAGCGCTGGTCTCGGCGTCGTAGGGCGTCTGTTTGAACAGGTTCTTGCGGTAATCGGTCACACCGCAGGGCACCGCCGCGATGCTCTGCACCATCGGCGTCAGCTCCAGCAGGTCGCTCAGGGTGCGGCGCAGCTCGTCGCCGTCGTTGATGCCCCGGCAGAGCACCAGTTGGCAGTTCACCGCGATGCCGCCCTCCACAAGGCGGGGCAGGTACTTGAGCACCTCGCCCGCGCGCTTGTTGGCCAGCATCCGCACCCGGAGCTGGGGGTTCGTGGTGTGGACCGAAATATTGATCGGTGAAATGTGCATTTTGATGATGCGGTCGATCTCATGGTCCTGCATGTTCGTCATGGTGATGTAGTTGCCGAACAAGAAGGACAGCCGCTCATCGTCATCCTTGAAATACAGGCTCTCCCGCATACCGGGGGGCAGCTGGTCGATGAAGCAGAACATGCAGTGGTTCGCGCAGGAGTGCTTCTCGTCGCCCAGATAGGTGTGGAAATCGCAGCCGAAGGGGCCGCGCGCTTCGCGCTGCACGTCCCACTCGCGGATGCCGTCCGCCACCTTCGCTTTCAGGTGAAAGCTCTTGCTGTCCGTGTAGAAATCATAGTCCAGCGTATCGTTCAGCTCGTTCTCGTCCACGCTCAGCAGCTCGTCGCCGGGCTGCAGACCGAGGGACTGCGCTTCGCTGCCCTCTTCGATCCGCTCGATCTTGATCGCCATGCTCCCACCCGCCTTTCCAGCTTCCGATTCCATAAGCGAACCGCAATTTTCTCGTCAGAACACACGTTTACCGTCAGCTCAGGCGAGCCGCAAGCTCGCTTGAGAGGTTTTGTACAAAAGAAGAAGGGGAAGGCATTGCGCCATCCCCTTCTCAACATAACACCAATGTGCCACCAATTTTGCGCAAATTAGGCCTTCTTGATGACTTCCTCGCCCTTGTAGTAACCGCAGTTGCCACATGCCTGGTGGGGGAGCTTCAGAGAGCCACAGTTGCTGCACTTGACCAGTGCAGGGGCCTCCAGCTTCCAAACATTGCTGCGACGCTTGTCGCGGCGGGCCTTGGAAAGATGTCTCTTAGGTACTGCCATATTTTTGCACCTCCTTGATGGGTTTCTCAGTTCAGCAGTGATTTGAGGATCGCGAGCCTTGCGTCAGCGGGAGCAGTCTCCTCTTCCTCTGGCGGGCAGACACACTCTGCCTTCTTCTTGCCGCAGCGAGGGCATAACCCTGCGCAGTCCGGGCTGCACAGCAGCACCGTCGGGATCTGGAACAAAAACTCTTGGCTCAGCCATTCGTCTACGTCCAGATGGCCTTTTTCGTCCAGTGGAAGATCGAAATCCGGGTCATCCAGATCTCGCTCCTTTGCTGTCCACTCCGCTTCGACCGTCTCTTCCCGTTCCACCGGGTCCAGACAGCGGGCGCACTCTCCGTGCACCAATGCTTTTGCCCGCAGTGTCATCCGGACCTCTTCACCGTCCGTCTCTGCGTCAAAAACAGCAGCGACGGGCTGTGGGATCCTTGCGCCGGCGAAATCCTTGGCAGACAAATCACAGGGAAACTCTGCGTGGTAAGGCTTCGTGCCGGCCGCGATAAACTTTCTCAGGTCAAATTGCATAGTACACCTCATAAAAGGCTGCTTTGTTAGTATAGCGCCAAAGCTTTCCTTTGTCAACACCAAAACAGGCAGAAAACCGAAAAAATTTCAAATTCTCCGGTTTCCTGCCCGCTTGGATGGTTTCAGTTCAAAAAATCACAGGTACTTCTTCACGTCGTGGGGCAGCTCAGCCTCATCTGCGCTGACGGTGACGGTGACCTTGACGGAGTCGCCCGCAATGGCAGCCATCTCATCCAGCACAACGCCCAGACGGTTGATGTCGTGGTTCAGCACCTTCAGGATGCCGTCGATGTACAGGTCGGTGATATCGTAGTTGCTTGCCATCAAGCCCGCAACAAAGCCGTACAGCATCTCGCCGCCAGCGACCTTGTACTCATCCAGATCGATCAGGCGAGCAGCAGGAGCGATGTCGTAAGTCAGCTTCATGCCCTTCTCGACGACGACGACGTTGCCCTTGGAGGTCTTGACCGAATCATTGATCATGTCGATCATCGCCTTGGTCTTACCGGAGCCCTTTGCGCCAACAATCAGTTTAATCATAGTTCTGTCCTCCTGTATTTTCCACGCCTTCCGGCGGGGGATCATTTGTTTTTCAGCTTATTTCAGCTTTGCTTCCAGCTCGGCGGTCAGGTTCTCGTAACCCGGCTTGCCCAGCAGCGCGAACATATTCTTCTTGTAGGCCTCGACGCCGGGCTGATCGAAGGGATTGACGCCGAGCAGATAGCCGCTCAGCCCGCAGGCGTATTCAAAGAAGTAAATGAGCTGGCCCATCGTGCGGGCGTTGTTCTCATCGAGGTTCAAAATGATGTTCGGCACGCCGCCCTCGACATGGGCGAGCAGCGTCCCGTCCATGGCCTGACGGTTGATGAAGTCCATCGTCTTTCCCGCAAGGAAGTTGAGCCCGTCGCCATTCGCTTCGTCAAAGGGGACGACCATCTGCTGCTCCGCGGGCGCAAAGCGCACAACGGTCTCCATCAGCATGCGCTCGCCCTGCTGGATGTACTGGCCCATCGAGTGGAGGTCGGCGGTGAAGTCGACGCTCGCGGGGAAGAGGCCCTTTTCCTCCTTGCCCTCGCTCTCGCCGTAGAGCTGCTTCCACCACTCGGCCATGAAGCGGAACGCGGGCTCGAAGCACGCGAGAAGCTCCACCTTCTTGCCCTGACGGTAGAGCTCGTGGCGCATGGCGGCGTACTGCCAGGCGGGATTGCTGTAATCGTTTTTCGAGCAGAGCGACATCATCTCCTGCGCGCCGCCCATGAGTTCATCCAGATCAACGCCCGCGACGGCGATGGGAAGAAGACCAACG
>OGPF01001497.1_pt1 | contig 10582 bp, 6 predicted proteins | sample 1552871 | NCBI WGS metagenome assembly OGPF01 (sample SAMEA2580276, study PRJEB22360) | human gut metagenome | biome: human gut; feature: human-associated habitat; material: faeces | place: Denmark | collected 2008/2010
CCGGAATTCAGCGCCCCGGCCACGGCGGTGCGGTGTCTGCTGGCCATTGCCCGGGGTGTGGAGCTGACGGAACAGCTCACCACCCTGGCCAAGACCGGCCTCTGCGCCCTCACCGAGGAAGAGGTCTGCGCCCTTGAGAACTACGCCTACACCTGGTCGCCCAACGCGGCGGCGTGGCGCACAAAATTTGAGAAAAGCCCCAAGGGCTTCGGCGAGAACGAACTGACGGAGGAAGACCGGAAAACACTGGACGATGCCGAAAAGGCCCGCCAGCTGCTTGTGACGGCTGTGGACGAACTGCGCGGTAAAGTACGCGGCGGCAACGCAGAGCAGATCAGCCGGGCACTCTATTTCTGCCTGAAAGAACTGGGTACTGAGGAACAGCAGGCCGCCCAGGTGGAAGCCATCCGCACGGCACGGGGCATTCCGGCGGCAGAGGAAGCCGCCCGCGAGTGGAACGTGGTGATGCAATTACTAAACGAGATGGCCCACCTGCTGGGTGGGCAGGGCGTCACCATCCCAGAATACGAAGACCTGTTCAGCTTGCTGCTGCGCTCGTCCGACCTCGGGCACATCCCCCAGACGCTGGATGCCGTGGTGCTGGCCAGCGCGGGCAAGATGCGTCTGGATGCGCCGGATTATGTCTTTGTGCTGGGCCTTTCGGAGGGCGAGTTCCCCTGTGCGCCGTCCGAGACGGGCCTTCTGACCCACGCCGACCGCGATGTGCTGATGGCAAAGCAGATCGACCTGCCGGACTGCTTCGAGAACCGCGTGGTGCGTGAGCAGGTGTGCTTTTACAAGGCCCTCACCGCCCCGGCAAAGGGGCTGTGGCTCAGCTGGCCAAAGGGGCAGGGGCAGACCCTGTGCGCGGCGCTGGAGCCCATCGTGGACGCGCTGCACCCGGCGGCCCCGGAACTGGAACTTTCTGATCTGGCCGCCACGCCTGCTGACGGTCTGGATACGCTGGGCGGCGGCTGGCCGCTCACGGACATCGAACGCGCCAGCCTGACCGAAGCGCTGCACGCCCCGGCAGGGGAAGAACCACGGGGCCTTGCCCTGCTGCGCCGCATGGAAGAAAACCCGCCCCGGCAGGTGAACGACCTGCCCGCGCTGGAAACGCTGTTGGGCCGCAAATTGCGCATCTCGCCCAGCCAGCTGGAAAAATACTATACCTGCCGGTACGGCTATTTTCTGCAATATGTGCTGGGGCTGAAGCCCCGCAAACGGGCGGAGCTTTCCGCCGACCAGAGCGGCACCCTGATGCACTGGGTGCTGCAGATGGCACTGGACCCGCACCCGGCTGCGGATAACCCCTGCGCCGGGCTGACGCCGTTTTTGGAGCTGGACGACGACGCCATGGCGAACCTTGCCAGCCTTCTGGTGGATGAATACGCCAAGCGCTTTCTGCCCGAGGATACGGCCCGCTTTGCCTACCTGCTCTCCCGCCTGAAAAAGAGTATGACCAGCCTTTTGTGCTACCTGCGGGACGAGCAGAACCAGTCCCGGTTCAAGCCGGTGGCCTGCGAGCTGAAAATTGGCCGGGGCGAAGATGCCGTGCCCGGGCAGGTGTATCATCTTTCCGACGGGCGCACCGTGCAGCTGGTGGGCACCGTGGACCGCGCCGACGAGTGGGTGGAAGAAAACGGCACCCGCTGGGTGCGCGTGGTGGATTATAAGACCGGCACCAAAAAGCTGAACCTGAAAGAGGTCTACTGCGGGCTGGACTGCCAGATGCTGCTGTACCTGTTCAGCTTGACGCGGGACAAAAGCGGACGCTTTACCGGCGCGGAACCGGCAGGCGTTTTGTACCTGCTGGCCGACCCGGCCCCGGAGATCACCACCCGCGAAAAAGCGGCCCGCAGCGTGGAATACCAGCTGGACGGCCTTGTGCGGGATGAGCAGAAGGTGTTCGACGCCATGGACGCCGACGAGACGGGCCGGTATCTGCCCTTCAATTATAAGGGCGGCGTGCCCAGCCCGAACCAGAAGGACAAGCGCGCCGACATCGCCAAGCTCAACCGCATCCAGCTGCATCTGGACGATCTGGTCACCCAGATGGGCACCCAGCTCTATGAGGGCCAGATCGACGCCCAGCCGCTGGTGACCAGCAAGAACCCCTGCAGCTTCTGCGATTACAGCTTTATCTGCTGCCACGAGACCGGCATCGGGGAGCGGGCGCTGGAGGCCCCCGCAAAGCCCTTTGAGGCTCCCGGGCAGCCCGAAGAGGGAGAGGAGGAACAGGCATGAGTGAACCCAAGTGGACCCCCGCCCAGCGGGCCGCCATCGAGGACCGGGGCGGCGCGCTGCTGGTGAGCGCGGCGGCGGGCAGCGGCAAAACGGCTGTTCTGACCGAGCGGGCTGTCCGGCTCATCACCGACCCGGAGCATCCCGTGGATGCGGACCGTCTGCTCATCGTCACCTTTACCAATGCGGCGGCGGCAGAGCTGCGCCCCCTCCGCCCGGAAGCCGAACTTTTCCCAGAACGCCCGCTCCCCTTCGTCCCCCGGCAGCGGGGCTGTGAAGACGGTGGCCGTCTCCTTGTCATAACCGCCGAAGCGGCGCAATACTTCTTTTAACAGGTAGGAGCCGTAGCCTTTTCGCCGCCATTCTGGTACAATGGTAAGCAGCGTGAGCGCGGCCCCCTGCGCCGTTGCGGTCACTTCGCACCGGCCCACGGCGGTCTTTTCTTTATAAAGGGCGAACCCGCCCGGAATCTCAGCCAGTTTCATCGAAAGCCTCCTGTTTTTTTACGACCTTATTTCACACATTCTTCACCCGCTCAGCGATTCGTTTTCACAATTAGCGGCTACAATAAAGCCAGTTCAAAGGAAGTGCGGCTCCCGCACCCATCCCCGAACCGATTCCCTCTAGAAAGGATGTTGCACCATGGATAATGAAAACAAATGGGAATACGATTATTCCTCTGCAAATAGTTCGTCCGGGGAGACCGGATACCCCAACGTCGGCTCCTCCGGCATGAACACCGCCAACACGGCGGGCACCTACGGCGAGCCTTCCCCCGCCGCCGACCCGGAACCCGCTTCGGCGGGCGGCAATGGCGGGGCCACGCCCCCTCCGGCAGACCCGGCTCCCCGCGCGGAGAACGCGAAACCCGCCAAAAAGCCCCGCAAGAAGAACGGGGCCAAGGTCGCCCGCAGCGCCGTTGCGCTGGTGCTGGCCGCGGCCATGGGCTTTGCGGGCGGCTTCGTGGGCGCACGGTTCGGCAACGCGGGCAGCAAGGTGGTCATCCAGCAGGTCGAACGCAGCTCCGATTCCTCCAGCGGTTCCGCCGCCGGCACCACCGTCTCCTCCAACGGCATGACCACCGCACAGGTGGCTGAAATGGTCAGCCCCAGCGTCGTGGTCATCACCACGGAGCAGGTCGTCTACTCCCAGTGGTCGTGGTACGGCCAGAGTCAGGTCGAGTCCGGCGCGGGCAGCGGCGTCATCATCAGTTCGGATGGCTACATCCTGACCTGCGCCCACGTCGTTTCCGGCGCTTCCCAGATCACGGTGACCGTCGGGGATACCGATTACACCGCCACCGTCGTGGGTGAGGACGACACCAGCGATGTTGCCGTGCTGAAGATCGACGCCACCGGCCTGACCCCCGCCACCGTCGGCGACAGCGACGGCCTCGCCGTGGGTGACAATGTCCTCGCCGTGGGCAACCCGCTGGGTGAGCTGGGCGGCACCGTCACCAGCGGCATCGTCAGTGCATTGAACCGCAGCGTGACCATTCAGGGCACCAGCTCCACCAACACCATGTCTCTGGTCCAGATGGATGCTTCCGTCAGCCCCGGCAACTCCGGCGGCGGCCTGTTCAACATGAACGGCGAGCTCATCGGTCTGGTCAACGCCAAGTCCTCCAGCTCCGACGCCGAGGGTCTGGGCTTCGCCATCCCCATCAATGACGCCATCAAGGTGGCGCAGGATCTGCTGGAGAACGGCTACGTCTCCGGCCGGCCCTACATGGGCATCACCTACCTTGCCGTTACCGATGCCCAGACGGCCGCGCAGCTGAACGTCAGCGCTTACGGCGTCTACGTCGTGGACGTCGCGCAGGGCGGCCCCGCTGATAAGGCGGGCCTCAAGGCCGGCGACCGCATCGTGAGCATCGACGGCACCGAGATCGCCCAGAGGGACGACCTTGGCACCCTGATCCAGCAGCACACTGCAGGCGACACATTGTCCATCACCGTGGCCCGTGACGGCCAGATGCAGACCGTTTCCCTGACGCTGGGCGAAAAGAACACCTCCACCAATGCACAGGCGGCTCAGCGCTCGACCAACGACTAAACCATTTTCCACGCCGCAAGGCATGATCAAGTTTTGATTTCTTTCTTCTCGGAAAAGCCCCTGACTGGCACCCAGAACGCCGGTCAGGGGCTTTTTCTGTCACACCAAGCCGAAGATGGTGGCGCTGACCGGGGCCAGCACGGCTTGGCCCTGCACCACCCGGCTGCTGCCCCGCCACAGGCTCGATGAGGTGCCGTCGCTCAGCAGCTTCCAGTTCCCGCCGGGGAGCCAGACGCGCTGCTCTTCCTCGGTGGGGTTATAGTAGACGCACAGGGCGCTCCATGCTGCGCCGTCACCCCAGACGGCGGGCAGCGTCCAGCCCACCAGCGGCTGCTCCAAGTTGAAAAATTCAATGGCGCTGGGGCTGGCTTTGTCCACCGCCCCCAGCCGGGGGAAGGCTCCCCGCAGCCCGATGAGGCCCCGGTAGTAATCCACAAGGCTGTGGAACTGCTGGGCCCGCTTCCAGTCCAGCCGGTTCAGCGCCGGGGAGGAGCGGTAGCTGTTGCCCTGCCCTTTTTTGGTGCGGGCAAACTCCTCGCCCGCCTGCCAGAAAGGCAGCCCCATGCTGGTGAGGTAGATGCCCGCCGCCAAGCGGTTCTGGGCCAGCGCAGCCTTGTCCACCGCACGAAACTCCGGGCGCTCGTACCGCACCATCAGCAGCTTGTCCCACAGGGTGAAGTTGTCGTGGGCGGAAACATAGCTCACGATCTGCCCCGGCGTGTGGGGCGGGAACTTGTCGCTGCGGCACCACGCCGCCACCGCCCCGCCGATATCCCAGAAACTGCCGGGTCTGCCTTCCACGTAGCCCGGTTCCCGCGCGTTGAAGCAGCCGCCCTTGATGGCGTCACGGGTGTCGTCGCAGAAGATGCCGATCCGGTCGTTCAGCATGGCGAGGTTATTTTTGTTGGCCTCGTACCGGCGCAGGGCACTTCCGCCGCCCTGCCACGGCTCGCCGTACATCAGGATATCCCGCCCGCCGGGGAGCTTGTCCAGCTCGGCCCGCAGCAGGTTCATGGTCTCCACATCGTACAGGCCCATCAGGTCGAACCGGAAGCCGTCGATGTGGTATTCCTGCGCCCAGTAGAGCACCGAGTCGATCATATACCGCCGGGCCATGGGCCGCTCGCTGGCGAACTCGTTGCCGCAGCCGCTGCCGTTGGAAAGGCTGCCATCCTCGTTCTGGCGGAAATAATAGAGCGGCACCACCCGGTTCAGCACATTGTCGGCGCGGTACATGTGGTTATAGACCACATCCATCACCACGCCGATGCCCGCCGCGTGGAGGGCTTGGATCATCTGCTTGCACTCCCGCACCCGGACTTCGCCGCGGGCGGGGTCGGTGGAGTAGCTGCCCTCCGGCAGATTGAAGTTGGCGGGGTCGTAGCCCCAGTTGTACTGCCGGGTCAGCGGGCGGCTCTCGTCCACGCTGCCGAAGTCAAAGATGGGCATGAGCTGGACATAGCTCACCCCCAGCCGCTTGAGATAGTTCAGGCAGGTGGGGTGGATGCCGTCGCCGTTCAGGGTCGTGCCCTGCTGGGTAAAGGCCAGAAATTTGCCCCGCCATGCGTTGCGCACGCCGCTGGCCGGGTCCTGCGAAAAGTCCCGGACGTTGATCTCCCAGACGCTCCGCTTCGCCGCCGGAATGACCGGTCGGCGGTCGTGCTCCCAGCCGGGCGGGTCGGTGCGGGCGGTGTCGAGGATCATGCTCCGCTCCCCGTTCACCCCCGCCGCGCGGGCGTAGGGGTCGGCGGCGGTGCATCTGCCCCACTCGGTCGTCACCGTGAAATTATAGTAGCGTCCGTGCTGGTCGCCGGGCAGATAGACGCCCCAGACCCCCTGCCCCCACGGGCTGAGGGGCAGCGTGCCAATGCAGATCCCGCCGCCGCCTTTTCGGTAAAGGTTTACGCTGACCGATTGAGCCGTGGGGGCCCACAGCCGCAGATGGGTGCCCGCCGGGGCATACTGGGCCCCCAGCGGCCCCTGATAGCCGTTCTGCCGCGCAAAGTCCTCGCTTTCAAAGACCGTCTTCCACTGTGCTGAAGTCATAACGTCATCCTCACTCTTGCCAATTTGATTTAAGTGTAACGAACTTTTGTGCGGTTTGCAAGAGTTTCCTTGCAAAAGGGCGCGTGGTACACTATACTGGAGCAAAACGATGTACGGAGGGGACGACATGGCATACACTGACGATTGGGAATCTTTGATGAACGGCGTCTTCGGGCCGGGCGGCAAGTTCAAGACGGCGCCCACCGCACCCGCCCCGAAGCCGAAGCAGCCCGGCGGCCTGAACGATCTGAACGCGGCCCTGCTGGAGCAGCAGAAAAAGCTGGACGCGATGCTGAAAGCCCAGTCTGCCCAGATCAAGACGCAGGACACCGCCACCGAAGCCGCCCTCGCCGACAGCCGCCAGATGCTGCGGGATATGGAGAACGACGGGCTGCTGGCCAAGGGCACTCTGGACACAAAGCCCGAACATCTGGGCAGCTTCGAGGGGCTGGCCGACGAGGTTAAGCAGACCGTGCTGGGGCAGGACGCCTTTGTGGAGAGTGTCGTCCGGGCCATGCGCCGCCCCTTCGTGCTGGGCACCGAGGCACCGGCGGCCCGGAATGTCATCCTGCTGTGGGGCGGCACCGGCACCGGGCGGCACTTCACCCTTGAAGAAACGGCCCGCTGCATGGCCGCCCGCGGGCTGCTGAAAAACGACAGCATCGCCGCCCTCGACCTTTCGCTCTACGCGAACCCCGGCGCGGAGAAGCTGTTTTTGCAGGACCTGTACGCCGCCCTCCACGCCCCCGGCGAGATTCTGGTCTTTGAGCACTACGAAAGCTGCTACCCCGGCTTTCTGAAGACCCTTTCCGACCTTGCGGTCAAGGGCAGCGCCCCGCTGTCCAGCCGGTATCTCGTCAACCGGGAGGGCATCCTTGTGGACGCCGGGACCGCGCTGGCTCCCGGCGCGGTGAGCCGCCTTGACCCCTGCGGCAAGTATCTCATCTTCTTCTCGAACAAGGGCCGCGCCGCGCTGGCGGACAAGTTCGGCGCGGATATGGTCGCGGCGCTGGGCGATGTCTGCGAGACGACCGCCTACGCGCGGGAGGATCTTGCCGCCCTCGCGGCCCAACAGTTGAACGCGCTGGCCCAGAAGGTCACCGCCCGGCTGGGCCTGACCCTCGCCGCCGGAGTCGATGTGCGGGATCACGTCGCCGCCCAGTGCACACCCCAGAAGGGGGCCGCCGGGCTTTCCGGCTGCTGTGACCGCATCTTCCGGGCTCTGAGTGAATACTGCCTCCAGACCGACAAAAAGCTGACTGGCACCGTCACCCTGACTGCCGCGCCGGAGGGGCTTTTCTTCCGCCTGAACGATGCCGCCCCCGCCCCCCTGTTCGACCTGCTGCCCGCCGCCTACACCGGCGCGCTGGACGAGATCAAGGCCGAGATCTCGGAGTTGGTGGGCCTTGCCCCGGTCAAGGAATACGTTTTCGGTCTGGCCGATAATCTCCAAGTCCAGCAGCGCCGCGCCGCCGCCGGGATGAAGACGACCAGCCTTTCGATGCACATGATCTTCACCGGCAACCCCGGTACCGGCAAGACCACCATCGCCCGCTTGGTGGCCAAGTACCTCAAGGCCATCGGGGCGCTCAAGGGCGGGCAGCTGGTGGAGGTGAGCCGCGGCGACCTCGTGGGCCGCTACACCGGCCACACCGCCCCGCTGACGAGCAGCGTCATCGAGAGCGCCCTCGGCGGCGTCCTCTTCATTGACGAAGCCTACAGCCTCTACCGCGGCGAGCAGGACAGCTTCGGCCTCGAAGCCATCGACACCCTCGTGAAGGGGATGGAGGATCACCGGGACGAGCTGGTGGTCATCCTTGCCGGATACACCAAGGAGATGGAGACCTTCCTCACCGCCAACAGCGGCCTTGCCAGCCGTTTCCCGAATAAAATCGAGTTCCCGGACTATACTGCCGACGAATTGTTGCAGATCACCCACGTCCTCGCCAAGAGCAAGGGCTACACCCTCGCCGAGAGCTGCAACGAACCCCTGCGCAGTTATTATGCCCGTCGGCAGACCGCCGATGCCCGCACCGCCGGCAATGGCCGCTTGGCCCGCAACACGCTGGAAAAGGCCATCTTCCACCAGAGCCGCCGCCTCGTCGCCGAACCCGCCGCCGCGCTGGATGTGCTCCTGCCGAGCGATCTGGAATTGGAAGAGTGAGTAACAAAAAATGGACCGCAAACGCGGTCCATTTTTTGTTTCAGGTATGTTCTTTTGCCAATTGTTCGGCCAGCCGCTTCATCCCGGCCCGGACTTGTTCCGGGGCGGTGATCTCCACTTTGCCGCCAAAGCCCGCCACCCAGCCGTAGAAGGGTTCGCTGACGCAGATGGGGACGTCGAAGTGGAAATGGCCGTCCTCTTCGGGCAGGAAGAGGGGCGACGCGCCGAAGCGCTCCCGCATGGCGTCCTCCAAGCCCGCCGCGCACCGCAGGGTGACGCGGGCTTCGGGGCCGCCGTACATGTTGAAATGCTTTTTCAGGTAGGCGGGCAGGTCGAAGTCCGCAAACTCCGCCTTGCCCCGGCGGGGTTCGTCCAGAACCCGGACGCCGGACATCTTGTCCACCCGGTAGTGGCGGATGCCCACCGGCTCCTTTTCGTCCTGATAGGCGATGAGGTAGTAGCAGCCGTTCTCCCACGCCATCTGCCACGGGCTGATGGCCCGCTTTTCGGGGCGGCCCACCTTTTTGTAGTGGAACTCCACCATTTTCCCGGCGTTGATGGCCTCGTGCAGCGCGTCCACGCTGTAGAGCAGGCTCTTGCTGTCGGTCTTGGGGCGGCCGTCCACATAGACCTGCCGCTGGAGCTGGCTGCCCTCGTAGTTGGAGCAGAGCTTTTCCAGCTTTCGGATCAAGCGGCGGCTCGTGGCGCTGGACACCACCCGGCTGGCCTGTACGGCGTCTACCAGCAGCTTGAGCTCCGCGAGGTCGAACATCCGGCTGGCCATGTAGTAGCCGCCGCCGCGCCCCCGCCGCAGCCAGATCTCATACCCCAGCGCGTTGAGGGCGTCGATGTCGCTGTACACGCTCTTGCGCTCGCAGAGGATGCCCTGCTGTTCCAGCAGCTTGACCAGCTGGGGCACGTTCAGCAGATGGTTTTCGTCGGTCTGGGTCTCAAAGATGCGCAAAAGCGCGAGCAGCTTGGATTTCTGGCCTTCCTGCTTGGGCATACAAACACCTCATTCGGGGAGCTTTTTGTCGAACGCCGCGCGGCGCCGGGTGGACAGGCGGAACATCTCTTCGAGCTTTTCGCGGTCGCCCGCCACCAGCGCGTTGCGCAGTGCGCCGAGCGCCGCGTCGAACTGGTCGATCTCGGAGATGAGGTTTTCCTTGTTCCAGAGGAACAGCTCCGCCCACATCTTATCGTTGATGCGTGCAATGCGGGTCAGGTCTCGGAAAGAATCGCCGGTGTACTCGCACAGCGAGGTATTGTCGTTGGCGCACATCAGGCTGACGGCGATGGCATGGCAGAGCTGGCTGACATAGCCGATCATCCTGTCATGCTCCTGCACGGTCAGGGTGCAGATATGCTTGAAGCCCAGCACCTCGGCCAGCTCCCTGGCCCACTGAACGGCCTCCGGGGTGTTCTTTTCCGTGGGGGTCACAATGAAGTTGGCCGGGGCAAAATTCACCTCGGCGGCGTGCTCCACGCTGGAGGTCTCACGGCCCGCCATGGGGTGGCTGGCAATGAACTCCACGCCCGGCCTGCACATGGCTTGAATGGGCTCCACCAGACCGGTCTTTACGCCCGACACATCGGTAAAGATGCAGCCCTCCTTCAGCAGGTGGCCGTAGGTCCGGAACCACTCGAGCAGGGCCGTGGGGTACAAACCGAAGATGATATGATCGGCCTGACGCACCAGATCCTCAAAATCGTGGGTCTTGCCGCTGGCGATATAGCCGTGGTCGAGGGCATACTGCAGATGGCCCTCGCTGCGGTTGATGCCGTCCACATGGAACCCGGCCCTGCTCAGCTCCAAGGCGTACTTGCCGCCCAGCAGGCCCAGGCCCACAATGAGATAACGTTTTGATTTATCCAACATGTTCCACCTCCGCGCCCAAAGGCTTGATGGCTTCCAGAAAATCCGGCCAGCTCTTGGCAACGGCCTCGGCCCCGCTGATGGGCAGGGCCAGCCCGGCGGCCAGCGCCAGCACTGCAAGGCTCATCACCACGCGGTGGTCGTTGTGGCCGGAAAGCGGCTGCTCCGGGGCATGGAGCGCGCCGGCACAGCCATGG
>OGPF01001499.1_pt1 | contig 10566 bp, 10 predicted proteins | sample 1552871 | NCBI WGS metagenome assembly OGPF01 (sample SAMEA2580276, study PRJEB22360) | human gut metagenome | biome: human gut; feature: human-associated habitat; material: faeces | place: Denmark | collected 2008/2010
CCTGCCGCTGGCTGCCGCCTACAAGCTGCCCAAAGAGACGCCGGAGCAGCAAGCCCACAAGGCTGCGGTGCTGGAAGAGGCCCTCAACAGGGCCTGTGCGGTGCCGCTGGAGATCATGGCCGCATGCTGCGAGGGGATCACCCTTGCAGAGGAATATGGGGCCAAGGGCAGCGTGCTGGCCCTCTCCGACGCCGGGTGCGCCGCGCTGTTCTGCAAAGCCGCGCTCCAAGCGGCGGGGCTGAACGTTATGGTCAACACCCGCCTGATGGCCGACAAAGCCCGCGCCGCCGCGCTGAACGCCGAGGCCGCCGCGCTGCTGGCCGATTTTGTCCCCAAGGCCGACCGGGTCTATGAACAGCTCACACAACAGGAGGGGTAATGTGATGGCAACGATCTTGAAAGGCGCGCCTGTGGTGGCCGCCATGAACGAAGCAAACGCCGCCCGGTGCGCGGCACTGAAAGCGCGGGGCGTCACCCCCACGCTGGCCGTGGTGCGGGTGGGTGCCCGCCCGGACGATCTTTCCTACGAGAAAGGCGTCCTGACCCGCTGCGGCAAGGTCGGCGTGGAGGTGAAGCAGTTCCTCCTGCCCGAAGATGCCGCGCAGGAGCAGCTGCTGGACGTGATCGCGCAGGTCAACGCAGACCCGGCCATCCACGGCTGTCTGCTCTTCCGCCCGCTGCCCAAGCAGTTTGATGACCGCACCATCCGCGCCGCACTGGCCCCGGAAAAGGACATCGACGGCATCACCGACGGCTCGCTGGCCGGGGTCTTCACCAACAGCGCCATCGGCTACCCGCCCTGCACGGCACAGGCGTGCCTTGAGATCTTGAAGTATTATCGGGTGCCCCTCTCCGGCAAGCGGGCCGTGGTGGTGGGCCGCAGCCTTGTGGTGGGCAAGCCCGCCGCCATGATGCTGGACCGCGAAAACGCCACCGTCACCCTCTGCAACTCCCGCACCCGGAACCTCCCTGCCCTCTGCCAAGAGGCGGACGTCGTGGTAGTCGCCATGGGCAAGCAGGGTGCCATCGGCGGCGAACACCTGCGGGCCGGGCAGGTGGTGGTGGATGTGGGCATCCATGTCAACGCGGAAGGCAGGCTCTGCGGCGATGTCCGGTTCGACGAGGCTGAGCCGCTGGTGGAGGCCGTCACCCCGGTGCCCGGCGGTGTCGGCACCGTGACCACCTCGGTGCTGGTGGGCCATGTGGTGCAGGCCGCTGCGAAAAAGGCCGGGCTGTAACATACACAATATGAAAAGAGGCGGTTCCCCGCAAAAGGGAACCGCCTCTTTTTGTGCGTTGCTCAGTGGTGACAGCCGCAGGCATGAGCCTTGGTGCTGGACACCAGCGTGCCGTCCAGATAGGCCTGCACGGCTGCGTCGGCGCTGCCGGTGACGTTGCCGCAGACCTTGATGCCCGCACCCTGCAGCAGCTCCAGCATGGGCATACCAAGGCTGCCGCAGATGACCACGTCCACCTGCATGGCGGCCAGCTGACGGCCCAGGGCGTGGTGGCCCTCCGGTGCGCCGGGCACCAGCTCGGTGCCGGTGACGGCGTTGTTCTCCACGGTATAGACCTTGAAGGTCTTGGTCTGGCCAAAATGCTGGAAGATCTGGCCGTTCTCGTAATTGACTGCGATTTTCATAATGATGCTCCTTTTCCGGTGTTTCTCCCCCACTGTACCACAATCCGCACGGCAATGCAAGCGCTCTGCACACAGCAAACGGCCGACCGTCTCAAGAGAAAACGGTCGGCCGTTTTTGCGTTTTTCCGCCGGGGTGCAGGGTTACAGCTTCCAGCCTTCGGCCTGCTTGCGGCCGCCCACAAAGGCGGCGTAGATGCCGGGCTGGCCGATCAGCTGCTCATGGGTGCCCTGCTGGACGATGCGGCCGTGGTCGACCACCAGGATCTGGTCAGCGTGGCACACGGTCTTGAGCCGGTGCGCGATCATGATGATGGTCTTGTCGCGGGTCAGAGCTTCAATGGCCTTCTGCAGACGGTCCTCGTTCTCGGGGTCCACGTTGGCGGTGGCTTCATCCAGAATGACGATGGGTGCATCTTTCAGCATGGCGCGGGCAATGCTGATGCGCTGCTTTTCGTCGCCGGACAGGTGTGCACCGCCGCCGCCCACCATGGTGTCATAGCCATGCTCCAGCTCGCCGATGAAGCTGTCGCAGCCGGCAACCTTGGCTACCGCCTCGACTTCCGCATCGGTGGCGTTCAGGCGGCCCATGCGGATGTTCTCGCGCACGGTGTCGTCGAACAGGTAGTTATCCTGCGAGACAAAGGCCGTCTGCTCGTAGAGCTGCTGCAGAGGGATGTCTTTCAGGTCGCGGCCGCCCAGGGTGATGGAACCGGTCTTCACATCCCAGAAGCCCGCCGCCAGCTTGGCAATGGTAGATTTGCCGCTGCCGGAGGGGCCCACCAGCGCGGTCATCCTGCCCGCCGGGATGGAAAGGCTCACGTCATGCAGAATTTCTTTATCGTCGTGGTAGTCGAAGGAGACATGGTCCAGCACGATATCGTGGCCCGCAAAGGTGACGGGGGTCGTGCTGTGCTGCTGCTCCTCGGCGTTCAGAATCTCATCCACCTGGCCCACGGTGGTGCCCACCTGTGCCAGTGTATCCACAAAGTTGAAGGCCGCCACGATGGGGGCTGCCATGCCCAGTGCCAGAACGATGACCGTGAGGAAGGTCTCGGCCGTCAGGCTGCCGTGCAGCCACAGCAGCCAGCCCACGGGCAGGATGGTGAGCATCTGTGCCGGGAAGAAGCCGTAGGCCATGGCCATGCCCAGCTGGCTTTTCTTCATCCAGTTGACGTAATACTGGGCGTTGTAGCGTACCTTATCGGTGAGCTTTGCGTAGGACTTACTGCCCTGATTGAAGGCCTTGATGACCTCGATGCCGTTGATGTACTCGATGAGAGTGGTGCTCATTTCGGTGGTCGCCTGCACGGCACCGGCATAGTCCTTGCCGTAGCCGCCCATGACGGTCATCATGAAGAAGAACGCCACCGGGAACACCACCAGACTGAGCAGCGCCAGCCGCCAGTCCAGCACGAACAGGTACAGGATGGTGAGCACCGGGGCCGCGATGTTGGCGGTCATTTCCGGGAACAGATGGGCCAGCGTGGTCTCCATAGGGGCATTCTGGGCACTGTAGTGAGAGATGGCCAGCAGAAACACCAGCGACACTGCCGCTGCCGCCAGCGCAATGACCGCCGTGCGGGGGCTGAACACCAGCAGGCTCAGAAACACCACCGCAAAGTTCAGGTAGCCGCCCACAAAGTTGTCGATCATGCGGATGCCCATGCCTTCCAGCGTGCCAAGGCCGGTGGTGAGCGAGTTGAGGATGTTGCCGGTGCTCACCTGCTGGAAGTAGCCCAGCGACACCCGCTTGAGGGCGTCGCCCACGGCAAGGCGGTCCCGGGCCACCAGCTCATAGCTGATGGCTTCCTGAAAGCGGGTGCGCAGGTAATCAAACAAAAAGCGCAGGAACACCAGCACCAGCAATAATATAAGGCTTTTCCACACCCATCCGGTATCAAAGGGCGTGCCGTCCATGGCACTTTGCAGCAGCAGGCCGATGGTGTAGGCCGCCAGCATGATGGGCAGCGCCGTGAACAGGTGGGAGAAAAAGGACACCACAAAGCCCGCGTAGAGCCTGCCCTTAAATTCGCCGCACCAGTCGATGATGCGTTTGACAGTTTTGAACATGGTTTATTCCTCCTTCCCTGCGGACGAGACCGCCCACGCCTTGGCACCAATGTGTGCCTGCCACATGTCGCGGTAGAGCGGGCAGTCTGCCAGCAATTGTTCCTGGGTGCCCTCGGCCAGGATGCTGCCGTTTTGCAGCACCACAATGTTGTCCGCATGTTTGATGGTGGACAGCCGATGCGCAATGACCAGCAGAGTCTTGCCTCTGGTCAGGGCGGCAATGCTCTGCTGAATTTTATCTTCGTTCTCCGGGTCGGTGAAGGCGGTGGCCTCGTCCAGAATGACGATGGGCGCATTTTTCAGCAGCATCCGCGCGATGGCGATGCGCTGCTTTTCGCCGCCGGAGAGCCGTTTGCCGGCTTCGCCCGCCGGGGTGTCGTAGCCCTGCGGCAGCTTTGCAATGAACTCCTCGCACTGGGCGGCCCGGGCAACAGCCTTCACCTGCTCATCCGTGGCAGCGGGGTTGCCCAGGCGGATGTTTTCCAGCAGCGAGCAGCGGAACAGGTAGTTATCCTGCGTCACAAAGCTGACAAGGCCGGAAAGCTGGGCAAGCGGCATCTGGCGCACATCTACCCCGCCGATGGTGATGGAGCCTTGCGTCACATCCCAGAACCGGGCGATTAGCTTTGCCACAGTGGATTTGCCGCCGCCGGAGGGGCCCACCAGCGCCGTGAAGCTGCCCTGCGGCAGGGCAAGGTCGATGCCGTGCAGCACTTCCGGGCCGTCTGCCGAATAGGAAAAATGAACGTTTTTCAGCTCCACACCGGTGCCCTGCAAAGCGGCAGGCTGGGCCGGTTCCGGCAGGGCGGGCATTTCGAGGAACGCTTCCAGGCTTTCCACGGTGGCTTTCACCTGCCGCATGTTCTCGGAGAACACTTCCAGCTTGGCCAGCGACCCCACCATGGACATGGACAGCATCACGGCCAGCGCCGCCAGCGCCAGCCGCCAGTCGATGGCAAACAGCGCAATAAAGCTGACGATGGGCAGCACGATGTGGCCCGCGCCTTCCGGGATCATGTGGGCCAGCGGCGGCTCGATGTTCTCGATCTTGTCCACGAGAATGCTCTTGATCTCGCCGATGGAGTGCTTTTGCACCTCGCCCAGCGGTGCATGGAGAAAACGCTCCACCAGCCGCAAGCGCAGCCCCTCCAGAATATTGTAGGCCGCGTGGTGAGAGATGCCGGTGGAAAGGGTGAAGCACAGCACCTTGCCCGCATACGCTGCCAGCGACCACGCGCACCAGCTGATGACGGCAGCCTTCGCGGCCGTGCCCGCAGCGAACAGACAGATGACCCGGTACATGCAGAAAAACGGCACCAGCCCCAGAAGGATGCTGACGACTGACAGCACAACGGACAGTCCCAGCTCCCCTTTTGCATTTTTTGCGTAGGCGAACAGGGCGCTCATCCAGCTCGACTTTTTTGTTTCATGAGGTTTCCTCCCGATGTATTTCGTTCCGTCCGGCTTTTCGCTCAAAAAGATTAGTTTGCACTAACTTTATTAGCCCGAAAAAAGCCTTTCGGCTGCTTTTATTATACCGGGCCCTTTCTGCTTTTTCCAGCCCGGAACGGTCCATTCTGCTCCAATTGGTTTTCAAGTTTTGGCCGCCGGGCACACAGCAAAAAACACCCTCTCTGCCGGGTGCGCAGAGAAGGTGTACAGTTTTCTATTTCTTCAAAAAAGCAGAAGCGGTTTATGCGCGGATGGCGTCCTTCATGCTTTTCACATAGGCACCAATGTGTTCCGGGGCCTCCCTGCCGTACTGTTCCAGCAGCTTGATGATGGCCGAACCCACAATGGCACCATCGGCGATGCCGGCCATCTTGGCCGCCTGCTCCGGGGTGGAGATGCCAAAACCGATGGCGCAGGGCGTTTTGGTATTCTCCCGCACCACCTTCACGATGGACGCAAGGTCGGTTTTGATCTCGCTGCGGGTGCCGGTGACGCCCAGACTGGACACGATGTACAAAAAGCCCTCGGCCTCTTTAGCGATCATGGCAATGCGGTTTTCGGAGGTGGGCGCGATCATCGAGATGAGGTCTACGCCATATTTGCGGCAGATGGGCAGAAATTCGTCCTTTTCCTCATAGGGCAGGTCGGGCAAAATCAGGCCGTCGATGCCGATCTCTGCACAGGTGGAGATGAACTTCTCGGCCCCGTAGGAGAACACCACGTTTGCGTAGGTCATGAACACCATGGGGATGGTCACATCCCTGCGCACCTCGCGGACGAAATCGAACACCTTATCGGTAGTGGTGCCTGCCTTCAGGGCCCGGATGTTCGCGCCCTGAATGACCGGACCCTCGGCGGTGGGGTCCGAGAACGGGATGCCCAGCTCAATGAGGTCGGCACCGTTTGCCGCCATGGCACGGACGGCTGCGGCGGTGGTGGCCAGATCGGGGTCACCGCAGGTGATGAACGGGATAAATGCCTTGCCACCAGCAAAGGCCTTTGCAATGTTACTCATGAAGATCCTCCCCTCTGTAGCGGGCGATGGCGGCGCAATCCTTGTCGCCGCGGCCGGAAATGGTGATGACGATGATCTTGTCTTTGTCCATGGTGGGTGCCAGCTTGATGGCGTGGGCCACCGCATGGGCCGACTCAATGGCCGGGATGATGCCCTCGGTGCGTGCCAGATACTCAAAGGCGTTCACGGCTTCATCGTCGGTAATTGCTACATATTCGGCGCGGCCGATGTCGTGCAGCCATGCGTGTTCCGGGCCGATGCCGGGGTAATCAAGACCCGCCGAAATGGAGTAGACCGGTGCGATCTGGCCGTATTCATCCTGACAGAAATAGGACTTCATACCGTGGAAAATGCCCAGACGCCCCGTGTTGATGGTGGCAGCCGTCTCAAAGGTGTCGGTGCCGCGGCCTGCTGCTTCGCAGCCGATGAGACGCACGCTCTTATCCTCGATGAAATTGTAGAAACTGCCGATGGCGTTGGAGCCGCCGCCCACGCAGGCAATGACAGCGTCCGGCAGGCGGCCTTCCTTTTCCAGCATCTGCTCCTTGATTTCTTTGGAGATGACGGCCTGGAAGTCGCGCACGATGGTGGGGAACGGGTGCGGCCCCATCACCGAGCCAAGGCAGTAGTGGGTATCGCTGATGCGGCCGGTCCACTCGCGCATGGCTTCGGACACGGCGTCCTTCAGGGTGCCGGTGCCGCTGGTAACGGGGATGACCTCGGCACCCAGCAGGCGCATCCGGTAGACGTTCAGGGCCTGCCGTTTGGTGTCTTCCTCTCCCATGAACACCACGCACTCCATGCCCATCAGGGCGGCGGCGGTGGCGGTGGCGACACCGTGCTGGCCTGCGCCGGTCTCGGCGATAAGGCGGGTCTTGCCCATCTTTTTGGCAAGCAGTGCCTGCCCGAGGACGTTGTTGATCTTATGGGCGCCGGTGTGGTTCAGATCCTCGCGCTTGAGGTAGATCTTTGCGCCGCCGAGATCCTCGGTCATCTTTTTGGCGTAGTACAGGCGGCTGGGGCGGCCTGCGTATTCGTTGAGCAGCTCGGTGAGTTCCCGGTTGAACTCCGGGTCATCTTTGTAATAGTTGTAGGCTTCCTCCAGCTCGATCACGGCATTCATCAGCGTTTCGGGGATGTACTGTCCGCCGTGGATGCCAAAGCGTCCGTTGGGGTTCGTCATGGCGTTTCATTCCTTTCATCATTTGTCGTTTTTGCGTGCTGCGGCCACGAATGCCGCCATCTTTGCGGGGTCCTTCTTCCCTGCCGTTTCAATGCCGGAACTCACGTCCACCGCATAAGGGTGAAACCGCTTTACGGCGTTCCCTACGGTGTCCGGGCCAAGCCCTCCGGCAAGGAAATAAAGGCGGCTGAATTTGTCCAAAACGGTCCAGTCAAAAGCCGTGCCGGTGCCGCCTGCGCCGGAGTCCAGCAGAATGAGGTCTGCCGGGCTTTTTTGAGCATTTGCAAGGCTTGCGGCATCCGTCACACGGAAGGCCTGAATCAGCGGTTTGTTTGTCAATTTTCGCAGGCGTTGGATGTAAGTTTCATCCTCCTGCCCGTGGAGCTGGGCGAGGTCGAGGATTCCATCATTCAGCAGGCCCGCCACCGTTTCTGGCGCTTCGTTCACGAACACGCCCACGGCCTTGATCTCCGGCGAGAGCTGTGCCTTCAATGCGGCGGCTATTTCCCGGGAAACATATCGTTTGCTCTTGGCCGCAAACACAAAGCCGATGTATTCCGGCTGCAGCGCATTTGCCGCCGCGATATCCTCCGGGCGGGTCAGGCCGCACAGTTTGATCCTGGTCATCTTACAACAGCCCTTTCAATTCCTGCAGCTTCGCGGTCTTGTCCGGGGCCCGCATGAGCGTCTCACCAATGAGCACCGCGTCCGCGCCGATGGCAGCCAGCTGGGCCACATCCTCGGCGGTCTTCACGCCGCTTTCCGAGACAAAGAGCACATCCTTCGGGATGCGGGCGCGCAGGCGGCGGCTGTTGGCCGTGTCCACCGTGAAGTCCTTCAGGTTGCGGTTGTTCACACCGAGGATGCGCGCCCCGGCTTTGAGCGCCCGTTCCACTTCGGCATCGTCGTGGGCCTCTACCAGTGCGGAAAGGCCCAGTGTGTCGCAGATGGCGAGGTATTCCTTGAGCTGCGCATCATCGAGGATCGCACAAATGAGCAGCACCGCCGAAGCGCCCAGAAGCTTTGCTTCATAGATCATGTATTCATCCACCGTGAAGTCCTTGCGCAGGCAGGGCGTGGAGACGGCGGATGCAATTTCTTTTAAATAGGTGTCGCTGCCGAGGAACCACTTCGGTTCGGTCAGCACCGAAATGGCGTCCGCCCCGGCGGCCTCGTATTCCTTGGCGATTTGCAGGTACGGAAAATCCGGTGCGATCAGCCCCTTGGAGGGCGACGCCTTTTTGCACTCGCAGATGAAGGAAAGGCCCGGCTTTGCCAGCGCTTTTTCGAAGCGGAAGCCGCCCATCGGCAGGGCCAGCGCCTGCCGTTTCACTTCGGCGGGCGGCAATTGCTGCTTTGCCGTTTCCACCCGCTGCCGGGCGGCTTCGGCCAGCTGGTCTAAAATGTTCATGCGGTCTCCTCCGGGCGGTTGCTCACCTCAATGAACTTTTCCAGCACAGCGGCGGCCTTGCCGCTGTCGATGAGCTGAGCGGCCAGTGCAATGCCATCGGCCATGGTCTCAGCCTTGCCGCCGATGTAAAGGGATGCGCCCGCGTTCAGCAACACAGCGTCCCGCTTGGGGCCTTTTTCCCCGGCAAGGATCGCCCGGGTGATGGCGGCATTCTCCGCCGGGGCACCGCCCACAAGGTCGGCTTTTTCGCAGCGTGCAAGGCCGAACTGCTCCGGCGTGATGGTGTAGCACTTGTACCAGCCGTCTTTGATCTCGCAGACTTTGGTGGGCGCACTGAGGGAAATTTCGTCCAGCTTATCCTTGCCGTAAACCACCATGCCGCGCTTGACGCCCAGGCTGATGAGCACCTGTGCCAGCGGCTCCACAAGGTATTCATCGTAGACGCCCAGCAGCTGCATGGCGGGCGAGCCGGGGTTCGTCAGCGGTCCAAGGATGTTGAACACGGTGCGGAAGCCCAGCTCCTTGCGGATGGGACCGACGTACTTCATGGAGGTGTGGTACTTCTGGGCGAAGAAGAAGCAGATGCCCACTTCGTTCAGCAACTCCACACAGCGGGCGGGACTCTGCTGGATGTTCACGCCCAGCGCTTCCAGACAGTCGGCGGTACCGCACTGGGAAGAAGCCGCCCGGTTGCCGTGCTTTGCCACCTTCATGCCGCCTGCCGCTGCCACCAGCGCCGAGGTGGTGGAGATGTTGAAGCTGTGAGCATTGTCGCCGCCGGTGCCCACGATTTCAAAGATGTCCATGCCCGTGTCCACCTTGGTGGCGTGGTCGCGCATGGCGGCGGCGCAGCCTGCGATCTCATCTGTGGTCTCAGCCTTGGCGCTCTTGGTGGAAAGCGCTGCCAGAAAAGCTGCATTCTGGGTGGGTGTGGTCTCGCCGCTCATGATCTCGTTCATCACGGCGTAGGCTTCGTCATAACTGAGATCGCCCTTGTTGACGATCTTCACGATGGCTTCTTTGATCATGGTTTCAATTCTCCTTCAAAAAGTTTTCCAGCATGGTTTTGCCGTTCGGCGTCATAATGGATTCGGGATGAAACTGCACCCCGTAGATGGGATAGTCTGTGTGCTGCACGGCCATGATCTCGCCGTCGTCTGTGACGGCGGTGACTTTCAGGCAGTCCGGCATGGTGGCGGCGTCGGCCGCGAGGGAATGGTAGCGCGCGACGGGTGCGGTCTTGGGGCAGTTTTGGAAGAGCCGCGAGCTCGTGTCGAAGTGGACGAGCGACTGCTTACCGTGCATTAGCTCTTTAGCATAGGTCACGGTCGCACCGAAGGCGGCACAGATGGCCTGATGCCCGAGGCATACGCCGAGCGTCGGGATGCGGGGCGAGAGCGTCTTCACAACGTCGATGAGAACGCCTGCGTCTTCGGACCGCCCGGGGCCGGGGGAGAGGATGATGCGCGCGGGATGCAGCGCGTCGATCTCTTCGATGCGCAACTCATCGTTGCGGATGACGCGGATGTCTGGATCGATCGCGCCAACGAGCTGGTAGAGGTTATAGGAAAAGCTGTCGTAATTGTCGATCAAAAGGATCATAGGTCTTCCTCCTGCGCAAGCGTCAAGGCGCTGACCACGGCCTTCGCCTTGTTGATGCATTCCTGATACTCTGTTTCGGGGACGGAATCTGCCACGATGCCCGCGCCGCTGCGGACGAACACGCGCCCGTTTTTCTTGTAGGCGATGCGGATGGCGATGCAGGTGTCCATGTTGCCGGTGAAGTCGATGTA
>OGPF01001500.1_pt1 | contig 10560 bp, 8 predicted proteins | sample 1552871 | NCBI WGS metagenome assembly OGPF01 (sample SAMEA2580276, study PRJEB22360) | human gut metagenome | biome: human gut; feature: human-associated habitat; material: faeces | place: Denmark | collected 2008/2010
GCGCAGATCACAACCCCCTTTTGGCGGCGGCTTCGGCAGCCGTATATCCCGCAGGACCACCACCGATGATAATCACTTGATATTTCATAGTATATAATCAGTTACTCTTTTATCTTCTTTTCAAACATTCTCTTTTCGAGTAGTTCTGCAAATTCCTGTTCCTTGACAGGCATCACCGAAACAAACTTTCCTTTTCCGTATTCTATCAGGATATAATCCGTCACCGAGAAACGGCCGAATTTCATGGAATGGTATTTCCTGACTGCAGTAATTTCGGAAAGCGGGATGATCTTCTTGCGAATAAAACGACCACGTGAGACTTCCAGATCACCATTTGTTGTCAATGTATAAGTAGTGTGTATAATTTGTTCGATCACTACAATCAGCATCAACATAAACAGTACTGCCACCAAGATATACTTACACCACAATGCGCCGACGGCATTCACAGTAAGCACCACCAACAGGAAATATTGGTACCAGGCGATGCGGGCATGAAAAATTCGATTCATTTTGTCAGATTTTTGCCTGCAAGGTAGCAATTTTATGAATTAGTGACAACGAAAAGTACAACGAAGTAACTTATTTTGTAGCTTTGCGGTGAGAAATAACAAGATTATGGTAAGAAAATTCGATTTCCTCGTTATCGGTTCCGGAATTGCCGGTATGAGTTTTGCGCTGAAAGTGGCGCACAAAGGTAAAGTTGCTCTTATCTGTAAAAGTGGGCTGGAAGAAGCCAATACGTACTTCGCCCAGGGAGGTGTAGCCTCCGTCACCAACCTTCTGGTGGATAATTTCGACAAGCACATTGAAGACACAATGATTGCCGGCGACTGGATCAGTAACCGTGCCGCAGTAGAAAAGGTAGTGCGCGAAGCTCCCGCACAAATTGAAGAACTGATTAAGTGGGGAGTGGATTTTGACAAAAACGAGAAAGGCGAATTTGACTTGCACCGCGAAGGCGGACACTCGGAGTTCCGTATTCTTCACCATAAAGACAATACAGGAGCAGAAATTCAAGACAGCCTGATTAAAGCCGTACAACGCCATCCGAATATCACGGTCATCGAAAACCAGTTTGCCATTGAAATCCTGACACAGCATCACCTGGGAGTGACTGTAACCCGCCAGACACCGGACATCAAATGTTATGGTGCTTATATCCTCGATCCGAAAACGGGAAAAGTAGATACCTATCTTGCTAAAGTGACGCTAATGGCTACCGGTGGAGTAGGAGCCGTTTATAAAACAACCACTACCCCGCTAGTCGCTACCGGAGACGGTATCGCCATGGTTTACCGTGCCAAAGGTACGGTGAAGGATATGGAGTTTGTACAATTCCACCCTACCGCCCTGTATCATCCGGGAGACCGCCCTTCTTTCCTGATAACGGAAGCAATGCGTGGTTACGGAGGCGTACTGCGCACCATGGACGGAAAAGAGTTCATGCAGAAATATGATCCCCGTCTTTCGCTCGCTCCCCGTGACATCGTGGCACGCGCCATCGACAACGAGATGAAAAACCGTGGAGACGACCATGTATATCTGGACGTCACCCACAAAGATCCCGAAGAAACAAAGAAACACTTCCCCAATATCTACGAGAAATGTCTTAGCCTGGGCATCGACATCACTAAAGATTATATCCCGGTAGCCCCGGCCGCCCACTATCTCTGCGGAGGTATTCTTGTCGACCTGGACGGACAATCTTCCATCGAACGCCTTTATGCCGTGGGAGAATGTTCGTGCACCGGATTGCATGGTGGAAACCGTCTGGCTTCCAACTCATTGATAGAAGCAGTGGTATATGCCGACGCTGCCGCCAAGCACAGTCTGCAAGCGGTTGATCAGTATTCTTATAATGAAGATATTCCCGAATGGAATGACGAAGGAACCCGCTCTCCGGAAGAAATGGTGCTCATTACGCAAAGTATGAAGGAAGTGAATCAAATTATGAGTACATACGTAGGCATCGTCCGCAGTGACCTCCGTCTGAAACGTGCCTGGGACAGACTGGACATTATCTACGAAGAGACTGAAAGCCTGTTCAAACGTAGCGTAGCGTCCAGAGAAATCTGCGAATTGCGTAATATGGTGAATGTGGGTTATCTGATTATGCGCCAAGCAATGGAGCGTAAGGAAAGCCGCGGATTACATTATACGATAGATTATCCACACGTGAAGAAATGATTATGAAAACATTGATTCGGACCTTTATTCTTTTCTTCTGCATAACGGGACTAGCTTCCTGCTATGCAGGTATTCCACTGAAAAGCGGAAAATCAGAAAATAACCAGACTTATGAAGTCAGTTATCTGTTCGAGCACGACGGAGTGAAAGTATACCGTTTTCTCGATCTGGGAAACTATGTGTATTTCACGACCCGGGGAGATGTAACCAGTATCAAGAATGATTCAACAAGAAAAAGGACAATTACTATTTATAAAGACAGTATACCAAACCGATAACGAAAAGAGGCTGTCTAACAATTTTTTTTTAACGGCTTCACCTCTATCAAACAAACTCTGACAGATTATATACGATAGATTATCCATACGTGAAGAAATAGGATTTACAGTATCATTTTTATTAAAAAGAAAAAACAAGAGGCTTCCTCAAATTATATTTTTGAGTTTGGCCTCTTATTTTTTATCTTTATATGTTTCTTTTGCACTCCTCAAAGAAACTATACTATACACTTATGAGAATATAATACACTTCAACGAAGTGCACATCCATCTATAAATCAAGCTTTTAAATAGTACAGCATATAAATACGAATATCCCTGCCTCTTCTAAAATCATTCCCCAATATCATCCTCTTAAAAACATGTTCTTGAGCATGTGTACACCTCTTTGAGAATATAGTAAACGCTTTCCTGTCTCTCATCTCATACTTTTGTTCACAGAAATAATCACTAATCGAAATATTATGGATATAGCTAAAAGATGTGAGCAGAACCCCCTACTGGCTCCAAAAGATTTAAAAGCGGGAATCAACGGAATGGAAATTACATGTTTGTTAAATCCCGGAGTTTTCAAATATCAAGGCAAAATTTGGTTACTTTTGCGCGTCGCAGAAAGACCTATACAGAAAGAAGGAATTATCAGTTTTCCTATATATAATGAAAAAGGAAAAATAGAAGTGGTTTCGTTTCTAAAGAATGATCCCGATTTGGATGCTTCAGACCCACGCGTTATCGGTTACAAAGGAAAGAATTATCTGACCACGATGTCTTACTTACGATTGGTTTCAAGTACCGACGGTATTCACTTCAAAGATGAACCGGAATTTCCACCTATTTTCGGAAAAGGAGAGCTGGAAGCATTCGGTATTGAGGATTGCCGTGTTGCAACAACCGAAGATGGTTTTTACCTTACTTTCACAGAAGTATCGTCGGTAGCTGTAGGGGTTGGACTGATTCACACCAATGATTGGAAAAACTATACACGGCATGGAATGATATTCCCACCGCATAATAAAGATTGTGCATTATTCGAACAGAAGATAGGCGACAAGTATTTCGCTCTTCATCGCCCGAGCAGTCCCGAACTTGGCGGCAATTATATATGGTTGGCAGAATCGCCCGACCGCTTGCATTGGGGAAACCACAAATGTGTGGCAACCACTCGTGACGGAATGTGGGATTGCGCACGTGTAGGGGCAGGGGCAGCTCCAATAAAGACAGAAGAAGGCTGGCTGGAGATTTATCATGGAGCCGATTTTAATCACCGTTATTGCTTGGGGGCTTTATTACTCGATTTAAATGACCCGTCGAAAGTCATTGCAAGAAGCGAAGAACCTATCATGGAACCTATCGCCGCTTATGAGCAAACAGGTTTCTTCGGAAATGTAGTTTTCACTAATGGGCATTTGGTGGACGGCGATACGATAACCATGTATTATGGAGCAAGCGATGAAGTGATTTGTAAGGCAGAGCTTTCCATTTCAGAGATATTAAACGTATTAAAACAGACACAAGAGAAGTAATGAATAAACTGAAAAAAGAATATCTGTTCTTTAAGCAACAGGAACCTAACATGAGAACACTGTTGGTTACCAATATGCTTTATGCATTGGTACTACCGATAGTAGAAATCTTTGTGGGAGCCTATATCATGAGAAACACGAGTGACCCCGTGATGGTTGCTTTTTATCAGCTGGCAATGTATATAGGCATCATTACTACCTCTCTTGTTAACGGCTATCTGCTAAAGAAATACAGTGTGAAGACACTTTATTCGGTAGGAATCCTGGTAAGTGGCATTTCCATGTTCGGTATGATGACCATCAAGTCACTTGGCTTCATCGAACTTGGTCTGGCCGGCTTTTTAATGGGAGCAGCTTCTGGTTTCTTTTGGACCAACCGATACCTGCTGGCTCTCTATAATACCAACGACAACAGCCGTAACTATTTCTTCGGACTAGAGTCTTTCTTCTTTTCTATTACTTCCATCGGTGTTCCTTTAATTATAGGCGCATTTATCAGCCAGATAGATGGAAAAGAAGTTTTCGGATTCCTCTTCAATATCAATACCTCTTACTGTGTAGTTACGATGGCAGCAGTAGTCATTACCGTTATCGCCTGCATGACACTGTGGAAAGGTAAATTCGAGAACCCTAAAGAAACGAACTTCCTCTATTTCCGCTTCAACATACTTTGGAAAAAGATGCTGTGGCTAGCCGCATTGAAAGGAATGGTTCAAGGTTTTTTAGTAACGGCACCGGCTATATTAGTATTGAAGCTGGTAGGAGATGAAGGAGCGTTAGGATTGATTCAGGGAGTTAGCGGAGCATTGACCGCTGTCCTGGTGTATGTATTAGGACGTATGGCCCGCCCGCAAGACCGTTTGAAAATATTTGTAGGAGGACTAATCGTATTCTTTGCCGGTACACTATTCAACGGTATTCTCTTCTCTGCTACGGGAGTGATCCTTTTCGTCCTTTGCAAAGTGATATTCCAGCCTTTGTTCGACCTGGCTTACTTCCCCATTATGATGAGAACAATTGATGCAGTTGCAAAGATTGAGAATAGAAACGAATATGCATATATCCTAAGTCATGAGTTCGGCCTTTTCCTTGGAAGAGCTTTCGGTTTACTACTGTTTATCTTCCTTGCTTATTGTGTATCGCAGGATTTTGCATTGAAATATGCGCTGGTGATTGTTGCCGGATTACAATTAGCGGCATATCCTTTAGCTAAGAATATTACTAATCAAACTGATACTATTGAACATGAAAATGACAAGTAAAGGTGTTTTTGTACTTATGACCGTTTGTTTCCTGGCATCTTGCTCGGGCAACGGAAATAACTTTGGTGAAAAGGTAAAACAGGTTTCCATCCATAGGGTAGACTCTATGCCTGATATGCCTGAAACTTATAAAATGCTGGACTGGAAGCAAAAAGCCCAAAAGTATGACCAGTTTATCTTTGACTGGAATAATAAAAGCGAAGTCGGACCATTAATCTGGTTAGATGACACCCGCAGAAATATGGACCAGACTACATTTGGCTTATATACTGCCATTAAAGATATTCGTCAGGGAAAGAATGCCAATAATGGAGAGTTCCATGAAAGTCTGAATTCATTGGCAGCTATTCTTGGTGCCGGCCTTGTAGGGATTGACAAGACGAATCAAGACGGATATAACTATGTAAAAATGGTGCAGAATTATTTCAATTCTGATAACGGCTGGAATATAGTCATGAACAATACGACTCCGTCAGTAGCCCTTTTAGGAGGAGGCTATGGTGGTGACTGGTGGTATGATGTATTACCCAATGCCTTATATTATGCGATATGCGATGTTTTCCCCAATGTAGACGGGGCAGAGAAGATACAAAAAAGTATTGCGGAGCAGTTTGTTAAAGCAGATTCCGTATTGAATGGAAATTACGACTATTCTTATTTTGACTATGCACAAATGAAAGGAATGGTGAATAATATTCCATTGCAACAAGACGCTGCCGGTGGTCATGCTTATGTATTGTTGTGTGCTTATCATAAGTTTGGCGATCCACGTTATCTGCAACATAGTAAGAGTGCTATCGAAGCCCTGCTTGCCCAAAAAGAAAGTCGTTTTTACGAGGCTCTTTTACCACTCGGAGTTTATACGGCAGCCTATTTGAATGCAGTAGAGGGAGCCAACTATGATGTAGCCAAACTTCTTGATTGGGTATTTGACGGATGTAAAAGCCCTGCAGGAAGAACCGGTTGGGGAATTATTGTAGGAAAATGGGGTGATTATGATGTAAGTGGTCTGCAAGGAAGTATCACAGACGGCGGAGGATATGCATTCCTCATGAACAGTATCAAACCTGCCTGGCCTTTCATTCCGATGGTGAAATATCAGCCTCAATATGCAAAAGCTATCGGCAAGTGGATGTTGAACAATGCAAGTGCATGTCGTTTGTTCTATCCGGGGGAAATAGATGAAACACATCAATGGGCTCCGGAATTGAAGGACATTACTTATGATAATGTTTCTTATGAAGGTTTACGAAAAACGGATGACTATGGAAAAGCATCATTAAAAGGAGTTAGTCCGGTTGCAATCGGCGATGGTCCCAAATGGATAAAAGGTAATCCGACGGAAAGCATGTTCAGTGTTTACAGCTCTTCTCCTGTTGGTATTTTGGGGGCCATTGTTTGTCAAACGAATGTGGAGGGTATTCTCCGACTGGATTGCAATGTCACAGACTTCTATACAGAGAAACCTTATCCGGTCTATCTCTATTATAACCCTCATAAAGAGACCAAAACCATTACTTATCAAGCTACCCAACCATGCGATTTGTTTGATATTGTTGCCAAAGAATATATAGCAAAAAATATAAAGACAAATGGCTCCGTTGAGATCCCGGCCAACGACGCAAGAGTAATTGTGGAACTTCCCGCCGGAACAGAATTAGAACTGAAAAATGGTAAGATTATTGCGAATAAACAAAATATCATTTCATATAATTAAATCTAAGTGTATAAACTATGAGTAAGCATTTATTATTATTCATTCTTATTCTTGCTGTTTGCACAAATGTCTTTGCACAGCAAACCAAGAGTATTTCGGGTGTGGTATACGACAGTAATACCGGAGAGGCTTTAATTGGAGTTTCTGTTCTTGAAGTAGGAACGACCAATGGTACTATCACTGATTTTGACGGTAGATATACATTAAAAGTATCGTCAAATAAAGTTTCATTCTCGTATGTAGGTTTTAAAACTGAAATTGTAAACGTAACAAATAGCGGAACGTACAATGTAAATCTAGTGTCCGATAATAAATTGGATGAGGTTGTAGTTATTGGTTACGGTACTCAAAGAAAGAGTGACCTTACCGGTGCTTTGGCTTCTATAAGTAGTAAGGATATTAAGAACTATGCAGTATCCAATGCATCCGAACTACTAACAGGTAAGGCAGCCGGCGTATTTGTTGCCGCCAGTTCCGGCCAGCCGGGATCGGATGCAGTGATCCGCGTGAGAGGTTTAGGGACCGTCAATGACAACAATCCATTGTACGTAGTTGATGGACAGTTCATGGATAACATCAGCAGCCTGAATCCATCTGATATTGAACGTATGGAAGTATTAAAAGATGCTTCAGCCTGCGCTATCTATGGTTCGAGAGGTTCTAATGGAGTAATCCTCATTACTACCAAGGGAGGGGTGAAAGGTGAAACGACTGTAACATTGGATGCTTATGTAGGTGTAAAAAACAGTTATAAAGCATTGAACATGATGAACAGCGACCAATACTACAACTTCATCATGAAAGCGTATGAAAACGATGCAAGCTTTCAAAACTCAATGAAGGATAAGTTTACCAATCAGTATCAGAAAGGTTATAATACCAACTGGTGGAATGAAGTAACCCGTACAGCTTTCAACCAGAACTATAATCTAAGCATCCGTAAGGGGACAGATAATTCGAGTTCTTCTTTAAGTTTAGGATATGTAGACGATCAGGGTGCAATCATCACTACTGAATTCAAGAGACTTTCACTTAAAGCGAATCTTGAATATGATATCAACAAATTTATCACTGTTGGCGCCAATGTCAATCTGGCAAAGATAAGAAAACGTGACGCAGGAGCAATTCCTTCATTCGATTTCATTCAAAAAGCTGATCCTTTTACCCCTGTTATCAGCCCGTTGGTAGATCCGTCTTCTGAAAATTACGAATATAACAAATATGCGCCTACCGAATGGTCTTACGACCCTAATCCGGTAGCCATGCTCGAACTTCCTAATAGATACAATGACATATTCAATGTATTTGGTAATGTGTTTGCCCAAATCAAATTGTATAAAGGATTGAGCTATCGGGTACAGTATAGTTTCGAAAGATACCATGATACTTTCAAAGACTTCCGTCCTGTCTATTCGTCTACTTTTTCGGAAGATAACTTAGCGAATCAGGAAAGTAAATATAATAAAGAAACTCAATTGAATAATAATAGCGCTGTTACTTCTAATTATCAGGTGGAACAACGCCTTAATTACAACACGATAATAGGCAGACATAAACTGGATGCAATGGTTGCCATGACTTATGAGAAGAACAGCAGCGAAGGCATTAATGCATTTAAGAGAAAGGCTTTAGGTAACGATGAAATCTATCAGATACTTGATGCACAAACAGCTGGAGATAACACCTCGGGAGGTAAAGAAACATCTTCTATGTTGTCGTACCTGGGACGTATCAACTATGTATATGATGATAGATACCTTGCTACGGTCAATTTCCGTGCCGACGGTTCTTCAAGATTTGCCAAACGTAACCGTTGGGGCTATTTCCCATCAGTCTCATTAGGTTGGAGAGTGAGCAATGAAGAATTCTTCAAAAACCTGAACATTGAAAATACAATTTCCAATTTAAAACTGCGTGTAGGTTGGGGACAGAATGGTAACCAACGAATCGACAGAGACGCACCTCTTACGTTGATTGGTACCAATAATGAAAATCAATGGTACTTTGGAAACGGGTACTCACAAGGTTACGTTCCGACTTATGTGGGAAATGCAGATATTAAATGGGAAACCAGCCAACAAACCAATGTCGGTTTAGATATGTCTTTCTTTAAAAACAGCCTTGATGTTAGCATGGACTTTTATGTAAAGAAAACAAGTGACATGTTGCTGAATATGCCTATTCCTTCTTTTGGCGCCTTCCCTAACAGCCCCTTCTTTAATGCGGGAGACTTGAAGAATACCGGTTTTGAAATAGTAGTCAACTACCGTAACCAGATAGGAAAAGACTTTAATTACAATGTAGGGCTGAACATGTCTACTTATAAGACAGAGGTAACCAAACTTACATCGGAATATTTGAGTGGAAATACTAGCCGTACGTATGTAGGAGGTCCTATCGGACGTTTCTGGGGGTACAAACAAATAGGAATATTCCAGAATCAGGAAGAGATAGACAATTATGTGGATAAGAATGGTACCAAGATTCAGCCTAATGCACAACCGGGTGATTTTAAGTTTGCCAAATTAGGAGAATCAGGCGAATTGAACGATGATGATGACCGTACTTTTATCGGTGATCCTAATCCGGACCTCATTTATGGTTTCAACTTAGGATTTAGTTATAAGAACTTTGACGTAAGTATGGCATTCCAGGGAACTATTGGAAATGACATCTGGAACGTTGCTAAAGGAAGCCTTGCTTCAGCAGGACGCCAGAATGCGTTGGCGGATGCTTACACAAAAGCATGGACAAAAGACGGGGATTTGGATGCTGTATATCCACGCATAACCAACTCTGACTCTAACAATAATATGAGAGGTTCTTCTTTCTATGTGGAGAACGGTTCTTACCTGCGTTTGCAGAATATGCAAATAGGTTATACACTGCCGAGTCACATTTGCCAGAAGAGCAAACTGTTTTCAAGTTGTAGATTCTATGTGAGCGGTCAGAATATATTTACTTTAACCGGTTATTCCGGACTTGATCCGGAACTGGGTATCAATAACCCATTGGATATGGGAGTGGATACTACACGTTATCCGTCTTCACGTACATTCACTTTTGGAGTTAATTTGCAATTTTAAATCTAGCTAAAAAGACATTACATTATGAGAAAAATATTATTTATAATATGCTGGGCTCTTGCCGGAGTGGGGTTGTATAGCTGCTCTCTCGACGAACCAAGTTATGGTAAAACCACAAGCGATAATTATTATCAGAAGGAAAGCGATATTGAACAAGCCTTGACTGGAGCTTATCTTCAATTACGTACAACTTGGAATGAATATGCATTAAATCATTATTTTGTAGGTGATTGCAGCACTGATGATGCTCTAAAAGGAGGAGGAAATGACGGTGACCGTGCCGAAGTACGCGACTTGTCCGACTTTACGATCTACACAACCAATGGTGAAATAGGACGTCGTTGGGAGATTCTGTACAGATTAATCAATCGCTGTAACGATGTGATTTATTATGCTCCTGATGCAATAGGAAACGAAGAACTATTGAAACGTTATGCAAACGAGGCTAAAGCATTGAGAGCATTTGGGTAAAATCGTTAATTCCCTCCATTCGGAGAGATCGAA
>OGPF01001517.1_pt1 | contig 10477 bp, 8 predicted proteins | sample 1552871 | NCBI WGS metagenome assembly OGPF01 (sample SAMEA2580276, study PRJEB22360) | human gut metagenome | biome: human gut; feature: human-associated habitat; material: faeces | place: Denmark | collected 2008/2010
CCGTGGTTTGTTTAAGTTCAAGATGAATGCAGAAACTCGTTATGTGATCAATATCCTGATTTCTATGATTCCTATTGGTATTGTAGGCGTATTCTTCAAGGATACGGTGGAAGATATTTTCGGGTCGGGATTGCTGATTGTCGGTTGTATGTTGTTGCTGACGGCTGCGTTGCTCGCATTTTCTTATTATGCCAAACCCCGCCAGAAAGAAAGTATCTCGATGAAAGATGCCTTTATCATCGGTTTGGCTCAGGCGTGTGCCGTGATGCCGGGGCTTTCCCGTTCAGGAACAACGATTGCGACTGGTTTGTTATTGGGAAACAATAAGGCAAAACTGGCCCAGTTCTCATTTCTGATGGTTATTCCTCCGATTTTGGGTGAAGCGTTGTTGGATGTCATGAAAGCGGTAAAAGGCGAAGCGGTAGCAGGTGATATTCCGGCATTGTCATTGGTGGTCGGGTTTATTGCTGCATTCGTATCGGGATGTATCGCCTGTAAATGGATGATTAATATCGTAAAGAAGGGAAAACTGATTTATTTCGCCATCTATTGTGCAATTGCAGGTTTGGTTACGATTGCCTGTACGTTACTTAAATAAGAATGGATTTTATAGCAGGAGAAGTATTATATTTCAATAAGCCCTTGAAGTGGACTTCCTTTGACCTGGTGAACAAGTTCCGGTATAAATTATCGCGGAAGCTGAAGGTGAAAAAGATAAAAGTGGGACACGCCGGTACTTTGGATCCGCTGGCGACAGGGGTAATGATTGTCTGTACGGGCAAGGCCACTAAGAGGATCGATGAATTTCAGTATCAGACAAAGGAGTATGTCGCTACCTTGAAGTTGGGGGAAACGACGCCTTCTTTTGATTTGGAAAAAGAGATAGACGGAGTATATCCGACAGAACATATTACCCGTGAGGAAGTAGAGAAGGTGCTACAGTCGTTCGTGGGAACGATTCAGCAGATTCCACCTGTGTTTTCGGCTTGCAAGGTGGATGGTAAGCGGGCGTATGAGTTGGCTCGCAAGGGTGAAGAAGTGGAATTGAAGTCCAAGACGCTTGTGATCGATGAAATGGAACTGTTGGAGTGTGATCTGCCGGTAATAAAGATACGGGTGGTTTGCAGCAAGGGCACTTATATTCGCGCTTTGGCACGTGATATCGGTGTTGCCCTTCAGTCGGGTGCTCATCTGATAGCTCTCGAACGGACTCGTATCGGAGACATCACACTGGCCAAATGTATGTCTCCTGATGATATCGATACCTTTTTAGATGAAAATATCATAATCAGAAAGGATTGTGAGGATTGATAATGATAAGAATAAAATAAAAATAGAAATTATATTATGAAGCTGTCGAAATTCAAATTTAACTTACCGCAGGAGCTGATCGCTCTCCATCCGGCAAAGAACAGGGATGAGTCCAGATTGATGATTGTCAATCGCAAGACCGGAGAGATCGAGCATAAAGTGTTTAAAGACTTGCTCAGCTATTTTGGAGAAAAAGATGTGTTCATCTTCAATAACACGAAAGTTTTTCCTGCCCGTTTATACGGAAATAAGGAAAAGACCGGGGCTCGTATCGAAGTTTTTCTGTTGCGTGAACTGAACGAAGATCTCCGTCTTTGGGATGTATTGGTCGATCCTGCCCGTAAAATCCGTATCGGTAATAAATTGTATTTTGGTGAAGATGATTCGATGGTGGCTGAAGTGATCGACAATACGACATCACGCGGCCGTACCTTGCGTTTCCTTTATGACGGGAACCATGATGAATTTAAAAAGGCATTGTACGCATTGGGGGAAACTCCGCTGCCTAAATATATCGACCGTCCTGTAGAACCGGATGACGAAGATCGTTATCAGAATATTTTTGCGACGGAAGAAGGTGCAGTTGTGGCTCCCGCTGCAGGTCTTCATTTCAGCCGTGAGCTGATGAAGCGTCTGGAGATCAAGGATTGCCAGTTCGCTTTCCTGACATTGCATTCCGGTCTGGGCAACTTCCGCGAAATCGATGTGGAAGATCTGACCAAGCATAAGATGGATTCTGAACAGATGTTTGTTGATGCTAAAGCTTGTAATATTGTCAATCAGGCAAAAGATGAGAACAGACGTGTTTGTGCGGTAGGTACTACTGTGATGCGCGCAATCGAAACGGCTGTCGGTACAGACGGGCATCTCAAGGAATTCGAAGGCTGGACAAATAAGTTTATTTTTCCTCCATACGATTTTTCGGTGGCCAACAGCATGGTCACTAACTTCCACATGCCGCTTTCCACATTACTGATGCTGGTGGCTGCCTATGGTGGTTATGATTTGGTTATGGAAGCTTATAACACTGCTTTGAAGGAAGATTATCGTTTTGGTACGTATGGTGATGCTATGCTGATTTTAGATAAATAGCAAGATAAGTAAAAGGCACTGTGTATGAAGGTTTATTTAGGGCTTGGAACTAATTTAGGCGATAAGGAAGCCAATTTGCATACGGCTGTGCAACAAATAAATATGCGGATAGGGAAGGTGACTTCCCTTTCCGCTTTTTATGTTACTGCTCCTTGGGGCTTCTCTTCCGAGCATTCTTTCCTGAATGCTGCCTGTTGTGTCGATACTTCTCTTTCTCCCTTTGAAGTTTTAGAAAAAACTCAGTCGATAGAGCGTGATTTAGGTCGCACAAAGAAGTCTGTTGATGGTAACTATAGTGACCGTTTAATTGATATTGACCTCTTATTATATGGTGATTTAATATTGGATACACCTGCTTTGACTCTGCCTCATCCCCTTATGCATGAACGGCGTTTTGTAATGGAACCATTGGCAGAGATAGCACCCAAAGTGGTGCATCCGGTATTAAAGCAAACAATGGAATATCTGAAGCAACAGCAATAGACTTTGCATTACCAATCATATTTTCAGTGTTATGCCACAAATCGTCGTGTCACCTTGAATGCCGACATCATTCTGACTATCAGATAACTGATGAAGAAGGCAGCCACAGCTATACAGATAATATGAACCACTGCCGGAACTCCTTTAGGCAACCATGCGGCAAACATATCATACCCTATTTGCACAAAGACAAAATGGCAAAGGTAAATACCGAAGGTCATTGAGGCCAGTCGGGAAAGGGCAGGAGAGTAGGGCACTTTGATTCTCTGCATAATGACAAACACAGGGAAGGTCATCATAAATACATTGATGCCGCCGAATAGCCATACGATTTCCAAATAGGCATAATTGCCCGGAAAGTATTCCTGCATGATAAGGTAACCTCCAAATGTAATGGCATATCCTGCTGCAAACATAGGTATACCGATGGAGAGGGTTTTCTTCCAACTCCATTGCAAAGGGTATTTCACCAGATAATAAGCTAATATCAGATAACCGATGAAGCCTGACACATAGTAGAAGGAGCCGAAAGCGTTCCAGTCACACACCCCCAGAATATCCATATTGCCCCAATTACCGATGTATCCCAATGCGGGAGCTGCCATTTTCAGATAGGGAAGAAATAAGGAGATTCCCCAAATACGAAGGAACAGCTTGACATCTTTTTGTGAGGCTCGGTCTAGCCATGCCCCGAAAACGGGTATAACGAAATACAGCCCTATCAGCATATAAAGATACCAAAGGGGCGTGGTGTCGTAGTTGAAATTAAAGATAAAGGTGCAAATCTTCGTCACTGTCATTTGCCACGTGAAGGTGGACATGTCGATGGTGGGGTTGTCAGTGGTGGCAATATAGTTCAGGTATACGAAGTACAGCACCGGTAGCATGACCGACCAGAAAATGAGGGGTGGCACAATGCGCCCGATGCGTTTCCGGTAGAACTCGTTCATGCTGCTGCGGAGGGGAAAAAGCAAAACTCCGGTCATCATGACGAACAGAGGTACGCAGCTTCGCACTGCGCTTCCCGCAGCACACCCTTGCAGGAAAGTGCTGCGGTCTGTATCAAAGCGCGCCACAAAAGGGTCGCAACAATGTGCAAATACGACCAGAAAACAGGCGATAACACGTAACAGGTCTATCCAGCCTATGGTTTCTTTTCTTTTTAATTCCATCTGTGGTTAAGTGTTTTATACGGTAATATTGAGTAAAATTTCTCCCTTGGTATTCAATACCTTTATTCTCAATTCGCCTTTCTTTTTCTCGATAACCATCACTGTGGCACTGTCCATATCATATCCTCCGCCGACAATGACAGGAAAATTATTATCTAGTTTTCCTTTCGGATGATAGGCATATTCGTGGGTATGTGCATTCAGGCTGACGTTGAAAGGAGCTTTTTTCAGTAATGGTTTCCATAAGTCTTCGCAAAGGTTCTTATAGTCGTTTCCATATAAAGGGATATGATGAATCAGGATTCGCTTTTCGGCTTTTTTGAACTCTTTGGATGCCAGTTCTTTTTTCAGGAAGTCCACCTGCTCGTTACGCAGCCGGGTAAAGTCGTTCAAACCATAATACACCCAGTGGTCATCCGGTTTGTCTTCACCGCAGTCCAGCATCACGATGCGTGTGTCGCCCCAATTGAAGGAACCGTAGGTTTTATTGCCTACATAATCATAATGGTCACGCAGACCGATGGAATAGGCATTGCGTATTTCATGGTTGCCACGCATGAAGAAAGTAGGTACGCAGTCTCCGTGTACTCCTTCAGTCAGTTCACTGATAAAGGCAGTTGCCTGTTCGTGGCTGGCAGGATCGTCTACACAGTCACCGTTGAATACAACAAAATCGTAATCGATGTCCTGAATCTGTTGACATAAAGCGCGGAAAGTTTTGGGATGTTGGTGTAAGTCATTAAATACTACGGCAGTAAAGTTATCACTGTCGGGGGCAGGAAGAGTGAATTCGCTGAATTCCGATTGGGCGGTATTGCCGAATACTTTGTTATAAGCCTGATAGCGCAGAATTTCTTGTGAGCAGACGCGGTAATAGTACTTCTGTCCCGGCTGTAAACCGTCCAGGCGGATTTTATGCAGTTTGTTGTTACACACCGCTTGTCCGTCCATAATGGTGCGCGCACGTTGCAGTTGGGTTGAGTCGGTTCCGTATTCCACCCAGCAGTAGGCAGGTACGGTAGTCTCCCACATCACGGTGATTCCGTTTCCTACCGGATTCTGCAAATAAGGTTTTGTACGGAATATCTTTTCTGCCTTTTCTGCTGTGCGGAGGGTTACCACCAACGGGCGGTGGTCGGATGCTACCGATTCGTCCTGCACTTTGGAGGAGATGGCGGCAAATCCTTTGGTGTTATTTTTCAGGGTAACAATATAGTCGAGTGTCTCTTCCGGTTTGGGGGCGGGAAAAGTGGGTACTTTCGGATTGGAAAGTATCTGAAAATCCTTTTGCAACCCTTTAATGAAATCGGATTGAGGTTCGGCATTCATATCTCCGGCAAGGAAGAAAGGTTTTTTGGCGGAAGCAGCGAAATTCTTTATCATTTCCAGTGATGTCATTCGGTCTTCCTCCGTCAACGAGAGATGGGTGCAACAATAGATATAGTCTTCAAATTCGGCCATAATGAGTGTACGGGCCTCTTCACGTCCCGGCAGAGCCATGGTCTGGATGCGGATAGGAGTTTGTTTGGTGAGTAGTCCGATGCCATATTTCCCCCCGTCGTAATCAATGGCGGGAGCAAAGTAGGCGTGCATTTGCGTGCGTTCGGCTATTTCGCCGAGCACGTATGTTTTTCCGCTGCGGTTGGTCATACTGTCCAGTTCCTGGATGGCTACGGCATCGGGGCAGGCATTATTTATCACATTGGCCACACGTTGGAAATTCTGTACGTTATCCATGCCGTTGGCATTTTTGATATTGTAAGTCATTAACCTTAAGGTATTTTGAGCTTGTGCGGACGAAAGCGTCAGTAAGGCTGTAACAGCCAGAAAGAGTGTCTTTTTCATGTTTTATCCGGTATTATTTAAATTGAAACGCTTCAAAGGTAAGGATAAAAAATATTATTCGGCTACTCGTTTATATTATTTTTGAGACATTCTGTATCCATTGGAAGTTATTTTTATCTTTTCAATGCAGGAAGTAAGTTTTAAGGACTTACAACTTTGGTTTCATCAGGATAAAATAAAGGCTGTCATGAGTGAATCCCGTCAGATTCTTCCGTATCGGTCAATACTTTTTTCCTGCCGGTGAAGCCTGTGTCATTCGGATGCTGCTCACTACTCCCGCTCCAATGGCAAATAATATGGCAAGAAACAAACAGGCTTGTGCGCGGTCTCCTTCGGGAAACATTCGAAAGAGCAATGCCACCAGGGTGGTGCCTAATGTCTGTCCCAATAACCGTGCCGTTCCCAGCATACCGCTTGCGCCACCGCTTCGCCGGGTGGGTGCGGAAGAAACAATGGTGACATTATTCGGAGTCTGGAACAGTCCGAAGCCCATACCGCAGAGAGCCATCCGCCATACAATATTCCAACTTTCGGGATGCTCGGGAAGAATATAGAGTGAGAAAAGTCCTGCTGCAAATACGGCCATTCCCATTCCTCCCAACAGTCCCGGATGCACACGCTCTACAAGTCGTCCGGCAAGAGGGGCTGTCAATATCGTGGCCAAAGGCCAGGGAGTCAGCAACAGTCCGATTTCGACGGCATTATAATGCAGTACATTCTGCATGAAGAAAGGCAAGGACACCATTGCCAACATTTGTGCCGTGAATGATGTGATGGATGTACCGATGGAGAGTGCAAAGATGGGAATACGCATTAAGTCGACCGGCAGGATGGGGGCTTCCTGCTTGAGTTGCCGGCGGATAAAAAAGGTTCCTATGATGGCGAGAAGCGCAATTTGCAGACCGATGAAGTCACGGTTTTCAGAATGCGCAAAGCCCTCCAAAGAATAAATCAGCAGTCCGAAAGTCAGTGCATTGGCTATTGCACTGATTTTATCGAACTTGTGTTGTTTCTCGGCCGGAGGATTGTGTGGCAATAAACGATGGCCGATGACAAGCGCTGCCAGTCCTAACGGGATGTTGATGACAAACAGCCAGTGCCAGCTTCCCAACGCCAGAATGCTGCCGGCGATGGATGGTCCGGCGGCTGCCGAAACTGCAACGACCATGGCATTTACTCCCATGCCGCGACCTAATATTTGTGGCGGATAAATCAGTCGGATAAGTGCCGTGTTGACACTCATTACACATGCGGCTCCGAATCCTTGGATGACGCGTGCCGCCGTCAGCATCCAGAATGAAGTGGATAAGGTGCAGGCAAGTGATGCACCGACAAAAATGGAAATGCCGATAAGGAATATCCGCCTATATCCATAGATATCGCCCAATGAGGCGAAAGAAAGCAGTGTCATGGTGATGACCAATTGGTAAGCATTAACAATCCAAATGGCCGTTGAGGGTGTTACATCGAAATCGTGTGCTAGCGTAGGCAGGGCGATATTCATAATTGTCCCATCCAAAACCGACATCATGATAGCCAGCAATACAGCTATCACAGCTAAATATTGTCGTGGTATAAATGCAATCTTTTCTTTATTCATGTTGCAAAATTAACGCAAATCGGACAGACTCGGTTTAATTTCTTCTAAATAATTAAGAAACCTGTGTTAAAGAGTTGCTAAATAGTATGCGGCTTGGAGAATAATGCTTATCTTTGCGACCGTTAAAAACGGTGGAGAGATTTGAGTAGCTTGCAACCACAGAAAAAAATGCTAAAAAATACATTGACTTTCTTCCGTATAATTCCTACTCTGATTTAATTCCCCCGTTTGATAACGAATTAACTTTTAGTTTTAAATTCTTAATTTTATATTCAAAATGGGATACTTATTCACATCCGAATCGGTGTCAGAAGGACACCCCGACAAAGTGGCCGATCAGATATCGGACGCTGTGCTTGACAAACTGTTGGCATTCGACCCCAGTTCGAAAGTAGCTTGCGAAACCCTGGTGACTACCGGACAGGTAGTGCTGGCTGGAGAAGTGAAAACCAAGGCGTATGTAGATTTGCAGCGCATTGCACGTGAAGTGATTAACCGTATCGGTTATACCAAAAGCGAATATATGTTCGAAGGAAACTCCTGCGGCGTATTTTCTGCCATTCACGAACAAAGTGCGGATATCAACCGTGGCGTGGAACGCGAGGACCCTATGAACCAGGGTGCGGGCGACCAGGGAATGATGTTTGGTTATGCTACCAATGAAACGGAAAACTATATGCCGCTGTCACTGGACCTGGCACATAAACTGTTGATGGTACTGGCCGAAATCCGTCGTGAAGGGAAGGTGATGACTTATCTTCGTCCCGACGCCAAGAGCCAGGTTACTATTGAATACGATGATAACGGCAAGCCGGTACGCATTGATACGATTGTGGTTTCTACCCAGCATGACGAGTTTGTAACCCCGGCTGATTCTTCCAAAGAAGCTCAGTTGAAGGCTGACGAAGAGATGTTGGCCAAGATTCGTCAGGATGTGATTGAAATCCTGATGCCACGTGTCATTGCCGGAATTCATAATGAAGAAGTATTGGCTTTGTTCAATGACCGGATAGTTTATCATGTGAACCCTACAGGTAAGTTTGTGATCGGCGGTCCTCATGGAGATACCGGTTTGACCGGCCGTAAGATTATTGTGGATACATACGGTGGAAAAGGTGCTCACGGTGGCGGGGCGTTCTCAGGAAAAGACCCCAGTAAGGTAGACCGTAGTGCTGCTTATGCAGCACGCCATATCGCAAAGAATATGGTTGCTGCCGGTGTTGCCGATGAAATGTTGGTGCAGGTGTCATACGCCATTGGCGTGGCCCGTCCTATCAATATCTACGTAAATACGTACGGCCGCAGCAATGTGAAACTGAGCGACGGAGAGATTGCTAAGAAAATAGACCAACTGTTCGATCTGCGTCCGAAAGCCATTGAAGAGCGTTTGAAACTGCGTAATCCTATTTATGAGGAAACAGCTTCTTACGGTCACATGGGACGTGAGCCGAAAGTGGTGACCAAGACATACGAATCCATGATCGAATGGAAGCTCGTAAACTTCGCCTTCCGGACTCTTAACAACGAAGCAGTCTTCTTTTACTTCCTGGAGAGCTGTGCTTGTAAGCTGGTTTACATTGTATTTTTCCATCATGCACTTTGTATCGTTCTTTGTTACAGGGTCAAGGTCACGTCCGATTGCTGGCATCATTTCAACGATGGATACTTCAGCACCTCTTGGAGCGAAGAATTCTACTACGTCAAGACCTACGGCACCGCCACCGATAACAGCTATCTTTTTGCCTTCCAGATCCTGCGGAAAATCGTTGATATGACTGATCATACCTAAGATAGAATAAACATTTCCGCCTTCTTTGTCAATATTATCCATCAGACCATTGATCGGAGGAAGCGGAGGGCCGGAGCCGGTAGCATTAACGATCAGGTTCGGATGGAACTTGCGGATATTTTCCGGTGTTCCTTCTGTGTTTGTGAAGATATAAAGATTCTCAAGCTGCTCTGCTCTGTGAATCAGATAGTTCGGGAAATCAGCCAGACGCTTCTTTGCAGGGATCTTAGAGATCACAGAAGCAAGACCGCCAAGAGTCTCACCTTTTTCCAGAAGGAAGGTATTACAGCCTACTTCTGCGGCTGTACAGGCAGCTTCCAGTCCGGCAGTACCGCCTCCGATTACTACAACGTTACAGTTTTTGTTCACTTTCTGATTCTTATAAACATCACCTTCCAGAACAGCCGGGTTTACAGTACAGCGGATCGGACGGTTAAAGCCGATTCTGTTTCCTGCACATCCGATGTTACAAGAAATACATTTACGGATATCACATTCATCACCGAATTCTACTTTATTTACCCATTCCGGATCAGCGATCAGTCCACGTCCCATTCCGATAAGGTCTGCATCACCTCTTGCAAGGATATCTTCTGCAACTTTTGGATCACGGATGTTACCAACTGTCATACATGGTTTACCGTATTTTTCTTTTACAGCTTTTGCCATGTAAGATCTCCAACCATCTTTTAAGTAGTTGGCATCGATCTGGAACTGAAGAGAACCATTTAATCCAGCAGATACGTCAAATGCATCAACCTCTTCCTGGAAGTAAGAAAGTAACTCTAAAGTATCCTCTAATGTGTTTCCACCTTCCATCAGTTCATCAGCACTGATACGAACGAAGATAGGGAACATAGGTCCAACCTGTTTACGAACTTCTTCAACAACTAATTTTGTGAAACGAGCACGGTTTTCTGGACAGCCACCGAATTCGTCTGTACGTTTATTCGTTGTAGGGGACATAAACTGGCTTAATAAGTAAGAATGTCCTGCATGGATTTCAACACAGTCAAATCCACAAGCCTGTGCACGTGCAGCAGCTTCTCCATATTTTTTTACAATTTCATAAATTTCTTCTACTTTCAGAGGACGAGGAATCTCTCCACCTGCTTTAGAAGGAATATCAGATGCAGATACTGGCTGGGTGTTTTTCATCTTTCCATTTGCTTCAGGGAACAAATT
>OGPF01001522.1_pt1 | contig 10455 bp, 6 predicted proteins | sample 1552871 | NCBI WGS metagenome assembly OGPF01 (sample SAMEA2580276, study PRJEB22360) | human gut metagenome | biome: human gut; feature: human-associated habitat; material: faeces | place: Denmark | collected 2008/2010
GGTGCCAACTGGCAAGCCGAGCGTTGTTGATCTTCTCGGCCTCTTCCAGCTGTGCCAGCAGGTAGGCCGCATTCATGTCAGAGGGCAAATATGAAGAACCATAGCCCACCCAAGTATACTTATCAACCTGTCCCCGCAAGAACCGGCTCCGGTTGGTGCCTTTTTCCCGGAGGATCTCCGCAGCCTCATTGTTCTCTTCATCGCGGATCAGCAGTGCACCGCCCTCGCCCATAGAGTAGTTCTTGGTCTCATGGAAGCTGAAGCAGCCAAAATCGCCGATGGTGCCCAATGCTTTGCCATGGTAGGTACTCATGACGCCCTGCGCCGCATCCTCTACCACCTTCAGATTGTGCTTTCTGGCGATTTCCATGATGGTATCCATCTCACAGGCCACGCCCGCATAGTGGACCGGAACGATCACACGGGTCTTATCGGTAATGGCTGCCTCGATCTTGGTCTCGTCAATGTTCATGGTATCCGGACGAATATCCACAAATACAAGCTTTGCACCAGCCAGCACAAAGGCATTGGCCGTAGACGAGAAAGTAAAGCTTGGCAGGATCACCTCATCCCCGGACTCCAGATTACAAAGAAGAGCAGCCATCTCCAGTGCGTGGCTGCCAGAGGTAGTCAGGAGCACCTTCTGGCTTCCCGTCATCTGCTCCAGCAATTGGTGGCATTTCTTTGTAAACTGTCCATCACCACAAATTTTATGCGCTCTGATTGCTTTGGAAATATACTCCATCTCTTTGCCTATATAAGGCGGTTTGTTAAAAGGAACCATGTTTCTTCCCACTCCAAATTAATTGTTTATTTACATTTTAACATATAATTCGACATATTGCAACCGATATGAAGTATTTTTAATGCCTTTCTCTGCGTTGTAAATAGATATGACCCACAAAGAGATAAAAAGAGTGGGATAGAAAAGAATCAGGCGATAGAAAGAATTTCACGGAGGAGATCAAGAGGGCTTTTGCCGCCCAGCGTGCGCATGGGCTTTCTGTTGCTCCAGTGCAAATGATCTTTGAGCTTTCGGTTTAGATCTTTTACACTTGCAAACTTTTCCCAGTTGTAAAAATAGCGCTGGTCGTTTTGATGACTCCGCTCTACCTTGCCGTTGTGCCAAGGCGTTCTGGGCGGAATCAGCTTGTGCTGCACACTGGCGTTCTTCAAAGCAATGTCAAACGGACAGAGTTCCGTATCGCTGATGTACTTGTATGTAAACTCAGTTCCGTTATCCGTCTGGATCGTCTGAATCTTGAACGGAAATATTTTTTGAAGCATTTTGAAGAACTTTACCGAGTTTTCCGGTGTATGCTCCTCAAACCCGTAAATAAATCGTATTCTGGTGCATTCATCGATTGCTGTCCACTGATAGAAATGCTTTCCGTCCCGTCTCGCTGCGCCTTTCAGGCAGTTATACGGCACTTCTTTAACGTCTACCTGCACTTTTTCTCCCGGAACAAGAATCTCGGGATACCGGCGGTCACTCTTGCGTATGTTTGGCTTTTCCTGCTTGCCTCCGCACAGTCCGAGTCTTTTGGCAGCATAGATCCCGAAACCGGCGTTTGCGCAAATTTTGTTGACTATTGAGAACGGAATCTGTATAATGAAAGCAAAAGTATTCTGAGCAGGAGGACGAAATGCATGGCGACGATCAAGGATGTTGCTAGGATAGCGGGCGTGTCCGTGTCGACCGTCTCTCACGTGGTCAACGGAACCCGATACGTTAGTCCTGAGAAAGTCCGGAAGGTCGAGGACGCTATTCGCCAGCTGGACGAGCTCCCGAATTTCATCGCGAAACGGAGTGCATTGAAGAGCAAACTGTCCGAAAGCCGCTATGTGCTGATCTTGCTGTCGAAAAAACGCAGCCTGTTTCAGAATCAAGTCAAGGAAAAGCTGGAAGAAATCGTAGAGCAGAAGGGTTATATCGCCATTTCGCTGGCGTATGACCTCGATGAAGACCGACTGGCGGCCATCCGCGCACTGGCAGGAACGCTGGATCTTGCGGGAATGGTCGCTTTCCCGGACCGGGAAGGTGTGCTTTCCGGAGCCTTTTTCAAAGGGCTCCGGTTTCCGGTGGTTCTGATTGGGAACCCCGTGGATCGGTTTGCCGCAGACACCCTGCTGCCCGATACCTTTGAGGGTAGCTACCGCGCGGTGCGGCACCTGATTAAAAACGGGCATGAGCGAATCGCTTACCTGTGCGAGTCGGAAGTGTGCGGCACCCAAAGGTTTGAAGGCTACAGGAAGGCTCTGGAGGATTCCGGCATTGCGTCGGAAAAAGTGCTGGTCCGCGCGGGCCTGAAAACCGAGGCGTTGGCCGCCGAAGCTATGGCGCAGATCGTCGCGGCAGAACCTGCGCCCACCGCGGTCGTGATTGCCGACTCGCTGCCTCTGATTCCCGCCATCCGGTATGGAATCGGCCACAACATCGCCGTGCCCGGCGACCTCTCTGTCGTCAGCCTGAACGATCCGGAATGGGCCTCGCTGACGACGCCGGAGCTCACTTGCGTGGATAAACAACCACAGCAGTTTGCGCTTTCCGCCGCGGACCTGCTGTTCCGGCGGATTGACTGCGGCGAAATTGCAAACCTCTCTTCGCCCGCGCATGCGTACTGCACGAAAACTCTCCCCTCAATCCTCAATGTGCGCAACTCCACCTGCGGAATCGGCCGGGGTCCCTTCGGGGAACGGGCAGCGGGTGCGGGCGGCCTTGCCTTATCCGAAGTGGAAAAGGAAAAGATTCGGCAAAAGCAGTATACGGCGGCGATCTCATTCCACTATATGGGCAAGGCGTGGATGCGCCTGCAGGAAAAGGGTATCAAAAAAGTCTTCGACGAGCTTGGGATTTCCATCATCGCCGTCACAGACGCTCATTTCAACGCGGCGCTGCAATGCAAACAGTTGGAAAGCATCAAATTTCTGAAGCCGGATCTCCTAATCTCGATCCCCGTTGATACTCGGGGTACCGCGGAAGCCTTCCGCTCGATTGCGGACAGCGACACCCGGTTGGTGCTGATCACCAATGTCCCGGAGGGACTCACCCCGAAGGATTACATCTCCTGTATCTCCGTAAATGAGCGAGCTCACGGGGACAGTATGGGCCGCGGGTTGGGCGAGTACATGGTACGGCACGGCCTGAAATATGCGGGACTGATTTGCCACGGCGAGCAGAACTTCTTTGCCACAAAGCAGCGGGACGGCGCGGCGGAACAGGTTCTGACGGAGGAATACCCGGAAATCCGGGTGTGCGGAAAGGTCAATTTCCTGACAGAGGTGGACGTCTACCAGAAAACACTGAAGCTCATCGGGATGTACCCGGAGATTCAGGCTCTGTATGTTTCTTGGGACGGTCCCGCGCTGGAGGTGATAAAGGCCCTGACGGAGCTGGAGCGCACGGACATCGCGATCGTCACGGGAGATCTGGACTATGCCATCGCCATGCAGATGGCACAGGGCGGCATGGTCAAAATGATTAGCGCGCAGTGCCCCTATGAGCAAGGGGAAGCCATCGCAATGGCGGCGGCCAACGGCCTGCTGGGAAAAGCGGTCCCCTCCTTCATCGGGGTGGAGCCCATCAGCATCGACCGGGAGAACCTGCTGAAAAACTGGAAGGCGATTTTCAAGGAGGATCCGCCGGCGGCGTTGCGCAACGCGATCAACCGCAGCGCCGGCGCACTTTAACGGCGGTTCGCCGCGTTCAAACCGACCGACAGAATATCAAGCGGATAAGCATCTGGAAGCAGGGCTTATCCGCTTTTTACATAGCGCCCGCGCAAGCCGGGTTCCCGGAATTTTTCATTGTCCCTATCCCCCGCACGGCTTTTCGGCCGCGTTTTTTGGGCGCTGAGAAAAAAATTTGCGCAAATATACATGAAAGAACGAGAAGTGAAGGCATCTTCCAACGAGTAAACGGCCCGGACAGCCTAACATAGGTGTCAAAGCATTACAAGCGAAAAGAAAGCTTGATTGGAAATGCCTAATTTTGTCCCTTGTATTTGGCGAAACAAACGAATTTTCTCAAAATTGCAAGCAGAAATTGACAATCGCCGCAGCGCAGAGTATTATAATGGAAGTAAAACTAATTTGCGCAAATTTATAAAAATAAGAAAGGAGCAGACATGAAACTCGGTTATATGACAAACGCGTTCGGCCCTCTGGTAGGAGAAGGAGGCGGCGTTACAAGCATTAAGGACATCCGGTATCTGACCCTTTGCGACGACGAAGCGGTGCTGAAAAAAATCACAAATGCAGGCTTCCGGTATATTGAGGTGTTGGAAGGGAACCTGACCAAATACGGTTCGGACATCCAAGTGCTCAAAGACATGCTGGCCCGCTACGGTGCCGGCATGATGAGCGTCTGCGTGGGCGCCAATTTTATCTACCCAGACGCGCTGGAGGACGAGATGTTTCACATGGAGACAGTCGCTGCTCTGGCGGAACAGGTAGGCGTTTCCTACGTGGCGTTCTGCGGCGGTGCCATACGCGGGAAAGGCGTCCAGACGGGCGACTATGCGCTTCTGGCCAAAGGGCTGAAGGAGGCAGAAAAGGTCTTCGCCGCCCACGGCATCGAGGCAAGCTACCACCCGCACCTCGGGTCCATGGCGGAAAAGCCGGAGCAGATCGACCGACTCTTTTCGGTGAGCGACATCAAGATCTGCCCGGATCTGGCGCATCTGGCTGCCGGCGGCGATCCTCTGGAGATCGTCAAAAAGTACTACGACAGAATCTCCTTCGTCCACCTGAAGGATTTGGACGAAAACGGATTTGCCCCGCTGGGCACCGGGCACGTCGATGTCGAAGGGGTTCTGCGGTTCCTGAAGGAAAAGGGATATGCAGGAGATTATCTGGTGGAGGCTGACGGCTTCGCCGGCGACCCGGAAGAAGCCTGCCGGACATCGTACCGTTTCCTGCAAGGCAAGCTGATCTAAAATTCCTCCCGTCCGCGGCTTCGGTCAACGGCGCGCGGCGCAGGAGGGCATCTTAGAATGGGAGGATTTTACAATGAAAAAACTGAATGTGGGCCTGGTTGGTGCCGGGTTCATGGGAAAAGCGCACTCAATCGGGTATTCCGACATGCCCAAGTATTTCTGGCCGGCCCCGGCCGTGCCGGTTTTAAAAACAATCTGCGACATCGTCCCGGAAATCGCGGCGGACGCGAAAGAACGCTTCGGCTTTGAAAAATGCTGCACGGACTGGCGCGACATCGTCAACGATCCCGAGATCGACGTGGTAAGCATCTGCACGCCGAACAACGTCCACGCCGAAATCGCCATCGCTGCGCTGAACGCAGGGAAGCACGTACTCTGCGAAAAGCCGATTGCCTCGACATTGGAGGACGCGAAGGCCATGGCGGAGGCCGCAAGGAAAGCGGCGCAAAAGGGGATCATTGCCATGAACGCCTACCAGTACAGGCGCGTTCCGGCGATCGACCTCGCCAAGAAATTCATTGATGAGGGATCCATCGGCAAAATCCTCAACGTGCGGTGCACCTATCTGCAAAGCTGGTCGGCCGATCCTGCCTCCCCGCTCTCCTGGCGGTTCCAGAAAGACATCGCCGGCGCGGGAACGCTTGGCGACATCGCCTCGCACGTGATCGACATCGCCCAGTATCTGGCGGGTGACATCGAGGCGGTAACCGGCATGATGCAGGCCTACATCACCGAGCGGCCGGTGCAGGAAGGCGGCACAGACTTGCTGGGCACCGTAAAGCTCGGAGCCGATGCGAAGCGGAAGGCCGTAGACGTGGATGATGAGGACAGCTTCCTCGTGAAGTTTAAAAACGGCGCGGTAGGCAGCATCGAGGCCACGAGAAACGCCTGGGGTCGCAACAACTTCATCACGGTAGAGCTTCACGGCACTCTGGGCAGCCTCTACTTCAACTACGAGCGACTCAACGAGTTGCAGGTGTGCTTGGCTGGCGACCCCGACGACAGAAGGGGCTTTAAGACAATCTACACCGGTCCCGCGCATTTTCACGGGGAAGTGACCTGGAACATTCCCGGAATGAACATTGGGTACGGCGAATTGAAATCCATCGAATCCTACGAGTTTATCAAAGCGGTAGTAGAAGGCAGGCAGCCGTCTACCAGCTTCGCAGAAGGGTATCGAGTGGAACGCGTTTGCGATGCCGTGAAACGGTCTGCGGAAACCGGACGTTGGGTAACGGTGAACGATTGATCGAAGCGCCCGTTTAATACGCAGTCCAAAGCCACATGTCATAAGAGTGACCCACAACGGTAAAGAGCCGATTTTCAAAATCGTGCAGACCATTGCCGACGACGAGATACACCGGCCGGAAGTCCGAGAGAGGTATCTGTCTAAATTTCAAATTTGCCAAAAGTCCACCGCAATTTTCGTGAAATTGCGGTGGACTTTTCCTTGATACCGGCGCAGCAAGTTCACCCTGCAGCTGCTCGGAAGGCGCTCTGCCTTAAACGTTCCATACGGATCTGAATCTTGACAAATTTCGGATTTAGAGATATACTATTTTAAGCTTAGAGGGTACCTGTTTACCTAATCATTACAGCAAAGAAAGAGAGAGGTACAACATGAATATTTATAGTGATGCAATCGAGCAGCTCGGTATATTCACCATCGTCGGCGGAATTTTGGCTATCGTCGCCACAGTTTTGGCCTATGTGTTTATCGTCCCCGAAAAACGCCGCGAAAAGCTCAATGCTTTCGGCAAGTTCCTCCACGATACCTGCAATTTCAAGTACCTGATCGTAGAGAAAATTCTGCAGGCTCTGTACATTTTCTTCACGGCAGATATGATCATTCTGGGCTTCTTCATGCTCTTTGCCGCGCCTGAAGACTACTTTGGCAATCGCCACTGGCTGGGCGTCTACGGCATCCTGACCATGATCCTCGGACCCATTATGATCCGACTGGTGTATGAACTGTTGATGATGGCAGTCTTGCTGCTGAAAAACGTAATCTCCATTAACAATAAGCTCCGCAGCCAGAACGGAAACGAAGAGAAGAACGGCATTTTCATGGCCCCCGACATGGGCGACCTGCGCCAGCAGCTTCGGTCTAAGGCAGCACAGCCTCAGAACCCGCAGCCCAAAGTCCCGCAGAGCGCACCCGTAGCCAAATTCTGCGGCAAGTGCGGTTCGCCGTTGAACGAAGCCGGCAAGTGCCCCAACTGTGACAACAATCAGCCTCAGGCTTAAACGCAAACATTAAGATTATGCCCCGAGCGGAAGCAACACCGCTCGGGGCTTTTGGTTTTGTCCGCTTCAGCAGAACGACAACATCGCCCCGTGCAGCTTATTTGTCAATATTTCTCTATGCAAACCTCAAAACTTCTCATTAAACATTAAATACATATTTTTTCCGAATATCGCAAATGATTTTCTACCCCACCCCGCCTGTCGCTTTTCCGCTCACCTTACCTATTCTTCAAATTAAATATATTTACTTTGTACTTTTCCCGTGCTATGATGATGTAAACACTATAATAAAAGAGGTATCGATTCATGAATAGAAGAGACATTACACTATCTGATGAGCAACAAATCTTTATCGATACAGCAAAAGCAAGAAAAAACATTCTCGTTGACGCATGTATCGGCAGCGGAAAAACTACTGCTATTCAAAGACTGTGTAGCGAATTACCAAGCACTGATAAAATTCTTTATCTTACATACAACAAACTGCTTAAACTCGATGCCAAATCTAAAATCAAAAATAAGAATGCTACAATCACAAATTATCATGGTTTTGCTTATTCGGCTTTAAGTCAAATCGGCGTATTCGTCGCTGTTCCAGAATTGATTCAACGCTTTAACTCTCAAAGACCCGAAATAGACAAATACGACGTTTTGGTTATCGACGAATACCAGGATATCGAGCAAGAATTAGCTGAAATGCTTGAATACATCAAATCAACAAACCCCACCATGCAGATCATTGCTGTCGGCGATATCGACCAGAAGATTTATGATAAAACGACACTCGACATTGTCAGCTTTATCAATGAATTTCTCGGTGATCACATCAACCTCCAATTCACAAATTGCTTTAGAATTTCGTCGGATTTAGCCAGTATGCTCGGTCGCGTTTGGGGCAAAACGATCAACGGCGTTAATTCCAACTGCATCGTAGAGCAGATGAATTTAAACGATGTCGTTGCATTTCTGTCCGAACAGGATCCGAAAGATATTCTCTGTCTCGGCTCAAGAACTGGGAAAATGTCCGATGCATTAAACGCATTGGAAAACACGCATGCGGATAAATTCAATAAACGAACGGTCTATGCCAGTATCCGCGATGACGATTCCAGTGCGATAAAGCCAAAAAAGTCATCAGCGATTTTTACCACATACGACAGCAGCAAAGGTATGGAACGAAAGATATGTGTAGTTTTTGATTTTACGGAAAGCTATTGGCAGTCACGAATAGAAAAACCACAGCAATCCTACGAAATATTGAGAAACATCTTTTGTGTCGCCGCCAGCCGTGGAAAAGAACACATCATATTCGTAAACGATCAGGAAGCCATGCTTTCCGAAAAAACATTGTCTGAAAGAACCGAAACAAATTTCAATTTTCAAGACGTAAACATCTCGGAAATGTTTGACTTTAAGTACAAAGAAGACATTGAAAAATGCTATTCTTTATTGGAAATCACGCCACTAGATTACAACGACCATAACGAAATACGTATTAAAAGTAACGATGAACTTATCGATTTATCGCCTTGTATCGGCATTTATCAAGAAGCTGAATTTTTCTCAAATTATAACATTGACAAGGAAATTGAACTCAGAAAAGAGCTTGACGGTAATCGTAAAAAAGAAAAATACGATAAAATCTTATCAGAAAAGTCAATTGAAAAGAAAATCCTATTCTTAGTATCCGAAGAGACTAAGCAAAAACGATACAGAACGCAAGTTAATCTTCCTTTCGTGCCCGAAGAAAGTCGACTAAAACTTATAGATAGATTAAAAACAAAATTTTCGGAAAACGAAAATGTTCAGGTTCACTGTGAAATTCCATTTTTAGATAAAAACGGCAGAAAAATATGCAATGCGATAGGGTTTGCTGATGTTGTTAACGATGAAACCGTTTATGAACTTAAATTCGTTTCAGAACTTAAGCATACACATTTTCTGCAATGTGCCTGCTATATGATAGCTTTAAATTTGGATAAAGGTATTCTATGGAACACTCGAAACAACAAGGCATACGTCATAAAAATACTTGATCGAAATACGTTTTTGACTTCGGTAATTCGCACCATAACCAAAGGCCATATATGCGAATATCATAAGACCAAATTCGCCGTTATCGATACGGAAACTAATTTTGACGGCGAAGCCATGTCTATAGGTATCGTCATCGCAGATACTCAAACATATCAACCCGTTGATGCTAAATACTACGTTCTGGACCCCGAATACAAAACAGGTGGTATGTTTTCACATGCCTTGCGAATAGAGGAAAATGCTCCAAATATGATTGATACCCGAGAGGTTATATTGTTAAATGTCAAAAGCTTATTGAAAAAACATAATGTGAAGTCGATTTTTGCCTATAACGCCTCTTTTGATTACAAACTTTTGCCCGAATTGTCACAGTATGATTGGTATGACATCATGAAATTGGCAGCTTACAAACAGTACAATTCTAAAATTACAGGTACCATGGACTGCTATTCCACAGGAAAACTAAAGCGTAATGCTGGCGTCGAAAGCATAATGAAACTTCTCACCGGTGACTGTTCTTACCACGAAAAGCATAACGCCGTTTACGACGCAATGGATGAGCTGAAAATCATGAAACATCTTGGACGAAAGTTTGAAGATTATAGCAAAGCAACATATAGGCCAAAAACCGTTTCCAAACAAAGCGCTTCCAGTATAAATTCAAACCGTTACAAAAAAACTGCGACAGTTGAAAACAGTTCAAACATTCTATATCATGTCGGTGATAAAGTTGAACACGCTGCCTTTGGTACAGGTATCATTCTTTCCATCCAACCAACTGGAAATGACAATCTGCTCGAAATTGAATTTAGCCGTGTAGGCACAAAAAAACTTTTCGCCAAATTTGCAAGATTGGAAAGATAAGCAACAGCTGAAAGTAATCCCACCTTACACAAGAACATAACTCCACAACTGGTAGATGAACAAATTAGCTGCCCTATTCCTGAAAAGAGCATTGATACCCATAAAAAGAAAAGTCTGTTCGAGCAAATTTTCAAAAAAGTCTTGACATATACACGCAATGCGTGTATAATAAAGACAGTGAAAGACACAAGCACACCGCAACATGGAGGTACAAAATTATGAGAAACGCTATTGAAATCGCCGCTGATATCCGCAACTCCGCCGAGTGGGATAACGACCTGTGCGCGGAGCTGTGTGAGGCCGCCGGTATGGAAAATGAGTGGAACGCCGCGGACGGCGAGACTTTTGAATCCGTCGTCAATGCCGCCGC
>OGPF01001530.1_pt1 | contig 10408 bp, 8 predicted proteins | sample 1552871 | NCBI WGS metagenome assembly OGPF01 (sample SAMEA2580276, study PRJEB22360) | human gut metagenome | biome: human gut; feature: human-associated habitat; material: faeces | place: Denmark | collected 2008/2010
CCATGCGCTTTCTATCCTGCGGATGACGTGCGATGGGCGCATCCACCGTGCCGTCCTCGCGAATTTTCCCGTACACCACGGCGCGGTATTCGCGCGTAAAGCTGTGCGCCTTGATCTGCTCCGCCAAGTGCCGGTGCGCGGTGTCGTTCTTCGCGACGATGAGCAGCCCGCTCGTGTCCTTGTCAATGCGGTGCACAATGCCCGGGCGAATCACGCCGTTGATGCCCGAAAGCGAATCGCCGCAGTGGTACAGCAGCGCGTTCACAAGTGTGCCGTCATAATTGCCCGCTGCCGGGTGCACCACCATACCCTTCGGCTTGTTCACCACAAGTAGGTCGTCATCTTCATATACGATGTCAAGCGGGATGTTCTCCGCCTTCACGTCGAGCGGGCGCGCTTCGGGAATCTCCACGCACAAAACGCTCCCCGGCGCAAGCTTCGTGCTTTTCTGCACAATCTTATTATCGCAGGTCACATGCCCGTCGCGGATCAAATTCTGCACCGCAGAGCGGGAAAGCTCCGGCAGCGCCTCCGCAATCAGCTTATCGGCGCGCCAGCCCGCCGCTGTGACCTCAATCTCATGCAGCTCCGCCATACTTATTTCCCGACCCCGTCGGCAGTCGTTTCCGTCGGCTCGTTCGCTTTTTTATCTGCCGCTTCTTTTTTGTCTTTAAAGAATAAGTACCACACGGCAAACAAAATCGCACCGACCACCACGCAGCAGTCTGCAAAGTTGAACACATACGGAAAGAACAGCACATGGATGTAATCGACCACATAGCCGAAAATAAAACGGTCAATGAGGTTACCAATGCCGCCCGCAATGATGAGCATGCACGACGTGCGCGACATCCATGTGTGGTGCTTATAGCGGAACAAAAACACGAGCAACGCTGCCATAAGTCCTATCGTCAGTATGATCAAAAGCCACGAAAGCCCGGCAAAAAAGCCGAATGCCGCGCCGTTGTTTTCAAGGTAACGGAACTCCAAAAGGCCCGGAATGCACGTCACGCTGCCGATGGGCTTTAAGTTTGTGATAACCGTCATTTTTATAAACTGATCGACAGCTGTCAGCACGGCGATCAGCAAAAGAATGAGAATGGACAAAAGAAATATCCCCTTATAACCCGAAAAAGGCGCAAGCCGGGCAAAACCGGTTTGCACCTTGGTTCGGTTCAATTATTCAACAGCACGGCGTCATTAAGCACGTACCGTTTAAAACAAATTCAATGTGTTCGAAATTATTCGGAAAGTGCTTTTGCGCAGCGCTCGCACAGATCCACGTATGCCGGGTTTTTGCCGACCGTGGAGGAATATGTCCAGCAGCGCATGCACTTGCAGCCTTCTGCCTTATCGACCTGCACGGAGAGGCCAAGTGCATCGTCGGAAAGTGTGCCGCCCTCGCCGTCCACGATCTCGACCTGAGATACGATGAACACGGTTGCAAGCTCGTCTTCCACAGACTTGAGGAACGCATACAGCTCGCCGGTGCAGAACAGCGTGACCTTTGCGTCGAGCGATGCACCGATCGTCTTCTCTGCACGTGCGTTTTCAAGCGCCTTCTTCACAACATCGCGGATTGCATGGATTCTATCCCAGCGTGCGATGAATTCTTCCGTCACGTCGATGCCGTACTTTTCGCTCGTCGGCTTCGGCATCTCGTTGTAAACAACGTGGCGTGCATCGCAATCGGAAGCGTGCGGCATGCTCTGCCAGATTTCGTCGGAGGTGAACGCCAAGATCGGCGCGACCAGACGGGTCATCGCATCGAGGATGATATACATCGCAGTCTGCGCGGCGCGGCGTGCAGCGGAGTCCTTCTTCTCGGTGTACAGACGATCCTTGATGACGTCGAGATAGAAGTTCGACATATCCACAACGCAGAAGTTATGGATGGCGTGGTAAGCCTGGTGGAACTCGAAGGACTCATAGCCCTCGCGCACCTTCACCATCAGCCGATCCAAACGGTTCAGCGCCCACTTATCGATGGAAAGCATCTCAGAAACCGCTACACTGTCGGTATCCGGATTAAAATCAGAAAGGTTGCCGAGCATATAGCGTGCTGTGTTGCGGATCTTTCTGTATGCGTCGGAAAGCTGTTTGAGGATTTCCGGGGAGATGCGGATATCGGCATGGTAGTCGGAAGAAGCGACCCACAGACGCAGGATATCTGCGCCGTACTTATCCACAATCTCCTGCGGCAGAATGCCGTTGCCGAGGGACTTACTCATCTTTCTGCCCTGACCGTCCACGACCCAGCCGTGTGTGACGACAGCCTTGTACGGCGCTTTGCCGCGCCATGCAATGGACGTGAGCAGCGAAGACTGGAACCAGCCGCGGTACTGGTCTGCACCCTCAAGGTACAGGTCAGCCGGCCAATGGAGATAATCGCGTGTATCGCAAACGGCAGCATGGGTCACGCCGGAATCAAACCAAACGTCCATGATGTCGCGCTCTTTTGTAAAGGAGGTGCAGCCGCACTTCTTGCACTTTGTGCCTGCGGGCAGAATTTCTTCCGCTTCCTTGATGTACCAAGCATCGGAGCCCTCTGCCCGGAACAGCTCGGAAACTGCGTGCATCGCGTCCTTCTCGATGAGCGGCTCACCGCAGTCCTTGCAGTAGAAAATCGGAATCGGCACACCCCAGCGACGCTGACGGGAGATACACCAGTCGTTGCGGTCACGGACCATGGAGGAAATGCGGTCTTCGCCCCAGCCCGGGATCCACTTTACGCCCTTGATGGCTTCAATCGCCTGATCCTTGATAGCGTCCACGGAGCAGAACCACTGCTCGGTCGCACGGAACAGAACCGGCTTCTTGCAGCGCCAGCAGTGCGGATACTGGTGGATAATCTTCTGTAAAGCGAACAGTGCGCCTGTATCCTCAAGGTGCTGTGCAATCGCCTTGTTCGCTTCCTCGGTCGTCAGGCCTGCAAACTGACCCGCTTCCTCGGTCATCTTGCCATGGCTGTCCACCGGCACAACAATCGGAATTTCGGGATAGTGATTGTGGCAGACGTCATAGTCTTCGACGCCGTGGCCCGGAGCCGTGTGAACGCAGCCGGTACCGCTTTCCAACGTAACGTGGTCGCCCACGATGACGAGAGATGTGCGGTCGATGAACGGGTGCGCCGTCTTCATATACTCAAGGTCGCTGCCCTTTAAGGTGCCAAGGATCTCGTAATCGGTCTTGCCCGCCGCCTGCATGGCAGATTCAGTCAGGGCCGTTGCCATCACATAGTATTCGTCGCCGGACTTTACAAGTGCATATTCAAATTCCGGGCCGACGCAAATCGCGACGTTCGCGGGGAGCGTCCAGGTCGTCGTCGTCCAGATTACGAAGTAGGTCTTACTCAGGTCTGCGCCCATCGGGGTCAAAAGGCCCTTGTCGTCCGTCACGCGGAACTTCACATAGATAGAGTGGCAGGGATCCTCTGCGTATTCAATCTCGGCTTCCGCCAGTGCAGTCTCGCACTCCGGGCACCAATAAACCGGCTTTAAGCCCTTATAGATGAGGCCCTTCGTCGCCATTTCAGAGAAGATCTCGATCTGCTTTGCTTCAAATTCCTTGCGCAGGGTGACATACGGGTTGTCCCATTCACCGATGCCGCCAAGACGCTTGAAGGAGTTGCGCTGCTCATCAAGGTAGCCGAGGGCAAACTCGCGGCAGAGCTTGCGCAGCTCGATGTCGGAGATTGCAGTGGAATTCGAAACGCCCGCTTTCTTTCTGGCCTTCAACTCGGTCGGCAAGCCGTGGGTATCCCAGCCGGGAACGTACGGTGCCTTAAAGCCGGACATATTCTTGTAGCGAACGATAAAGTCCTTCAGCGTCTTATTCAGCGCTGTGCCGAGGTGGATATCGCCGTTTGCATACGGAGGGCCGTCGTGCAGAACATAAAGGGGCTTACCGTCGTTCTTTTCGAGAACGGTCTCGTAAACCTTGTCTTCATACCACTTTTCGAGCATTACCGGCTCGCGCTTCGGTAGGCCGGCCTGCATGGCAAAGTCGGTCTTGGGGAGGTTCAATGTGCTTTTGTAATCCATATATTGATCCGTGCCTTTCTGCTGGTTTTATCTTCTCTTAAATTTACCCTTTTTCTTGTCGCCTTCGTCTTCAACGCCGAACTCCAGCGTGCTGAAAAGGGCCTCTTTTTCTTTCTGCAAAGATTCCGGGATGTCGGCGTAAGCGTTCAGATCAAGACCGATGCCGCTGAACTGCTCCTTAATATAAGAGTCCTTGTCGTAAACAGGCTGCGGCTGTACCGGCGCCGGTGCGGGGATCGGCTCCGGGACAGGTGCGGGAGCGGGCTTCGGCTCTGCGGGGGCCGGTGCGGGTTCCTCTTCGACCTGCTGTGCTGCAGGCACCGGGATTTCTTCTTCCGGCTCCTCAATTACTTCGGGCTCGGTGTATACCGGCGTCGGTTCCTCGGCGGGCGCTTTTTCCTCCTGCTCTTCCTCCGGCAGGTCAAACGTCGGGATCTTCTCAATCACGGCAAGGTGTTCTTTATAGATGCCGTAGAGCGATGCGCGGAAGTTTGTCACCTCGCGCTTCATGTTCTCCAGCTCTTTCTCTTTTGCGGCGATCTGCTTTTCATAGGACTTCACAAGCGTTTCGGAGCGGCCCTTCGCATCTTTTACAAGAGCGTCCGCCTTCGCGTTTGCGTCGTTCACAATCTTCTCGGCTTTCGCCTTTGCCTCACGGATGGAAGCATTGCCAAGGCGCTGTGCGCTGAGGATTGCGTCCTTAATACCGTCTTCCTCTGCACGGTAAGACTCAATTTTTGCAGCCAAAATAGAAAGCTTCTCCTGCAGCTCGGCGTTTTTCGCCTGTAACTGCTGCACAGCGGCGGAATCATCCGTCTTGCGCGTTTTAATCTCTGCGTTTTCCTTTGTGAGCGCCGTTACGGTCTCCAAAACTTCATCAATAAACTGATCGACATCATCAGAATTGTAACCGGAAAAATTTGATTTTCTAAAGCTGACTTCCTTGATGTCTTTAATCGATAACATGTGTGTAAGCCTCCTATATGTATTTTCTGCATTTCACAGATAAACGGCCCTTTTTCGTGACCGGGCCGAGCATATCAACAATAAATCGCCCGCAGCGGCGTATGGAGATGATATCTCCTTCATTTACACGGTGCGAAACGGAATCCGTCTCCCTATGGTTGACGGAAACCAGACCCGCGTGCACCATCTGCGCGGCTTTTTCCCTGCCGGTGCCCGCCAAAAAGGCAACCAAGCAGTCTAAGCGTTCCGAAGCGACCACGCCGCCCATCGGCTGAAAGCTATGCGCCTGCGGCAGCGGATCTGTAAAGCCCTTTGTAATCTGCACCCCCACCCGACCGATCTTATCGATCTGCGAAAGAAAGTGCGGCGCAAGCTCTGTTTTCACAAACAGCACGGCGCGCCCTTCTTCGGCCAGAATATCGCCGAGCGATGCACGCACTACGCCCTGCGCCAGAAATGAACCCATAAAATCGCGGTGTGAAAGCGCATCCTGCCGGCGAAACTTCACCGTGAGCCCCGTCACCGGGAACTCCTCATCTAAGGGCTCCATGTAGTCAGGAAACACGCCCAAAACCGTTCGCTCCGCTTCGGGAAAGCCACCGAAAAATCGGTAATTTTCCGCATGTGCACGGCGCAAATATTCTTCTGCGTACGCGCGCTCGGAAAGATCCAAAAAGCCCAAAAACGCCGGCCTTTTTTCGCCAAGGCGCAGGCAATCCTCTATTTTCGCTTCAAAAAGCTTGTCTTCCTGTGCGGCCATATCAGAACGTTACGCCGTTCTGTGCAAGATCATCGCGAATCTCCGCACCGCTCAGGCTCACGCCCGCAGGCGTGAAAATATACGTCTTCGCGGCGATGGGTCTCACCTCGCCGTGGTTCGCGTAAGAAGCGCCGCTGAGGAACGCCAGAATATAGCGCGCCTCGCCCGCGTTCGTCTCTTCAAAATTCACAACGACCGTATGGCCCTGGTTGATCTCATCCGCAATGCTATTTGTGTCGTCACGGAAAGAGTTCGGCTTAAACACAACCACCTGTGCGCCTGCGCGCGCGTGGTTAATGTTCACAACGCGGTTCGAGCTTGAAGAGGAGAACGAACGGCGTGCGGAAGGCTGCTCCTCGCGGCTGTCTGCCGTGGGCTCCGTGGCCTCGTCCTCGTAGTATTCATCATACTCATCGTCGGGCGGGTTCCACATTTTCTGAAGCTTCTCTACAATGCCTGCCATATATTATACCTCCATTTTCTGCATAACAGGGTCGGTCAGCGCGTGTAGTCGCGCGGGCCGAAAAGCGAAGAGCCGATGCGCACCATAGTGGCGCCGCACTCGATGGCCTCCGCGTAATCGGAAGACATACCCATCGAAAGGCAATTCATAAATACATTATCTATTTTTTTGGCGCGGATGTCAATAAAAGATTGATGCATTTGGGAAAAATAATTGCATAGCGCGGATTTTTCCGCACAAATTGGTGGAATTGCCATCAATCCGTTCACCTGAATGCCCGGCAGCACGGCAATTTCTTCCAATAACTCGGGCAGCGCAGCTTTTTCGATGCCGCCCTTGCTTTCTTCCCCGCCGATGTTCACTTCAACGAGCACCGGCATTTTGCGGCCTATTTTCTCCGCAAGGCGGGAAATTTCCTTTGCAAGCTTTACGGAATCTACCGACTGGATGCAGTCGACCTTATCGATGATATATTTCACCTTGTTCGTCTGCAAGCGCCCGATGATCTGGCCGGAAACGCCCTTGTCCCAATCGATCTTTTCATATTTGTCCATGAATTCCTGCACGCGATTTTCGCCGATGAAGCGCAGGCCGCAGCCGATGGCATGGTTGATGACCTCCGCCGGCACGGTCTTCGTCGCCGCAAGAAACGTGATGTCCTCGGGCTTTCTGCCGGAGCGCACCGCTGCCTCCGCAATGCGGTTCGTGATGACCTTATAGTTTTCCTCTACGTCCCTAAAACGCTCCTCAAAGCATTTTTCCGTCATAAAGATCCGTCCCTTCCACAATGACTTCATCGTAAAGCTGTATCGTTCTCGAGGTGACGAGCTGCTCTTTTTCCGAGGAGGAAAGGTTCAGCTTGCACACGGCATAGCCGTCGATCGTCGCATCGGAGAATACCTGTACAAAGCGCACGCGGCTGGCGGGCTTGATGTAAACACCCTTCACGTTCTGTTCCACATGCTCCGTCACATTGCCGTCCGTGTCCGTATCCGTCACGGTCACATCCGCAAAGTGGATGGCCTTTTCGTTCACGAGCACACCGGCATACGACTGTAAATCGATGCGCAGCGGCTCTTTGCGCGCGGCGGCAAGGTCTGTGTTCATGTAAGAGCACTTCAAAATGACCACTGCGTCCCCGCTCGCTTCGTCCCTATTGATCTTCCCGACCTCGGCCGGGATTGTCTCCGCCGTCGCAAACGGCATCTCCACCTTCACATTCGTCGTGCGGTCAAGCCGCACAAGGTCGTTTTCATCGATGATGCACGCAATGTACCAGTTGAATTCCTTTGCCACCTTGCCGATGACCGTGCTGTCCGCATTGCTGCCCGCTTCGCCTTCTTCCAGCGCACGCACATCGCTTACGGTCAGCTGCTCCACATCGTCGATGTCCACCGCGTTTTCGTAGCCGTCCACCGTATGGATAAAATAACCGGAAGCCGGCGACGTTACCGTGCCGGTGCTTGAAGAGGTCGTCGTCTCCAGCGTTGCACGTTCCGATTTCAAATTCTCAATGTGCGCCACATAGCTCGCGGAATCCTCCGCGCCCGTCACGATCTGCTTTTGGCCCATCAAGAGGTACAGGTCGTTTTTATCGTTCGAGATCGACGAAAACGCACCGGATTTCAAATCGGAAAGCAGCCCTGTGACCGTTTTATTGATCTGGCTGCCGATGTTCTTCGGGTTCGAGGACGCGACCTCTGTGGGGTTCTCCAGCACGGCTAGCCGCGTAAGCTCCTCGTCGATGCCCAGCATGCGGTTGTGTGCGGCGGCGTCCTCTTCCGCGGGGTACAGCTCTGCTACCGTGCCGCCGAACGCCGTTTTCTCTCCGTCGTCGAGCGTGTAGTTCAAAACGCCGTCGTACCGCGAGTACACAAGCTCCTCATTGCGGATAATAAAGCCCGTGGTGTCGATGGATGCGGAAAGGTCAGCGTACATGGCCGTTTCCGTTTTAAATCCGGTGTATTGGCTTCTGTAAATCTGGTAGCCTACATATATCAAAAGCAAAATCGCCACGGCGATCGAACTGATTTTACGAAATAATGTGTTGCTTCCCATAGCGGGGCTTCCTTTCAGTCTTCAAAATGCGCGCGGGCTATGTCCTCTGCCGCGCTTATCAGGTCTGCCGGGGCATCAAAATCATCCGCAAAAAGCCACACGGCATCTTTCTCCCGGCGGAACCACGTCAATTGGCGCTTGGCATAGCGCCGTGTTTCCCTTTTTATATTTTCCTTTGCTTCGTCTAAGGAGCACTGCCCCTCAAAATACGGGAACAACTCCTTGTAGCCGATGGCCTGCACGGAGGTCTGCCCCGGCGTGCCATACCGCTTAAAATAATCCTCGGCTTCTTTTAATAGGCCGTCTGCAAACATCTGCTCCACGCGCAGGTTGATACGCCCGTAAAGCGTCTCGCGGTCTCTGAAAGACAGCACCAACATTTTCCCGTCATACGGCGATTCCACCGCTTTCGAGTCCTTCGCCTGCTTCGAGAACGGCTCGCCCGTCACCATGCAGTATTCAAGCGCGCGGATGACCCTACGCGTATTATTCGGATGGATACCCTCGGCCCCCTCGGGATCAAGCTCTTTTAGCCGCGCATAAAGCGGTTCAATGCCGTCTGCCGCAAATTCCGCTTCCAAATTACCGCGGATTTCATCGTCGCGGCTGTTTTCCGTAAACGGCACCGCCTTTAAAAGCGAGCGCGCATATAAGCCCGTGCCACCGACAAGCAACACGTTTTTGCCACGCGCATGTATGTCTTCGATCACCTTTCCCGCAAGCGCCACATAGTCACTCACGCTGAACGGCTCCGCGGGATCCTGAAAACCCATCAGGTGGTGCGGCACACCCTGCATTTCGTCCGTGGTCGGCTTTGCCGTGCCGATCTCCATGCCCCTATAAATCTGCATCGAGTCACACGAAACCACCTCCGCATGGAGCTTTTTCGCAAGCGTTACGGAAAGCGAGGTCTTGCCGGAGGCCGTCGGCCCGCACACCGCGAATACCTTGATTTTCTCTTGTGCTTCCGTCATTCCGGCGCCTCCTTTTGTTTACATAACTTTATAATAACACAACTTTCGCCCGTGTTTGTAAGCAAACCGTTAAACTCTGCCGAATTCTTTTTCCAGCGTTCGCTTTTTCAGCATCACGTAGATCGGCCTGCCGTGCGGGCAGTAGCGCACATCGGGGTTCGCTTCCAGCTCTTCCGCAAGTGCAATGAGCTCCTCTTTTTTCGAGGCGTTCCCACCCTTAATGGCTGCGCGGCACGCAATGTTGTGGTACAGCCAGTCCATGTGCTCCGTCGTCGCGTCGGTCTTGTTTTCTTCAAGGTATCCCGCCATTTCGAGCACGGAGTCCTTGATGTCCGCACCGTTCAAATTAAGCGGCGCGCTGCGCACCAAAACGGTACCGCTGCCGAAATCCTCCACATCAAAGCCCGCCTGCTCAAAAACGCTCAAATTCTGCAAAACCGCCGTGTACTCGTTTTTGTCCATCGTCACCGTCACGGGCACAAGCAGCGTCTGCGCCATAGCAGCTTCTTCGCGCCGTTTGAGCTTTTCATACAGCAGTCGCTCATGCGCGGCATGCTTGTCGATAAACATCAGCGTCTGCGCGTCGTATTCAAGGATGATATACGTGTCAAACACCTCGCCGATCACCTTATGCGCCATGCGGGGTAAATCACGCTCTGTCTCCGGCACAATGTATGTTTCCGGCTGTGCGTTGCTTTCCGGATTTTCCTGCACCGCTTCCGTCTGCACGGGTGTTTCCTCCCATGCCGGCGGCACGGGCTCCGTCTCGGGCGGCTGCGGTAAGGGCAGTTCTTCCGTTCTCACTTCCGGCTTTGTCACCGGCTGCGGCTCCGTCTCCAAAACGCGCTCGATCGACGTACGAATACTTTCAAGCTGCGGCTTTTTCTCCCGCTCTGCGCTGTCCGAGAACGTATGCGGCATCGGCGGCATATCGACGGGCGGCTCATACGGCGCTTCCACCTCTTTTTTGCTCGTGTTGATAACGGGCGCAGACTTCACGACCGGCGCAGGCATCGGCTTCACCGTCTCCGTTTTCGGCGGCTGATTCAGAACCATCTGCTGCGGCTTTACGACCACATCCGGCTTATACGGGTCGACGGGCCGCCTTGCGTGCTGCGCAAGGTCAACGGACTTCATATCGCGG
>OGPF01001544.1_pt1 | contig 10314 bp, 12 predicted proteins | sample 1552871 | NCBI WGS metagenome assembly OGPF01 (sample SAMEA2580276, study PRJEB22360) | human gut metagenome | biome: human gut; feature: human-associated habitat; material: faeces | place: Denmark | collected 2008/2010
GGCAGATTCAGACGGAGATGATGAAGTTATGATTTACTGTGCGAAGGAACGTGCGGTGAAAAAACTGCCGAAAAACAGGAATATCGGTATAAATGAACAGATTTTAAGCAGATTGATGAATCATTTCGGCGAGAAGAGAGTAAAAGTAGTAGAAAAACCTATTGAAAACATATTCTAAATAAGGTAGAATATTGGCGGAGTTGATAAAAAATTGACAATGATTGGTTTTGGCAGTAATCAGACATTTCAGAGAAAGGGTGGACTAAAACATGGCAGAAAATAAAACAGTCGACAAAGAAAAATATCTTGATGAAATCGAAGACAGCATCCGTACAATCGGTGTTCTGACAAGTGGAGGAGATGCTCCGGGAATGAACGCAGCAATAAGAGCTGTTGTTAGAACTGCACTACATCATGGCCTAGACGTGCACTTGCAAAAGGACTTAAGGTTCGCGGAATCCGCAGAGGTTATCATGGACTTCTGAAGGAAGAGATCATTGATATGTCAGCACGTGACGTGTCTGATATCATTGAGCGTGGTGGTACAGTTCTCCAGACAGCTCGTTGTAAGACAATGCGTACAGAAGAAGGTCAGCAGAAGGCAGCTGCGATCTGTAAGAAGTACGGAATCGACGGACTGGTAGTAATCGGTGGAGACGGATCTTTTGCAGGAGCTCAGAAGCTGGCAAATCTGGGAGTAAATACAATTGGTATTCCAGGAACAATCGACCTTGATATTGCATGTACAGATTACACAATCGGATTTGATACAGCTGTTAATACAGCAATGGAAGCAATCGATAAGGTTCGTGATACATCTACATCTCATGAAAGATGCAGTGTGATCGAGGTTATGGGACGTGATGCAGGATATCTTGCACTGTGGTGTGGTATTGCTAACGGAGCCGAGAAAATTCTCATGCCAGAGGAAAAGGACTATGATGAGAAAGCACTGATCAAAGATATTCTTGAGAATAAGAAGCGTGGTAAGAAGAACTACATCATCATCAATGCAGAGGGCGTTGGAGATTCTATCAATATGGCAAAGAGAATCGAGGCTGCTACAGGAATTGAGACAAGAGCAACAATCCTCGGACACATGCAGCGTGGTGGAAGCCCGACATGTAAAGACCGTGTATATGCATCTATGATGGGTGCTCTGGCTGTAGACCTTCTTATTGCAGGCAAGACATGCCGCGTTGTCGGATATCGTCACGGTGAATTCGTAGACTTCGATATCAATGAAGCACTTGCTATGCAGAAAGGTATCTCTGACTATCAGTGGGAAGTATGCCAGTCACTTTCTCATAACTATGATAAAAACAACAAATAACAAATGAATAAAAAGATGCAGTTATATAACAGACTGCATAAATTAAATACTGCTCAGATAATTACCCTCGGTTTTGCGGGAGTGATTATCTTAGGGGGATTCCTTCTGTGGCTGCCGTTTTGTACGGCACCCGGATACCACACATCTTTTACAGATGCCATGTTTACTGCAACCACAAGTATATGTGTAACAGGGCTTGTGACAGTTGTTACGGCAACTCACTGGACTCTGGCAGGCAAGATTATTATTCTTGTCCTGATCCAGATCGGAGGTGTGGGACTGATTTCCCTGGGCAGTATTATTTTTATAAGTCTGAGAAAGAAAATATCGCTGAGGAACCGGCGTGTTATCCAGGAGTCCTATAATATGGACAGAATGGGTGGGATGGTCAGGCTGGTGAAGAAAGTTCTGATCTGTGTGTTTGGAGCAGAAGGAATCGGTGCAGTGTGTTATGCAGTTCGATTTATTCCGCAGTTCGGTCTGGCAAAAGGTCTGGGATACTCTGTTTTTACGGCAGTATCTGCATTCTGTAATGCTGGTATTGATCTGCTGGGAGAGGACAGCCTGGCTCAGTATGTTGCTGATCCGATCGTAAACTTTACAAGTGTAGGACTGATCATTATGTCAGGACTTGGATTTGTGGTCTGGTGGGATATCTGGGATAAGATCAAACGAGTCATCAGAGGGAAACTTCCTGTGGGACGTATATTTAAAAATCTCCGTCTTCACAGTAAGATCGTGTTGATGATGACGCTGATACTTGTTGTGGGCGGTACAGTACTGATCTTTCTGTTTGATCATGGAAATCCGGAAAGTATTGGGACATATTCGCCGGGAACGAAGTGGATGGCATCTTTGTTCCAGTCAGTTACCACAAGAACAGCCGGATTTTTCACTGTAAGCCAGGAGAGATTTTCCAATGCAACTTATATGCTGTGCCTGATATTGATGTTGATCGGCGGTTCCCCTATGGGAACAGCAGGTGGAATTAAGACAACAACAGTTGCGGTCCTTCTGCTGAGTCTGAAATCCAATCTTCAGGGAAAACGGGATGTGGAAGTACACCACAGGAGAATCAGAGACAGCTACATCCGATCTGCGATCGTAGTGACAGGTATGGTACTTACAGTACTTATTCTCATGAGTATGCTGTTGTGTGCAGCCATGCCGGAAGCACCTATAGAAGATGTTGTTTATGAAATTACATCTGCGGTTGCAACGGTAGGACTTAGCAGAGGGCTGACACCCTGCCTGAATACAGCAGGCAAATGGATCGTGATCCTGACTATGTATCTGGGAAGAATCGGTCCGCTGACTCTGGGAACTGCAGTGACTGTACGTGTACAGAAAATGCCGGCAGATTCACATCTGGCAGAAGAAGATATTATGATTGGATAGTAACGGTTTGGCAGTCAGGCAGATATTCGCAGAGGATAACGAATATATGTTCAGAAAGAGAAATGAGGAAGAAAATGAAGAACAAATCTTATGCAGTGATCGGTCTTGGGCAGTTCGGGATGACGGTAGCCCTTACTCTGGCAGAGGCGAACTGCGATGTACTTGCCATTGACGATAAAGATGATAATGTGCAGGATATCGCAGAGAAAGTTTCCTATGCTGTCAAGGCAGATGTGCGTGATCCGGGAATTCTGGAATCGCTTGGAGTTCAGAACGTAGATGTTGCGGTCATCGCAGTAGCCGAGAATATGGAGGCCAGTATTACAGCAACGATGCAGGTGAAAGAACTTGGAGTTCCTTTTGTCATGGCGAAGGCAATGAATTCTCTTCATGGCAGGATACTGGAGAAAATAGGGGCAGATAAGGTGATTTATCCTGAACATTCCATGGGTATCAGAGTTGCAAGAAATCTTCTCTCCAGTGGATTTGTCGATATGTTTGAGCTTTCTTCTGATTTCAGTATGGCAGAATTTAAGATCCCGCGGGAATGGATAGGAAAAACACTTCGGGAGCTGAAGGTCAGGGAAAAGTATAACATCAATCTGATCGGTCTGAAGCATGGCGATAAGATGAATATGAATGTGGCGCCGGATGAAGTGTTTCCGGCAGACTGCACAGTTGTTGCAGCAGGAGCAAACAGTGACCTGAATAAGGTTTCGGAAAATTGAGGATAAGATATGATCACCAGTGTAAATAACGGACAGGTAAAAAATATCATACAGCTGAACCAGAAAACAAAAGCCCGCAGAGAACAAGGGCTTTTTGTTGCAGAAGGAAGAAAAATGTTCGGCGAAGCACCTAGGGATTGGATTTCGAAGGTGTATGTATCAGAAGCTCTCAGCGGTGATGCAGAACTGATGGCTCAGGTGGAGAAACTTCCATATGAAATAGTAACAGATTCTGTTTTTCGACAGATGAGCGATACGCAGACGCCGCAGGGAATTATGACAGTGCTTAAGAAACCTTCCTATATAATGGAAGATATTCTCGGCGGGAAAAATCCGCTGGTTATGATTCTGGAAGATCTGCAGGATCCGGGAAATGCGGGAACTATTCTCCGTACAGGAGAGGGTGCCGGAGTAAGCGGAGTTCTTCTGACAAAGACCTGCGTGGATATCACAAACCCGAAGGTTATACGATCAACCATGGGTTCTGTCTACAGAATGCCTTTCCTATATGTGGAAAGTGTGGTATCATTAGCACAGGAACTGAAAGACAGAAATATCCGCACATTTGCAGCGCATCTGCATGGTAAGAACTCTTATGATCAGGAATCCTACACAGGAGGAACTGCTTTCCTGATCGGCAATGAGGGAAAAGGACTGACAGATGAAGCGGCAGACAGTGCTGATTGTCTGATACGGATTCCTATGTGTGGAAAAGTAGAATCTCTGAATGCTGCCATGGCATCCGGAATTCTCATGTATGAAGCTGCTCGTCAGAGACGATAGCAGACGAAAGGAGGAGTTTCATGCAGCCTTTGATCTGGCTTGGGATTCTTGCGTTATTGCTTGTTGTAGAGGCAATTACGGCAGGACTGACCACCATCTGGTTTGCCGGCGGCGCACTGGCCGCTGCTATTGCATGTTATGCAGGAGCGAACCTCACTGTACAGATATTGCTGTTTCTGTGTGTTTCATTGGTACTTCTCATCTTTACCAGACCACTGGCAATGAAGTACTTCAACAAAGAAACCATACAGACCAATGCAAACAGTCTGATTGGAAAGAAAGCAGTTGTGATTCAGGAGATTGACAATCTGGCGCAGACAGGCCAGGTTCGTATCAATGACATTGAATGGACTGCACGTTCTGCTGATGACGAAAAAATCGGCGAAGGCACCGTTGTAACGATCGAAGAGATCCGAGGTGTGAAACTTATCGTAAAACAGAATAAGGAGGATTAGTTATGGGCGTGGTTTTTCTGATAGTTATTATCGTTATTGCGGTATGGGTCCTTGCATCCTGCGTCCGCATTGTACCACAGGCATATGCAGTAATCCTGGAACGTCTGGGAGCTTATCAGGCGACCTGGAGTACAGGAATTCACTTCAAGGTTCCGTTTATTGAACGAGTAGCCAGAAAGGTAAATCTGAAGGAACAGGTAGTGGATTTTCCACCGCAGCCGGTTATCACAAAGGATAACGTAACCATGCAGATCGATACTGTCGTATTCTTTCAGATTACAGATCCGAAGCTTTATACTTACGGTGTGGAGAATCCGATCATGGCAATCGAGAATCTGTCCGCAACAACCTTAAGAAATATTATCGGTGACATGGAACTGGATGAGACACTTACATCACGTGAGACGATCAATACCAAGATGAGAGCCTCTCTTGATGAAGCTACTGATCCATGGGGAATCAAGGTCAATCGTGTGGAACTGAAGAACATTATTCCTCCGGCAGCTATTCAGGATGCAATGGAGAAACAGATGAAAGCTGAGCGTGAACGTCGTGAAGCAATCCTGATCGCAGAAGGTCAGAAGAAATCTACGATCCTTGTTGCAGAAGGTAAGAAACAATCCGCAATTCTGGATGCAGAAGCTGAGAAACAGGCAGCAATCCTCCGCGCAGAGGCTCAGAAAGAGCGTATGATCAAGGAGGCAGAAGGACAGGCTGAGGCAGTTCTGAAAGTTCAGAATGCCAATGCAGAGGGTATCCGCATGATCAGAGAGGCAGGAGCAGATGAGGCAGTTCTGACACTGAAGAGTCTGGAAGCATTTGCCAGGGCAGCAGACGGTAAGGCAACCAAGATCATTATTCCGTCGGATATTCAGGGAATCGCAGGTCTGGCAAGTTCGCTGAAAGAGATCGTCACTGATCCGAAAGCGGAGACAGACAAATAACAAAAGAGAATAAATGACATCGGGGAGAGAATTATTATGAACTTAAAAGGAAGAAACTTTCTGACACTGAAAGACTTTACACCGGAGGAGATCACATATCTTATTGATTTATCCGCAGAACTTAAAGCAAAGAAGAAAGCCGGCGAGCTTCACGAATATTACAGAGGCAAAAATATTGCACTTATTTTTGAAAAAACAAGTACAAGAACCCGCTGCTCTTTTGAGGTAGCTGCCCATGATCTTGGAATGGGAAGCACATACCTGGATCCGACAGGTTCTCAGATCGGTAAGAAAGAAAGCATTGCAGATACAGCAAGAGTTCTGGGAAGAATGTATGATGGTATCGAATATCGTGGATTTGGTCAGGAAGTCGTAGAAGAGCTTGCAAAACATGCAGGTGTTCCGGTATGGAATGGCCTTACGAACGAATATCATCCGACACAGATGATCGCTGATATGCTGACAATCCGTGAGCATTTCGGAGATTTAAAAGGACGTAAGCTTGTATACATGGGTGATGCCCGTTACAATATGGGTAATTCCCTGATGATTGCCTGCACAAAACTTGGCATGCATTTCGTAGCCTGCACAACTAAGAAATATTTCCCGAATGCAGAGTTAGTTGCTCAGTGCGAGGAATATGCAAAAGCATCCGGCGGAAGCATCACTCTGACAGAGGATGTTCAGGAAGGAACAAAGGATGCAGACGTTATCTATACAGACGTATGGGTATCTATGGGTGAGCCGGATGAGGTATGGACAGAGAGAATCCATGATCTGACACCTTATAAAGTAACAAAGGACGTTATGAAGAACGCAGGAGAGAAAGCAATCTTCCTTCACTGTCTGCCTGCATTCCATGACCTTAAGACAAAGATCGGCAAGGAAATGGGCGAGAGATTCAATCTGACAGACATGGAAGTAACAGACGAAGTATTTGAATCTGAGCAGTCCAAAGTATTTGATGAGGCAGAGAACCGTATGCATACCATCAAAGCTGTTATGGTAGCAACATTAGGAGAGCCGGAGAACAAATAATGGCACATCTGTATAATGAAGAAACAATTTCACAGGCGATAGACACAAAATGGGCGGGCAAAACCGTCCATTTTGCAAAAGAAACAGATTCTACCAATTCATGGATCAAGCGTCTGGCAAAAGATGGTGCAGAGCATGGAACTCTGGCAGTTGCGGAATTTCAGTCTGCGGGAAGAGGGCGTTTTGACAGAAGATGGGAAGCGCCAGAGGGCAGCTCTATTATGATGACACTGCTCTTACGTCCGGAATTTTCACCGCAGTATGCGTCTATGCTGACACTGGTTATGGGAATGGCAGTGGCACAGGCAGCAGAGGAACTGGGGTTTAACGTAAGTATTAAATGGCCCAATGATATTGTGATCTCTAAGAAGAAAATCTGTGGTATCCTGACCGAGATGGGAACAAATGGTGTGAAGATCAATTATGTTCTCATCGGAGTAGGAATCAATGTAAACCTGAAAGAATTTCCGGAAGAAATGCAGGACAAAGCGACTTCACTGATTCTGGAGGGCGGTCATGAATATGACAGAAATCAGGTGATTGCACTGGTGATGAAATATTTCGAGATCAACTATGAGAAATTTATCCAGACCTGTGATTTTACTCATCTGCTGGATGATTACCACAGAATCCTTGCAAATCTGAACCAGCCGGTCAGAGTGATCGATGGTGACAGAAGTTTCGAAGGAATCTGCAGGGGGATTGATGAAAAAGGTGAACTGCTTGTGGAAAGGCAGAATAAAGAAGTTGTGAAAGTCAGCGCAGGAGAGGTTTCAGTGCGTGGGCTTTACAGCTATGTATAAAGATTCTGAATAATTTCGAAAGAGGGAAACAGTAATTTATGTATCAGGACAACATTACTCTCTGCGGCGCAAGTGCCTATGAGAAGAAATTTTATTTTAATCAGGATTTCAATGCACTTCCGGATCATGTGAAGAAAGAGCTTCAGATCATGTGTGTTCTTTACACAGAGGATGTAGGAGGAATCCTGACTCTGGAATTTGACGAAAACGGCAGACTTCAGTTTAAAACAGAAGCTCTGGAAGCAGATGCCCGCTACGATGAGATCGGAAGCGGATTGAAGATTAAACAGCTTCAACAGGACAAGAAAGAACTTCTGGAATCTCTGGAAATGTATTATAAAGTATTCTTTCTCGGAGACATCCCGGAAGAAGAACTGAAGAAAACATCGGGCAGTGAGGACTGAATCCATGCAGACAAGGAATGAGCCGGTACGGGCAAGAGAACCATTCATGAAGATGCAGTGGAAAATAGGAAACGTACAGATTGATAATCCGTTTGTTCTTGCACCAATGGCAGGTGTCACAGACCTGCCATTTCGAACGCTCTGTAAAGAGCAGGGGGCCGGACTGATCTGTATGGAAATGATCAGTGCAAAAGCGATTTCTTTTCACAATAAGAACACCATTGCCCTGATGGAGATTGATCCATGTGAGCACCCGGTTTCCATGCAGCTTTTTGGCAGTGAACCGGATCTTATGGCAGAGGTTGCGAAATCCATTGAGGACAGAGATTTCGATATCCTGGACATCAATATGGGATGCCCTGTGCCGAAGGTTGTCAATAACGGCGAGGGATCTGCATTGTTGAAGAACCCGAATCTGATTGAAGAGATCGTTCGAAAAGTATCATCTGCAATCAGTAAACCGTTGACTGTCAAGGTGCGAATCGGATTTGAGAATGAACCGGTAGATATTGTTGAGATCGCGAAACGTATTGAGGATGCGGGAGCAGCAGCACTTGCAGTGCATGGGCGCACCAGACAGCAGTACTATTCCGGCACTGCAGACTGGGATACGATCCGCAGGGTAAAAGAAGCGATTACCATTCCTGTAATTGGAAACGGAGATGTAGATTCTCCGCTGAAAGCAGAAGCACTGGTAAAACAGACCGGATGTGATGCTGTTATGGTGGGACGTGCAGTAAGGGGAAATCCCTGGTTGTTCCGCGAACTGAACCATTATTTCCGGACAGGAGAACTGTTGGAACGCCCATCTGTAGAGGAAATACGTGAAATGATCCTGCGTCATGCCAGAAAACAGATTGAATTAAAAGGGGAGTTCGTAGGAATCCGTGAGATGCGTAAACACGTTGCCTGGTATACTGCAGGCATGCGTCACAGCGCAGGGCTCAGAAGAGAGTCAAACACCATAGAAAGTTATGAAGCTCTGGAGGCGCTTTTATCAAGATTATAATAAAAGTTAAAACAATGTGAAATGAGAAATATAAACAATAGCAAAGGCGCTCGGAATGCTTGACAATCCGGGTGCTTTTTTGTATAATACAGAAATTGTGAATATCCTAGAATAAGTCTGCCCTTTTTCAGGTATGATGTATCAGGAAGCACATAAATCCATGTAGTGATCCGGGGCGAAAAGAAACGCAGAAGACTATACCGGATGTTGAAAGGGAGTAAGGTTATTATGGAAGAAAAGAAAAACTTACTAACTTATGCAGGACTTAAAAAATTAGAAGAAGAGCTGCATGATTTAAAGGTAGTAAAGAGAAAAGAAGTAGCAGAGAAAATTAAGGAAGCCAGAGAACAGGGCGACTTATCTGAGAATGCGGAATACGATGCAGCGAAAGACGAACAGAGAGACATTGAAGCACGTATCGAAGAAATCGAGAAGATCTTAAAGAATGCTGAAGTTGTTGTAGAGGACGAAGTAGATCTGGACAAGATCAGCGTTGGATGTAAGGTTAAAGTACACGATTTTGAATTCGAAGAAGACATCGAGCTGAAGATCGTAGGTTCCACAGAGGCTAACAGCCTTGAAGGCAAAATCTCCAACGAATCTCCCGTAGGAAAAGCACTTATCGGTGCGCATACAGGTGATGTAGTAGAAGTAGAGATGCCGGCAGGAATCATGAAATACAAAGTTCTGGAGATCCAGAGAAACGTATAAGAGACAGATGACTGAGGTGCGCGTAGAGATTTATCATGCAAAGGCATAACGCGCACCTTTCTCTGACTATATAAGCAGATAATAAGAAGACAATAAGAAGTTTGTTATTTCTTATTTTTGTCTGTATATCTGATAAATTGATATTTGAAAATACAGGATTCTGTTGAATGGAATCTTCTGTTACATCTGATATCACATGGAAATGTAGAACAAATAATAATTATACAAGTATATAAGGAGGAACCAAGGTGGCACAGCAGAAGCAGGAACAGGATTTAAACCAGTTACTGAAGGTACGTCGCGATAAACTGGCAGATCTTCAGGCTAATGGAAAAGACCCATTTCAGATCACAAAGTTTAACCAGACTCATCACTCAATGGAAGTGAAGAGTCTTTATGAAGCACATGAGGCAGAACTTCTCAAAGATCGTGCAGAAGTAGATGTAACAGGTCTTGATGAAGAACAGGCAAAGGAAGCTGTTAAGAAAGATTACGAAGAGAGAAGAGAAATCATGGACGCAAGCCCGATCCACGTAGCGATCGCAGGCCGTATGATGTTCAAGAGAGTTATGGGTAAGGCTTCTTTCTGCAATATCCAGGATTTACAGGGAAATATTCAGGTATATGTAGCAAGAGATGCCATTGGGGCAGACTCCTATGCAGATTTCAAGAAATCTGATATCGGTGATATTTTTGGTCTGGAGGGAT
>OGPF01001555.1_pt1 | contig 10266 bp, 7 predicted proteins | sample 1552871 | NCBI WGS metagenome assembly OGPF01 (sample SAMEA2580276, study PRJEB22360) | human gut metagenome | biome: human gut; feature: human-associated habitat; material: faeces | place: Denmark | collected 2008/2010
TAATAGGATAGTTTGCGGAGCAAACTCGAGGGCGAACGAAGTGAGCCGAGTCCCTCACTCTCCGCCATAAAAAACAGGGCATAGCAAAAGCTATGTCCTGTTTTGCTTTAAATCAAAAAGGGATTCGAACCCTTACAATCTTTTGCAAGACGAAGTCTTGTCAAAAGAAGTCTACAATAGGATAGTTTGCGGAGCAAACTCGCGGGCGAACGAAGTGAGCCGAGTCCCTCACTCTCCGCCAAAAAAGCAGGATATAGCAAAAGCTATGTTCTGTTTTTTGCATTTTCGTTGTGTGTGAACAAGCCGTAATAAAAGCGGCAGAGTATACCGTGTTTGGTTGTCGGTAAAGTGCATTTGGTTTCCTTTATCGTTCTTAAAAGCAGCCGATGTTGACAAAACAAAAAAAGCAATATAACATATTGTATACATACAATATGTTGCGGAAGTAACACATATTCTGTTACTTATAAAAGCGGGGGTTAATATGGACAAAAAGAAATCGATTAAAAATCTCGTCGTCATTTTAATTGCAGTGGTGGCATTGGGGCTTCTTTGGGCTTTTGTCAAAAGCCAAGTAACAACAACACCGATATATATTGTTGTTGATACCTTTGTTCTGATTATACCGAGCATAATTTTGATACCCGGAATAATTTGCTATATCGCTTACTTTTTTGTCAATGACGCAAAAATAAAATCCGCGCTTAAGATAAGCTCCTTATGTATAGCGGCCTTCTGCGTGGTTTTCTCCGTGTCGTTTTTTGCCGCGGTATTTGTAAATTCTGGCAGCGAAAAGACGAGCAGCTATAAAGAAGCCGCCGAGAGTAAATACAGCTTGGGTAATTTTGTCGATTTGGCTGATTACGAGGCTGAGCGTTCGGATAACGAGCTGTATTCAAACGGCTTTTTAAGCGGTTATTATACTGTTGATAATTACTCTAAAAGCGACGGCAGCTATAACTATTATACAGCTACCGTATATGAGTATACCGGCGGAACGGCGGCTTCGCGAAAGCTTATTAAGAAAAGGCTTGAAAAAGAACTGTTAAGGAAGACCTCGGTCGGCGGAAAAAACATTAAATATACAGACGGAACAAATGGCGATTACCGATATAAATACTGTAATTACACAGACAAATTTGAAATGCAGTCTTCGTCATATTTCAGTATCGTAGCGGAAAGCAGCGATAAGGTAACGGTATATATATTAAATTCGGATTATAAAAATCATTTCGGCGAGCCGTTTGATGCGGAAAAAATTATCAGCTCAATTTGCAGCTGATACTTGCGACCTTTGCGGCCAGGTGAATTGTTTTTAACCATGTAAAGCACTCTCTGCTTTTTTAATGAAAGTGGAGGGTGATTTTTTGTGTTTAAGGGCAAATCAAACGTTTTTTCGTCATATATAAGCGGCAAAAGGAAAACGTGAATGTTAACGCTGCGGAAAGCATTTTATTATGAGAGGCAGTTGCCATAATTGACAAAAGTTTAACGATAATTATGTTGACATTTATAACCAAGTCATATATAATAAAAGCAAATATATTTGGTAAAGGATTGAGTTAATGGTAAAAAAACTGACGGCAGTATTGCTTACGATGTGCATGGCTGTTTCGCTGCTGCCTATGTTCGCTCAGGCGGCGTCAAAGCCTGATATTAAAGTGGGCGATTATGTCAAAATGGGAACATATAATAATGCCTCGATTCTTTGGCGCTGTGTGAGTATTGACGATAACGGTCCGCTTATGCTTGCAGACAGAATTGTTGACACTCTTGCGTATGATGCCAAGACAAACGACAACAGCAATTCGAAATCGCACAGCAGAAGCTATAAGCGCGACGATTACGGCTCAAATTATTGGAAAGACAGCAATATGCGTTCCTGGCTCAATTCGACTGCGGCCGCAGGTAAGGTCGATTGGCTTTGCGGTAACCCGCCGAAGGATGGTTATGTCAGCGGAACAGGGGCCTATGATAATAAAGCAGGCTTTTTAAATAAATTTTCAAAGTCGGAAATTGCCGCTATGAAAACCGTTACCCAGCGTTCTCTTGTCTCTCATCCCGAATACAATAAGGGTATTGTTGAGGGCGACGCAAATTCCGATTTGTTATACTACACCGATATTTCGGAGGCTGTGGCTAATTATGATGATTCATATTTTGAAACCACGACCGAAAAGGTGTTCCTTCTCGATGTGAAACAGGCTAACGCCGTGTGGAAAAATCTTAAAGGCTATTATGTCGCATACAACAATGACGGTATGGCTTGGCCTTATTGGCTTCGCACTCCCGTTACCGACTGTAATCATGATATGCGTTATGTCAGCTCGTCGGGCGAGGTGGGCAGATATGCTCCGTGGTATTCCGATTTGGGCGTAAGACCTGCGTTTTATCTCGATACCGAGTATTTTGTCGCAACCTCCGGCAGCGGCACTCAGGGGAATCCTTATGTCGGCTCTGCTCCGAATAAGCAGGAGGCGGATTATACAATTTCAGAGCCTGCGGAAGAGGCAAATCCCGATTGGAATGTCAGCACCGAGCAAAGCATTCAGCCCACGCTCGGCTCATGGTATTCGGCTGACGGGAAATACTCTAATCCTACCATTCCCGTATACACTATTCAGAAGACTCGCAGCGACACGGAAAATATGGTTGTCGTCATTTGCGGTGAGGGATATACAAAAAGTCAGCAGGGTAAATTTATCAATGATGTAAAACGCCTCTGGCAAGAGGCTATGAAATACGAGCCGTATCGCAGCTATGCCGACAGATTTAACGTTTACGCCCTCTGCACAGCCTCAGAGTCTACATTTGATAACGGGGGAAGCACCTTCTTCGATGTTATAGTTGACAGCAACAATTCTCCGGTTATTTCTAACAATCTCCACGGAAGCCAATGGAAGAACCATATTTTGGAAAGATGCATCGGACCTGAGTTTATAGAGAAAATTCACGATGCCCATATCAAAAAAACAACCGACCCGAACACGATTCCGACGAAACCTAACGGCGAGTCGAACGAGTATGAACCGTATTACTATGTTCACGATTATATTGCGCAGTTCGCCGTGGTTGTAAATACAAAATCCGATTTCGGCGGTGCCTATAACAATCGCGAATACGGCTTCCACTATTTTATTACACCGTCAGACAGCTACCGTGCGCCTAAGACCTTTGCACACGAGCTTGGGCATAGCTTGCTCGGCCTCGGCGATGAGTACAGCAACGGATATTTACTTGGGGATAAGGAACTGAAGTCCCTGAATCTCTCCTCGGTTGAAGACCCGGCAAAGATAAAATGGACTCAGCTTTTAGGCTTCAGAAACACCTATACCTGCCGCAATGCTTACGGCTCAAAAATGCTTGTCTCAAGCTACGAGTGTATAATGAGAGATACAAATTATCAGTTTTGCGAGGTTTGCCGCTTGCAGGGCTACAAGAGAATGTCTCAGCTTGTCAAGGATGCAGAGCTCTATGTTGCCACGCCTGAGGTTAAGGAGTACACTGGAGCCTACTCAAGTCCCTCTGATTTTACGGACCTTGAAACAAGCTCGTACTATACTTATACTTCAAATCGCAGCGGCAGGCTTTTGAGCGGTAACGGTAAAAGCAGATTTAATACCGATATGAACGGTAAAAAAATCGAATTGCGTACTGTCGTTCAAAATGTTTCGGATAAGCAAGCGAGGCAGATAAGGTTCAATATGTGGATAAGGCATTCCGACGGCAGCGTGGCAACCGATTCATCGGGCAATCCGCTTCAAACTACTCAAACCTTTGACATTCCCGTTTGGAATGATAAGGCGAATTTCTGGCCGATAGGTGCTTTGGACCACATCAAAAGCGATTTTAATTCGGGTCTGAAGAGCTGCTCGCTTATTTATCAAATTCCGTCCGACGCTCAGCTTTTGAACGGTGATACCGTGGCATTTCAGGTACTTGACGAAAACGGTAACATCTTAGCGGACGATAATACGGAAACACAGCGTTACACAACCGTTTCAATCCAATATAAATTTGAGGACGGCACAGAAATACCGAATACTGCCGGAGGAACATTTACTGTTCCGTATGGCACAAAGCTTGGTTTGACGCCGGCAAAATCGCTTTACGGTTATGAATTTGTGAAGGCCGACGGCTTGAATGAGCCGATTGTTTCAGACGGTACGGTTGTTACATATTATTACAAAAACAAAGCTGCTTCGGAAGAAAAACCCGCACTTGCAATTGACAAGGCTTCAATATCGCTCGAAAGCAGCATAACAATGAATTTCAAAGTACCTAAAAGCAGTCTTTCGTCTTACGATGATTTCTATATGACATTTAAATGTAACGGAAAAGAAGAAAAGGCTACACAATATAAGCAGAACGGGGATTACTACGTATTCTCGTACAAGGGCATAAATCCGCAGCTTATGAATGATGAGGTTACTGCGGTGTTGCACGCCAAAAAGGGAAACGAGGAATACACAAGCCCCGAAAAGGCGTTGAGCGTCAAGGAGTACGCCTATACATTGCTCGACAGATACAGCGGCGATGAATACTCAAAGCTTCGCACGCTGCTTGTGGATCTGTTGAATTACGGTGCGATGGCACAGAAATATGTAGGGTATAAGACGGATAATCTTGTTAATTCCGAGCTGACCGCTGTTCAAAAAAGCTGGGGCAGCAATGGGGCAGAGGAGTTTAAGAATATCAGCGACTTAAATTACAAAACGATAAGCAGTCCTACGGCGCAATGGAATACTTGCGGCTTGGTGCTCAACAATTCAATTATGCTCAGGGCTAAGTTTTCCGCTAAGGACGTTGAAAACAAGACCGTTGAAATCGCATTTAGGAACACAAAATTTACCTATGACAAAAATGATTTTGTGAATAACGGCGACGGCACATATTATGTTTATTGTAATGAGCTTTTTGCACACGAGCTGAGCGATAAGCTTTTGCTTACGGTTTATGAAAACGGCGTTCCTTGCAGCAACACAATGCTTTTCAGCGTCGAATCATACGCAAGTGTTATTCAGCAGTCAAGTGCATATAAGGGTACTGCTCTTGATGATTTAACGCAGGCTATGATGCGATACGGAAAATCCGCCGCAGCTTACAGGACTTAAAAAAGGAGAAAAAAGAATGAAAGAAGAGTATTCTGCTCCGTCATTTGAAATAACGGAATTTTGCACGGCTGATATTATTACCATCAGCACTGAACCGACTACAACCGACGTCTCGGGACCCATTGAACTTCCCGACATCAATATTTAAACACGGACTTTCGGATTGTATTATTTTGTTTTGTTCGGTTATGACAAAAAAGCAGGATTGTTTTAAAACAATCCTGCTTTTTTTATTGCGAGACAGAGACGGCAAATTTTGCCGCAGTCTCCCGAAAATCACGGGAGAGATAGGTTTCCTTCATCGTCCTGCCTCCGTCCCGGCTTTCACGAAGCCCTTCTTTTTATATCCGCAGTCGCAGTACGGTCCGCCGGAGGCGAGAGTGTACTGCCGCACAAAGTCAGTCGCGCCGCCCGTCTCGCTCATGGTGTAGTCCAGACGGCACAGCGCGGGAGTGAGGTCATATAGCCCCAGCTTTTTCATCAGCACACAGATACCGCATTTGGTGAAGCGTCAATCGTGAAAGTGTATTACTCAAAACATGAGGCGCTGTAGAGGCTCTCAGATGGCTAATTTATACACATTTTGTTTTCCTGACTTGTATATAACACCCATCACACAAGACTATAGTACGCTCTTTCCGATGTGTCGAAATTTCTCTTCAGCTCAACAGTATGTTCTTGCAAACCATTTATTCTTGCATTCAATTCTTTCTTCTTAGAAAAAGAAAATATTCCTAATGCGCTTAGCTGTTCACTGAGCTTTCTAATCTCTTCATCGGCAGATTGCTTATATTTGTCATACTCTTCTTTATTCAACAGATACGCGCTTTTAGCCCTTGCAACTTTCAACAAATAGTTCTTTATGATAGATACCATTTTTTCGGCTGCATTAGATATTGTGCTTTCATATGCCGCTGGCTCATCTTTCTTAAATACCTCACTAATGATTTTGGACACAACATATTTCCGCAATTCTTCCTCAGACACACCGGTTAACTCGGCAATAGGAGTAGTTGTTATTGATTTGATAAAAGACTTTATTCCTTCATCAGAAGAGCTCTGCAAATAATTCGTCATTCTTAGAATTTTGTCCTTTATCAGCTTTCTATGAACACCTAATAAACCATCCCGTATTTCTTCTACTGGCTTTTCGTCCAACAAAGAGAGCAAGTGTAAATAAGGCGTTATCTTTTCTACAATCTCCTGTTCTCCATAATTACCGTTTTGAGCAATCTTGTTGCATACATCAGTTTGCTTCGATTTTAAGTATTCGTCTACGCCGAAGAGTTTTGCACAATTTACAATCTCCTCGATGTTGCAGATACCCATCGCAATATCGTAAATCTCAGGATTGAAGGGGCAGCTCAAAAAGGCGGCATCTAAAATTCCAACTTTATTCTCTGTAGTATTGATGTTCTGCAGTATGCTTTGAGATTTTGCTATATCGATATACTTGAGAGCATCTGGGTTAAACTTCCCATTTGATATCAGAATCTCCATATATTTGTTAAACAGAGATATTACAAATAGGTCAATGGAGTTTTTGAGTGATGGAAGCCATACTTCTTTACCGTATTTATCCAAGCGAGCCTTTGAGTTGTTTTCTAAGTTTCTTTGTATTGTGTCTATTTCACTACGGAACTGTGTACCTGCGGCAGAAGCCTGTTTTTTAATTGCACTGTTCTCCATAGCAGCCCATACGCCGAAACCGATAATGTCATTTGTGATAATACCGAATCCGGTGCCAGTGATTTTTGAATCTCTTTCTGCTTCAGCCTGTTGTGCTTGGTTCATGAAAGAGTTCATTTGAGCTAAAAGAGCATTAGCCTGTTCCATCATCGAATCACATAAAGCTTTATAAAACATTTTAACGCCGTCATTCGTTGATGCGTCACTACAACACTTCCAAGTGTAGTTCGCTGGTGTACTGCCGACTAATTCGTCAACAGTAGCGTTATAGATATCATTTGCTATAAGCTTCTGTACACAAAGATTTCCATAATGTCTAAACTTCTCATAAGTCTTTCGTTCAACCTCTTCAGATAAATTCTGATAATCATAGAAGTTGTCCATGAAATACGCTAAAAGTTCTTGTCTGTATGTTTCAAAGCGGTGGTGCTCGTCGATGTATGTAATAATATCTCTCGGTAACTCGTAGTGCTTCTCAAATATGTCTATGCTTAAAACCTGACTATTCATATAATCATCTCCCTAATATAATTATTCAATTTTGAGGGTCTTACTTTAAGCGGAAATATTTCTGTTTTTTATTCTCGCTATCCATTTCTTAAGCTCGTTCTTCTCAACATAGATAGACGAGTCAATTCTGAACGATGGAAAACCTGACATATTCATAATTTGATATGCTTTGGTTCTTCCACAATGGAAAATGTTCTGAATATCCTTTGCGGTATACAACGTGATTTCAGAATCCTACGTATTGAGTTCATCGTCTTGCACCTGTGCTACCAGATTCATTTCTGCCTTTTTCATATACTTACAACCAAACTGTATTAGATATTTTTAGGGAATACGCAGAACCGCTATGGGATTGTTATTGCGCTTTAGCCTTAGCCAAAGCTTCTTCGATTATTGTATTGATGTACGCATTTATGCTTTGACCTCTCTGCTCAGCTATCGCCTGTATCTCAGCCTTGCGTCCTTTGGGAACTGCGATATTGATTCGGTCATATGCTTTTGCATTGTATTTAGCTTTGCTCTCGTTCGATGTTTTTCCACCCATATTCTCGACCTCCAATAAACTACTATTTATATTATATCACAATTTTGCATACTTAACAAGTATGTAATGTAACTTTTTCAAAATAATCAAGCGATAAATTCATCAGTGGAGCATGCGATATATAAAAGTGTGCAGAGTTGGTGTGTTTCTGAAAATTTTGTGGCAGAAAAAAATGGTGCCGACTTCTGGAAATTGGGGGCGAAAGTGGGCTTGTGCATTTTGCACACCGAAAACACGGCTTGTTTGTGCAGTATAACGAAAATAAACGAATTTGCGAAAACCCCTCGCATACTGTTTAAGTATGCGGTATAATGTCTATGGTGAAACACAGCCATGAACCAATTATCACGCCGGAAGAGTTCGACAAAGTTCAGCCGGAGCTTGCGTGGCGTAAGAGGATAAGCCGTCAGTACAGCGGAAAGAGCATTTTTCCCCAAATTATCTATGGCGATTGCGGTTCATACTTCGGCTCGAAAGTCTGGAACTCGACCTCAAAATACCGCTGGGTCATATGACAATGCAACAGCAAATTCAAGGGTGAGCACAAATGCGAAACGCCGCATCTGGACGAGGAAACCATTAAAGCACGGTTCGTGACCGTCCTTAACGCTATCATCGAAAGCAAAGACAACATCCTTGAGGACAACATCCTTGAGGATTGCCGATTGATGCAAGCCACCCTGACAGACTGCACAGGCATTGATACAGAAATCGAGAGCCTGCTTGAGGAGATCGGTGTGGTGACCGAACTCACAAAGCGTTGCATGCGGAAAATTCACAGACGGCACAGAACTAGGAAGAATAGCCGCCCGGTACAATGGGTTTGTAGAGCGGTACGAAAAAGCCAAGGCACGGCTCGAACAGCTCCGCACTACAAAAGCTGCACGGGAAGCCCAGGCAGAAGCCATCGGAACTTTCATGTTCGAGATGCAGGAGCTGGACACCATCACCGAGTTTGACGAAAAGCTCTGGTTGACCTCTATTGACACAGTGACCGTTCACGCCGACGGACGAATGACCTTCAAATTCCAGGGTGGTAAAACGCTCACTTCTCCGGTGTGAAACAGATTTCTTGCCAGATTGCAGCCCAAAACACCTACACCGTATACTAAAACATTCATTTTCTGCCTCCGAATCCGACCTTCACAATCTGCATTTTCATTATGCCGTCGCCGACCCTGGCGAGAAAACGGAAAAAGCCGCTGACGGATGGGTCACGGAGATCGTTGTAGCCCAGCATATAGCCGCGGCTTGTGACCTGCAATCGGCTGTCCCACGGAGAAAGCTCGCTTTTCGCGTCCGAAACCGCAAAATATGCGCCGACATCATTGATTTTCGCGCTTTTGAGCCAGGTTTTGGCGATCATTTTCACTGCCGACCGGTTCGCCGCATCAAATACCAGCACGCCGCCCGGGAAAGCGTCCGCCATTTGCTGTACCAGCGCCTTGACCTGCTCGGTCAAAAAGTAGTAGAACACGCCGGAGGCAAAGAACACCGCGCCGTTTGAAGAGTCAATTTTTCTAAACCATTCGGTATTGTTCAAATCGCATGGGATGTTTTCCTCCCTCTCCCCGGCGGGCAGGAGCTCATTGCGCACGGCGATGACATCGGGAAAGTCCAGATTGTAGATCTTACAGCTGCCGTTGTCGCAGCCTCTGCCGGTGCTGTCCAGCCCGCAACCGAGATTAACCACTGCGGCGTTGGGGTGGATTTTTAAATAGTCCTTTACTTCAAAAGCCAAATCATTCTGTCGCATGGCAACCTCCAGCGAGCCGAAACGCTGCATCAGGCTGTGGGATTTTTTCTCCGCCTCAGAAAAATCGTAGTCGATCTCGTCAATCAGGCGAACCGCTGTTTCGTCCCGGTAGAGATTCGGGTATAGTCCTGAGCAGACCTTCCGCGCATACAGCGGAATGATCAGCGTCTCCTGTACGGTGTTTTTCTCGATTTTGTATTTCATAGGTTCCTACCTCCGTGAATAAAAACCGTCATAATTGCCGCCAGCACTGCCGAAATGACCGCCATGCCCACTGTGCCGAACAGCCACTTTTTTGCTTTGTCTTTTGCGGTGATGTATGGTTTTAAGTCCTCTGTTCCCGGAATTGTCCACGCCTTTGTGTGACCGACCCAAAAATCATCAACAAGGAAACGGTCCATCAGGTTCATCACCGATAAAATAACGAGCATTTGCCAGAAGCCCGCAATAAAGCCCCGCGCACCGTTGAGTGCATAGACGCACACCAGTACATAGGCGATGTAGCCGGGAACGCATACCGCTTTGAAAATCAAAGCGTTACGCTTTATTTTTTTGTGTGTTGTAAGTCCCAGCGTTACACACCTGTCCTGAACTTCAGGGCTGTAAAGATGCACCATGCCCACCGCGCCCTTGCGGATACCGATGGCGCAAAC
>OGPF01001559.1_pt1 | contig 10255 bp, 17 predicted proteins | sample 1552871 | NCBI WGS metagenome assembly OGPF01 (sample SAMEA2580276, study PRJEB22360) | human gut metagenome | biome: human gut; feature: human-associated habitat; material: faeces | place: Denmark | collected 2008/2010
TAAGCCAAACATGGCTTGCAAAGAAGTTGGAAAGGAGTTTCAGTACGGTCAATGCATACGTATGCAACCGCACTCAACCCAATCTTACCACACTTCTTGAAATCGCGCAGCTATTGTCTGTGGATATGAAAGAGCTTATCACGGACGAAAAGGAGCGTAATGATTAGAGCGATTATGGGAGGTAAAACAACTATGGTATGAGAATAAACAAATGGATTCCTATAGTCTTAGCGATAAACATTGGGGTATTATGCTTTGCTCTATATGTTGCCACGACATATCAGCAGCAAAACTATATTGTTTCATGTGAACAGCCGATTACAAATTACTCCATCCTGGAGGTAAATTGTAGAGGGCACAGAATGCACTCAACGGTTAAAATCGCATACGCTGGTAAGGACTATTATGTAGGTGTAAGCAGAGAACTTTGCAAAAATATTGGGCAAGCCGAGTTCTTCTATGATATGCAGCATGACACGGTTTTTGAGAAAGATTATCTATGTATGAGGCATATCGTGTTCTTTTTTGTGCTGTTTGCTTTCTCTTTACTGTTATGGAAATGCCCAGAGGTTCGGAAATACCAAGCGACAAGGAAAGATATTCTAAAAGTAAGGAAAGATATTTTTCTCAAAGATGCCCATCCCATCCTAAAAGAAAAAGGGTTTGTTGAGAAACCTTTCAAGACATCAAACTTTGGATGGAATGGCTTTGGTTATATTTATGATATGTGCCGTCTTAGACAGGGCAAGTTCTTGGATTTTGTGTCGGTAAGGATAACACAAGGCGACAGATACATAAAGATATTTATAAATGCCTTTGAGGTCACCCCTCAACTTGGCTCTCTTTCTTCACTTAAAGAGACGGAAGGTCTGAAATACGTCATACTTCCAAACAGTGAAAAGGAAATGAGGCTTGACTCTGATTTTATAAAGGGAATGCCTGCTCTATCTAAGGAGTTTTGGTCTGGAGGGTTGAAGGTAGGGCGTTACTTCACGGAAATTGGTTACAACAATCAAGTTGAGAAATTAAAAGAGAAAGTGATGTCAAGAGTTTGCGATATTGATGCTTACTTCGAGAAATGGCATGGATGCCATCGTCCGAACCTTGTAAAATGGGATGGGGAATTGATTGAAAGAAGATAAAGTTGTACTTCCTGCGGATTGCAAGTCCGCAGAGACTAAAAAGAACATCAAATGAGAAACATTGATTTTAGCTCAGTAAAGGAAACAATAGGGAAGATTTACTTTGGTATTTGTATTTGTGTTTTTGCTTATGCCGTTATTGGTGTACCTATACTATTAGGTCTGCTGAAAAAGCATGGTGTGAAAACAGAAGCCGTCATTACACCTAATACTTCGTCTTGGCTCCATCGCTATACTACGAACTGTTATCTGTATGAGTTTCAAGTCGGAGATAAAACTTATGATGGAAATTCGCTTGTGGAGGAAGGTGATTATCGCAAGATTGGCACCAGGGTACAAGTGCTATACTTGGATTGGTATCCTTCTTTCAACAGACCTACGTATTATTGGGATGATTAATCGCTTTCTGCGGATTGCAAGTCCGCAAGGCTCAAATAAGCACAATTATGGAAGAAAAGATAAAGCTAAGAGATAAACTTGCAGATATTGCCTTGCAATGGCAAGCAAGTTTTGGGGTTGCACCGTCTATTACAAGTTCCATTTCAGAATATGATGCAGCAATGTTGATAGGTATGTCTGAGAAAGAATACTCCGATTACATGAGAGATAAAACTGCTGTTGCCAAAGGGACGGATTTCGTTTATAGAAATATAAGATATCAAGTAAAAGCCAATCGTCCAAGCGGTAAAAAAGGAAGTAAAGTAACGATGGTTCCCAAAGCCTCGAACTACGAATGGGACAGGTTAATTTGGATATTATATGACAAGGACTATGTAATGCAAGAAGCATGGGAATGGTATATGAAAGACTATAAAATGGCGTTTGAAAACAAAAAAAGATTATCTCCCGAAGACTACAGAAAAGGGCACTGCCTGTATCATAGATAACAGAAAATCGTGGATTCAAAAAACCACAAAAACGAATAGCTTTATGATAGAAAAAATAATGTCTAAACTTGGAATGGTCGTTTTATGGTGCATTGTCATCATATATGGCATAGGTGTCATCACTCATATCTGCTCAGATATTATCGGTGTTGTCGTGCTTGTCATTTTGGCTGTTATATCGATTATTTTTGTACTCTATGCCAAAAGATACAAAATATGGTTCAAGAGGCAAGTCAAGATGCTTAGTACGATTTGCGAGAAGTCGCCCAATGATTCTCACATCATGCACGAAGAACAGTTAACCGAATCTTTTGATTCTGCCAACTTCTTCGTCTCATACAAGTCTGAGACAAAGGAGTTCTTTTTCTGTAGCTACTATTACTTCATTTTTCCTGATTACGTTAAGACTTGGAGCAAGGCGGTTAAGGAGATCCAAGCACTTGTTTCTAAGGAAGCGCCTAAAACAAAAGTCGAAGTAAATTCTGTAGGTCAGATTGGCAAGGACTTCACGCTGATAATGTCTCCAAAAGATGCCAAGAAAAGTTTTTTGTTGTCTTTGGCTCATTTGTGCATCCGTCTGAGAAGCCAACTTCCATGCAATAACAAGATATTGATATACAAGTTCTATTTCAAGATAAAGGTGTTCGACACGATTTGCTATGGCGAGTTTGATGGTGTGAGAGTATCAAAGGCTATCACAATTTCTGCAGATGGCAACTATTGCGTAGCTAATGTCGAAATAGATGGTTGCTTTCCCGAAGATTTCATCAAACTCAATCCTCCAATGTCCATTATCCTGCAATATGACTTGTATTCGATAGAAACCAATATGTTGGTTAGCAAAGAGGAATTCGATGCGCATTGGGAGAAATGCAAAGATCTGTGTGAATCATAATCATTGGAGAACGGTGAGGAGCTATTTTATTTGAAAGATTCTGGGGCAACTGTTTGTTCTCTACGAGTTAAAAAACTTCTTATAAGTAACAATATCTCAAATGTCTCTTTTGAAGATTGGGATATAGAGTGTAGGCTATACAAGAGTAAAACCACCTCATATAAAGCATCATGCAAATATCTTGTTTGAGATTATTGGATGAGATAAAAAGACTTCTATATCCAAAAATTACAGATATTAATTTCAATTTGTCTAAATAGCTATTAAAAACAGCAGATACTTAATGGTTTTTACTTTATTTTCAATGCAAAATGCTATCTTTGTAGCTCAAAATTGAATGAAAAGAAATATGGAGCAACCGCTTTTTACAATTAACAGCACATTCTCGGAAGAAGAAGTAGTGCGTTTCAACAAATATGTAATATTACATATGTTTCATTATGTACGAAATGTCGTTATTTGCAATATAATACTACTGCTATTCACAGTGGGTATGATAGTAAATGATATTACTTCGGAAGACTTTCCTATAGGCTCAATAATGATGTTTTTACTCATTATTATCGTCAACTGGTCTCTTTACAAATCGCCAATACAAAAAGCCAGAAAAGTTTATCGCCAAAATAAAACAATAAGAGATGCAATTTATATAGTTAAGTTCTATGATGACCACTATGTAGTGACATGCAATGAAATAGAGTCAAGTATTCCTTTCGATAAATTGTACAAAATAATAGAGACTGATACAAATTACTATTTGATGGCATCAAAGGTTAGTGGGACAATAATTTGTAAAGCTGATACCCCTAATGATTTTGATGCTTATATTCATAAATTTATAAACAGATAGTAGTATGTGATTTTTTAACAACAAAATATTAGGTCAAATGGGGTTAATAATTTCTACTGAAGAAAAGAATGCTTTAATACAGTGTCAATCGGATATTCGGTATAAGTACACTCTTAAAAGAATTGCTGACACGGAAACTATGTGGTCTATTGTAGGAAACGACAACTCGTTTTCGATTCAATCCAATGGAAAGATAAAATTATTCCCTATATGGTCTGCAAAAGAATATGCACAAGCATTTTGTGTTAATGAAAGAATAAATTGCCGAAGTGTCGCAATAACTCTGGATTGTTTTGAAAATTCAGTGATTGATTTCATTTGCGAAAAGGGTCTTTATATCAATGTTTTTCCTACCGAAAAAGAACCTCTTGGTAAAATTGTAAGCTTGAATAGGTTTGCCGAAGATTTAAGCGTATTTTTAGAAGACTACTAATAAAACGATAGATTACGAATGAGAAATATTCAAGTATAATAAGAAAGACGGCTATGACTAATGAAATATTTTCAATCATACGTAATGGCTTGACAGAGCATTACCATCTGTCAATCTCAAGCACTCCCATAAACTGCGACAATGAGTTGGGGCAAAATCTTCTGCAAGAAGCCATTGCTTATTATAGAAATAGTATTGCTGTAGATTTGGTGAACAGAGGTATCAACATCAATCATCAAGACAATAGAGGCCTAACTCCCTTACACTATTGTGTGCAGCACAACAATCTTACTATAGCTGAATTATTGTTAGCAAAAGGAGGAAAGGTAAATATTCTGGACTCCTCCGGCAACAACCCGTTATGGTATGCTGTTTTCTATGCGGATGGCGATTACCAATTTGTCAAGTTGCTCATTAAATATGGAGCTGATGCACTAAGCAAAAATAAAGCCATGCGATCCCCCTTAGATTTCGCAAAAGAAATAGGTGACGAAGTGATGACGAAAATACTTTTAAAATGAATGGTAAAACAATAGGTATGACAACAGAATTTAGTTATTTAACCTTCTCCGTTTTCGAGATCAGTGATTTCAATCTATTTATTGAAACGGTGAAAGTTATATTCAAAAAAGAATTGAGAGCAGGAAAGGCTGAAATATATTCGGAAATACCCAACCCAAGTGGATGGGTTAATCCACAAAGTGGAGGCTCCCATTTTCCCAAATTTAGTTGCTGGCAAAATAAGATATATCCAGACAAAGTGTTTTTTATATCAAATTATGAAGATGGACTGTCTAATGTTTGCAGAATCATACAAAAACATCTGAGATGTAACATTATTACATGTGCATTATCCAATGAAACTGAAACAGATAATCCATTTTTCAAATTTTATTTTTCCAATTCCAATTTAGAAGAACGATTAATTCAAGCATACAAAGAAGATAGGTGGATTTTTTATGAAGAGGGGAAGCCGCTCTCTTTTGAAAATTGGGATTATTACAAAAGAAGACGAATTACAGACAGACTAAATAATAATATAATTAAAGAGTATATGATTCGATTAGGGATTGACATAAATACAATTGATGCCCAAATAAAGGCAGGTATTGTATATGTCCGTAAATGATACTAATTCTTAGTGATACAACAAATAAAAATCCGAAGCCTAAGGTGACAAGAGCCGAAGGTCTTTCGACTTTTATCACCTATTATAGCATTGTGCAATCATCATCCCTATACATCCTGCAATCACAAAAAATCCAATGGTAAAGAAGAACCAAAAGAACCACTGGGCATAGTGACCGAGATAGCAGCCATCTAAGAATATGGCAAAAGAGCAATATTCATGAACCGTGTTGGAAAATCAATTGTTTAGTTCCATTTTTACAGATTATATTTCTATTTTGTCTAAATTACGATAGAATATCGTAGATTTTCAAGGGATTATAACCGATTATCACTACAAAATGTTATTTTTGTAGCAAGAAATGAGTATAAAACAGCATTTCATTGTAATGTATAAAACAAAGTAAAATATAATAAACGTAATATGAAACTAAGAGATAAAGATACAAAGAAATATTTGCTATCCGTAGCCGTAAGTACGTTTGTTTCTTACGTAGTTACATTCATATCTTTTTATGGGAGAGTCTACTACGATATTATCGAGACTACTTGCGTTTGTATTTGCTTGTTGAATGTTGTTACGGCTTTGCTTGCTTGGAAGTTTGCTAAATCAAATAGCAAGATGTCTCTATTGGTATTGCATTGGGAGTTGGATACTCTTGCCATGTTGCCCTTAATGGGCTTCTCTATTTGGGCTATAACTGACGGAACTATCGCTTGCTTCTTTGCGATTATTCAATTTATATTGTTGGGAATCTTCAATCTCTTCACTGTCGGCTTGTCATTAGCCGTCTATTCTTTCATTCAGCATAAATGCAAGATAAGGTCGAAGGATATAAATCAGTTTTGCTTATGAAACATTCTTTATTTGTCGTTTTCACGATAATTGTAATATCGTTGACATCATCGTCTTGTCCTACTCATCCTGTCTATATGGAAGCCCGATTAGATGGTCCTTTGAATATAGTTCCAGATAGCTTCTATATGGAACGAAGCAAGGAATATAGGTTTGCCAGTGTCAATTTTAATTTTGGTGATGAAATGAGCGTATCTCTCCCTCTTGTAGAAACCGATAAAGTCGATATGGGAGGAAAGACATTGCTTGATGAAGACCTCGACCAATATTCCCTGACGAAGAGCGATTCTTTATACCGAAAATCCATCGAAGATGCTAATGGTACTTATATACTTCCTACAAAAGATTCGCTAAGAATCATTGCGCCGTCGCATCCTCTTCATGGACTATACAAAATCACGTTTTTTAAGGTCAAACGTTATGCGCAAGAACACTATTTCGTGCGTATGTCAAATGATTCGACATACATCATTTGCGAGAAGTTCTTCTCTGGTTGGGACGTTGATGGCAATATACTTAAAAATTGGGAGAAATGAAAAGAAAACGAAAGAATATGGCTAAAAGGGAAACAGCCAAGACAAACAATGACGAATTCTATTACAAAAATTTCGTGATTCCATGTGTCATTTTTTTGATAGGATATTCAATTATAAAATGAGAAATATGAGAATAGACAAACAGATAACAATTTGCAAATTGGGAACAGAGATGAAAATCTATCCCGAATCTAAAAATGAAATAGGTTTGTGGATAGCCCATCCTCCATGTTTCGTTATTTCAGCAAATGACCTTTACGGTGTTGAGAATATTGTAAAAAATGCGATAAGATATAGCAATTCCGGAGAATTTGCAAATGAAGATTCTGCAAAATTAGTTTTAAGGGAGTTTCGTCTTAAAAGTTGGAACGTATTGTATAAAACCTATAAAATAATTAGTTTTTCTCTTACGTCAGAACAAATTATTATTACACCATATATTTATACAAGAAGGGGAGGATTCCCAGACAACAAGAAAAAATTAATTTTTGATAAAAGTGATTATAATTTTGCTATAAGAGAACTTTTAAAATATTGATTGTAAATAAGGCTGTGCTTGGTTATAAGTGTTATAGCTAAACACTGCTTATTTTGTACTTTTACACTCCCCATTTATCCTTTCTTATTCTGAGTATAGTTCATTCTATCCTCTTTTTTAGGTTCGTTACCATACGAATCAATCAGAATAAGACTGTTGACATCTCTCACCTTACAGAATATATTGTCATCACTTGAAGGATGTACAAGCATCAATATGTTACCGTCAAGTACTTGGAAAGTACCTCTTAACTTATCCCGCTCGTTCTGCTTTTCTTTGAATGTCTGTGTCAACAAATAGGTACCATCAGCATTTAACGTGAGAGTTGTCTCAACATCAGACGAATACCCCGCAATATGTTCCAACAACAGAATCCAAGCTGATTCTATTTTCTAAAATTGCCGTATATTCTTCGATTTTGATAGAATCAATATCTGCATCATTTTGTCCTGTGCCGCATAATATATAAGATGTAATAAATGCGATAACCAATACTGCTATAATTGCCTTTTTCTTCTTCATAACCACCATAAAAGAAAAAGTGTCCGCAATGTCAAACGAGTGGCATCACGGACACGGATGAATAGTTGAGAGTTTGATGAAAGTAAGTATCCTGAAACATTGTTGATGCACGGAGAAGCCCTTGCGCTATCGAATACGATGCGAATGCCGTTGGTCTTAATCTTGTCGAAACGAAGGATGCGCTTGTAGCCGATGGTCGTTGTCTATTATTGCTTATTAATTTTCTTTTTAATTACATTCGCCTCTTTAAATAGGCTATTAGCAATGCTATCTTTAATTGCTGCTATTTCTATCATTTCATAATGGTGGCGGACAGAATCCTCATAAGCAGTAACACGATTTCTCACATTCTCAATAACTTCTTTATTTGGGCATACGGAGAAGTTCTTTTCGATGTATCGGACATTTTGATCATCAGATGGAAGAACCATCTTCAATGCCCGATATTTCAAGTCTGCAATCTCCAAAGCTTGATGCTCTTGCCATTGGGTTAGATTGCCCCAAATGGAGAGAACAAGAGATAGAGCCAAGCCACCAATGAAAAGAAGAACATACTTTGAAGTTGGCTCGAAGCGATGAGTCACAACTTTCTTCAGAGGTGTATTACCCATTGCGTGAAGTTTGTCCTGCACACTTTTTGATGTGGCATTCAGCTCTTGTTTCACCTGATTAATTGCATCAAACAAGAGTTTGCTTCGCTGTTCTCCGTTACTTGCTTCTTTCTTGGTAAGGTCGGTAAAGATGCAGATAGCCTCTCTTAATCTTACCAATTTGTCAATAGACTCCCCTTCTTTTACAGCCATAGCAAGGATTGCTTTTTCAAGCTTGCTTATATTAACACTTACAGAGACCGGAGTGCTTTCCGCCTCTGTATTCTTTGGTGAGGCAGAAAGTTCATCGACTTTCTGCTCCAATCTCTCAACTGTGCCATAGATGGCTTCCAATAGTTCTTCTTTCATATTTCTTTTGTTGTTTGAATGGTTTGTAACTTGCATCAAAGGCTAAAGCCTCTTCTGCGTTTCTTTTTTTTCTTCTTGGATGATTCGTCCTCTGGGAAAGACTCAAAGGTCTGAGCGTCGCCAGAAGCAAAAAGTCTAATGGAAGAAATGCCGTTCCAAAGGTCTTGGCTGCTATCCGACATGGATGGCTCATCGTTGCTCTTGTGATAGCCTTGCTCGTATTGCAGAGTAGAGTTGTCTCTTGATGAAACGTGTTTCTCCATTCCCTCAAATCTCGCATTCAGTTTGCCAAAGCTATAGTCTCGGCTAATCTGTGTCCCCTTGAAACTATATCCATCCTTGCAGAAACGGATACCTTGCACCTTGGTTCTCTCCTTGTCCTTATAGACTAACTCCAAGTGAACACCTCGCTTTGCAAGTTCATTCTTGAACTTCTGCCAGCTATCTGCGGCTTTCAAGGCACCTTTAACGGCATTGTGAATCTCATATTTTGCACGCTCTGCATTGCGCAATTTGCGAGTGTTAGTCTTGCTCTTGTCCGTTCCGTAAGTAAGTCCATACTTGGATTTTAGAGCCTTGGTCACCTGCTCATTACGCCTGTAATCATTCCTGTCTGATAAGAGTTTGCTCTCATTGTTGATGCGGTTATACACGATATGGCAATGTGGATTGTCCGTGTTGTGATGCCTTACGATAATGAATTGGGTATCGTTGATACCCATCATCTGCATGTATTCAAGGGCTATCTTAGCCATGAACTCATCCGTCAAACGTGGCTTGTCCTCGGGCTTGAAACTGAGTGCAATGTGTCCCACAGGCTTCTTAATCCTTGGATTTAGCTGCCTCTGTAGCTCGAAACTTTGCGTCATCTCGGCATTCGTGCCGAGTAACACACCATCCGAGGCGATGATTTTTGCCTCGTCCTTGCCTGTAACATAGCGGATGCAACCACCAAATGAGCTGCCCTTCTTTAGCTTGCCTATCATGTGGTATCCTCCTTTCTGCCCATACTGCTTGGCTTCGGTTTATAACTTGCTTGGCGATACTCGCCAAGGATTGCTTTCAATCTTCTCAACAAGTCCACTACATACGCATGGGTTTCGTGGAAGCCTCTCTGATGCGACAGCTTGGTAAGTTGGTTGAGGTTGTTCGCCATGCCTATGAGACTCTTAGCGATGGCTACCGTCTCTGCATTGTGTCCGCTGACCACCTCGCCGTTCAAGGCGGACTCACGGATATACTCCGCCAACTTGCGATTGGCTTTTCTTGCCCTCAGTTTCAATGCCTCATAGCTTGGCTTTGAGAACTTCACCGTGACAGACTTCGACAGCTTGCGAACCCTGCCCGTGGGCGGTCTTCCGCCCTTTCTCTTGTCTTGTTCCTGTACGTTTGTCATTCGATACACTGTTTACAGTTGGTACACTCATTTTCTGCGACCGTCGGGAGCAAAAAATCTCCGCCCTCATGGTGGAGCGAGGCGTTTTGGGGTTCCCAAAACATAACCTCGCT
>OGPF01001561.1_pt1 | contig 10222 bp, 7 predicted proteins | sample 1552871 | NCBI WGS metagenome assembly OGPF01 (sample SAMEA2580276, study PRJEB22360) | human gut metagenome | biome: human gut; feature: human-associated habitat; material: faeces | place: Denmark | collected 2008/2010
CTATGTAACGGTAGAAAACCGGTGACACCTAATGTCCTTCTAGGAATTCAGTGCACTGCTCGCAGAGGATAATTCCCGAAATCCTACACTGTCTCACACCAGCCGACAGCTCTCTGAAGTATTTCCTTTCGAAAACCTTGTTCTGTTCTCAGCATTTGCTCTTTGTTTACCGACATACTAGTCCTATCGAAAATGAATGTCAAGTGTTTTTTTTGATATTATTTATCAATTATAATTTCCCGAGCCGGTTAATAGCGCATTTCCCACATGGAAGCTTTTTCCACATGGAAGCATTTCCGCTTTGTTTGTATGTACAAATGCACTGACGAATCACGCAATGCCAAATGCCAATCCAACCGCATGGACTAAGAATGCAACAACCCATGCGATGAGACACTGCACAATAACCGTGATCACAGCCGCTTTTGTGCCGCCCATTTCCCGCTTCACAGTAGCAATCGCAGCCACACATGGTGTATAAAGCAGCGTAAAGATCAGGAATACCATTGCCGTAAACGGAGTGAATAACGTTGCCACGCTCGTCACATCACCACCGAGCAAAACCGTAAGCGTTGATACCACGCTCTCTTTTGCAGTAAATCCTGTAATCAGCGCCGTTGATACTCTCCAGTCACCGAATCCAAGCGGCTTGAAGATTGGTGCAATCAGGCTTCCGATTAAGGCAAGCATGCTCTGATCCGCAGATGCAGCCACATTAAACCGCAGATCGAAGGTCTGCAGGAACCAGATAATGATTGAGGCAAGGAAGATAATCGTAAATGCTTTCTGGATAAATCCCTTTGCTTTCTCCCAGATCAGGTGCAACACGCTTTTGGCAGATGGCAGCCGGTAGTTCGGCAATTCCATGACGAAAGGAACCGGCTCACCCTTGAATTTCGTTACCTTCAGAATCAGTGCGTAGATCACTGCACACACGATTCCAATCAGATAGAGTCCGACCATCGCAAACACACGATACTGCCGCTGCACAAATGCACTGATCATAAGTGTATAGATTGGAAGCTTCGCACTACAGCTCATAAACGGTGTCAGCAGGATCGTCATCTTCCGGTCACGTTCACTTGAGAGTGTCCGTGTCGCCATGATTGCAGGCACAGAGCATCCAAATCCAATCAGCATCGGCACGAAGCTTCTGCCCGATAATCCGATCTTACGAAGCGGTTTATCCATGACAAATGCAACCCGCGCCATATAGCCCGTATCCTCCAGAATCGACAGGAAGAAAAACAGGATCACGATCGTAGGAAGAAAACTGATGACGCTTCCGACGCCCTGACAGATACCATCCACCACAAGTGAACGTACCACCGGATTAATCTGCGCAACGATAAGTCCCTTGTCGATCCATCCAATGACCGCATCAACGCCAAGCGCCATCACATCGGACAACCACGCACCAAGCAGGCTGAAGGTCATGGCAAAAACAATCGCCATAATCCCGATGAAGCACGGAATCGCTGTGTATTTTCCTGTCAGAAGCTTATCTATCTTTACGCTTCTCCGGTGTTCTTTACTCTCATGCGGACGCACAACCGTCTTCTCGCACAATCTCCCGATAAACTGAAACCGCATATCGGCGATTGCCGCTTCCCGGTCAAGCCCGGTTTCCTTCTCCATGACCGACACGATCTGCTCAAATGCTTCCTTCTTATCTTCTGCAAGCTGCAGTGCATCCTCGATCGGTGTATCCTTCTCAATCAGCTTTGTTGCAGCAAACCGCACAGGAAGATCGGCTTCCTTCGCATCATTTTCAATCATATGCGCAACCGCATGGATACAGCGATGCACCGCTCCAACCGGATCTTTGTCATCCTTACTGTCCGGGCAGAAATCAATTCTTCCCGGCGGTTCATGGTATCTTGCCACATGCATGGCATGGCTTACCAGTTCGTCGATACCTTCATTCTTCGCAGCCGAGATTGGCACCACCGGAATTCCAAGTATCTGTTCAAGCTCATTGACACGGATCGTACCACCGTTCGCCCGTACCTCATCCATCATATTCAGTGCAAGCACCATCGGGATTCCAAGCTCCATCAGCTGCATCGTCAGACACAGATTCCGTTCTAAGTTCGACGCATCCACAATATTGATAATGCCGCTTGGCTTACCTTCAATCAGGAATTCCCGCGTCACAATCTCCTCGCTTGAATACGGGGAAAGCGAATATATACCAGGCAGATCTGTCACTGTTGCCTCCGGATGATTCCGGATCGTACCATCCTTCCGGTCAACCGTCACACCGGGGAAATTCCCGACATGCTGATTGGCGCCGGTCAGCTGGTTAAACAGTGTCGTCTTGCCACAGTTCTGATTGCCGGCAAGCGCAAATGTCAGCTTACCGCCCTTCGGAACAGCCGTCTTCTCGTCATGTACATGAGTGGGATCCGCCTGTCCTAACTCACCAACTCCCGGGTGTTCAATCGACTCATAACGCACATTCTGTTTTGGCGCCTCCGCTTCCTTTTCATGCACATGATCCACATCTATTTTCTGTGCCTCACTCAAGCGCAGCGTAAGCTCATATCCGCGCACCTTCATCTGTACCGGGTCACCCATCGGTGCAATCTTCTGCAGAGTGACTTCCGTTCCCGGCGTCAGGCCCATATCCAGAAGATGATGCCGCAAGGCACCTTCTCCGCCGACCGCCGTGATATACGCGCTCTGCCCCGGCTGTAATTCATCCATTGTCATCTATCATCATCTCCATCTCAAACATCTCTTATATTTCTGCATATTTTACAATCCAAACTACATAATACAACCGAATAACCAACAACGCAAACATAATTACAGACAGAACCCAAAATAATGCAGCATCCGACCGGTCAGTTCCATTGCATTCCTCATTTTTTCCATGTATAATAACGTAAAATATTACAAAATAAGGGGGATGTACATTATGGATTCAAATCTATCTGATTCACAGATTATATCACAGATTTCCAGCAAACAGCGGATGATTAAATTTCTGAACTTTATTCATCCACTTCTATTTATTGCCATGCCTGCATCGATTTTCTGGAGCTTTGCAAATTGGGACAGAAATATAGGGAAAGGAATCTTCTTCATAATCCTTGGTCTTCTCTGTATCCCATTTCTGGTCGTACTCGGAAAGTCCGTAAATGCATTGGAACGGAAAATCAAATCTCTGACCGGCGAATACCTTGTCAAAGGCGTGCTTGCAGAGAAGGTACAGGTTGAAAAATACGCACCAAATGAATATATCAACCCGGACTTCGTGAAAAATTGCAACATTCTTCCAAACTACGATCGTATCTCCGGCTCAGATTATGTATCCGGTACTTACCGCGGCGTTCCATTCACCTTCTGCGATCTGCATCTGCAGTATAAGGATACCTACCGGGATAAAAACGGACGGAAAAGAACGCGTTACCACGCAAAGAAAATGGTTTTCTCTCCGGTATCGTCAGCGGTGCGGCAGAATTTCTCGGCATGAGCCAGAACAAAGTTGAGATGGAGAGCGATCCATTCAACCAGCAGTTCAAGGTAATCACTTCCGATGACGAGCTTGCCTTCTATATTCTCACGCCACAATTCATGGAACATATTGTTGCTGCAGATGAGAAGGTCGACGGCTACACGAAGATTGAATTTGAGAACAGCAGAGTCACGCTGGCACTAAATAACGGGAAAAATTCTTTCGAACTCACAAAGACACTTTGGAGCAAATCCCGTCTGGATGAAACCAGATTGCGGTTCCGCTATGAGCTTAATTCGATATTGAGTATTGTCGACGAAATGTTAACGAAAGAGAATTTGTTTTAGGAGGTATCACACATGTTACATACGATCGAAAATGATTATTTAAAAGTCACGGTATCCGACCACGGTGCCGAGCTTACAAGCGTCTACGATAAGGCACAGGATTTCGAGCGGATCTGGTGCGCCGATCCAGCAGTCTGGAACCGTCATGCTCCGGTGCTGTTTCCATTTGTCGGAAAGGTGAAGGACGGTGCCTATCATTACAACGGAAATACATACGCCATGAAGACACAGCATGGATTTGCGCGCGATGCGGAATTTACCTGCATCGAGGAAACCACGGATTCAATCACACACAAGCTTGTGTATTCGGACGAGACACTGGAGATCTATCCATTTGAATTCGAACTGCTAATCACACACCGCTTCGATGCAGAAAATCCTCGTCTCCTGCACGTCACATGGGCAGTGAAAAATCTTGGTTCCGATGAAATGTTATATTCCATCGGCGGACATCCGGGATTCCAGATTGCGCCGGGACATGCACGGAGCGAATACTCCATCGCCCTGCCGGATGCAAATCCGGTTCCGGACTTGCCGATACGAGCAAGAGTTATCCTTTCAATGATGCTGGCAGTGCATATGTGCCTGTCACAGATACGCTGTTCGACAAAGACGCGCTGGTCTTCGAGGACGGACAGCTTCCAAGTGTCGGACTCGTCGATGCGGACAAGAAGCCATTTGTCACACTTACCTGCACAGACTTCCCATACGTCGGAATCTGGTCAAAACCGGATGGCCCGTATGTCTGCTTAGAGCCTTGGATTGGGCGTACCGATAACATGGATTTCACCGGAGATCTGAATGCGAAGCCGGGCGAGCAGAAGCTTATCGCAAACGCCGAAGCCGTGCACCCTTACACGATCGAGTTTCACAGTTCCATCTGAATCCGGCTGCCGCCTCTGCCTTTTGTGACGCGCAGCTTCTGTGGAATATCCATCAGTTCATCCCGGTGGCTGATGATGCCGACCAGCTTATTTTCTCCTGACATGCTGAGTAACGCATCCTTTGTCTCCTCCAACGACTTCGAATCCAACGTACCAAAGCCCTCATCGACAAACAGTGCATCCATCTGGATACCGCCTCGATTTTCCGCAATTGTATCCGACAAGCCAAGCGCCAGAGATAACGATGCTTTAAAACTTTCGCCGCCTGACAGATTTCCAACCGGGCGGCGTTTTCCTGTGCTGATATCCAGCACCTCCAGATCCAGAAATGTATTGGTCTGTTTTCCAACTGCATTCGTCTGCCGGTACAACTGAAACTGGTTGTCACTCATCGGAAGCAGATGCCGGTTTGCAGCCTGAAGAATGCTGTCAAAGCCTGCTGCCTGAATATACTGCTCAAACGTAATCTTTCCGTTTCTTGTCTGCCCGGATACAAGCGTGTACAACCGATAGCTCGTATCATTTTCCTTCTTTGCTTTCTCGTATGCCACCTGCTGTGCACGGATATTCTGTTGTTTCTCGCAGTTATTCTGGATACGGAATGTAATCGCCTGCAAAGCCGTCCGAAGTGTTTCCACCTGTACACGTTTGCTTGTATGCTCCTGCTGTAACTGTTCGAGATCAACCAGCGTCCGATGTCTGGCATCCTGCTCCTGTTCTAACTGTGACAGTCTGGCGGCAACCTCCGTTACCTTTTTGTCATAATCTGCCAGTTTCGCTTCCTCCGCATGTATCTCTGCATCTGTTGCCACCTGCGCCTGCATTTCCTCTACCGATGCAAACTGGCATGCCGTCAGCTTCTCATTTAATCGCTGTTTTAACATCTGCGCATCGGACTTTTGCTGTTCGAGTGCCTGCTTCTGCGTTGCTATGGACGCCTGTACACGTGCTACCGCCTCATCTGCGGATTTCTTTTCTTTCGCTGCTGTATCAAGTGCTGTCTGAATCTCCGTCACACGTGCCAGTGCATGATTCCCCGCCTGCATGGCGGCTTCCCAATCTGGATACGATAATGTCTGTAATGCTGCTAAGGTCGCCTGTGAAGCAGCCTGCTTCGCAATGAGCGATTGTCGCTCCTCTACAAGCGACTTTCGCTGCTCTGCAAGCCGCGCCATCTCTGTCCCTTGTGCACGTGCAAGCATAGCTTCCACCTCGCGCAGCTTCTCACAGTTTTGCTGTAATGTATCCAGCCGCTCTCTGCTTTGCGCAACAGCATCCACCAGCTTTTCCCGCTGTCTCTCGAAGCTTACAATCAATTCCTCTAATGCCTCAACACCACCGATAAACTCAGGTGTCATGTATCCCCGTATCTCCTCTTTTATCTGCTGCCCCTTTACCTGTACATCTGCTCGCAAAGACGAAGCGCTGGCAGTTGCCTGATTAAAAGCATCCAGTTTTTTCTCTTCCACTGCCTTTAATTCTTTGCATTGTTCCTCCGTCACAGATGCCTCAACCAGCGTCGCGAGCTTCTCATGATGCGTGGCTCCACACACCGGACACGGTTCGCCCTCTGCCAGATCACTTGCCAGAATTCCTACCAGATTCGCCCGATAAAGTCTGTCTGCATGGGTAAATGCTTCCTTCGCAGACTCATACGCATCCTGCTTTTTCCGATATTCACTCTGTGCTTCCTCTAACTCCTGCTGCTTCCGTCTCCATGCAGGAATCAGATTCTTCGCAATGGATTCTGTCTTTTTCTGGCTGTCCAACAGTTTATCATGCGCCGCCTGTGCCTGCGCAAGTTGCTGTGGCTCTTCCTTCCGCATTGCCTGCTGCTCCTGCAGCTCTCCAATCCGCTTCTGTAACGTCTGTTCCGCTGTTACAAGTGCCGCTTCCTGCTGTTCCTGTGCGGCAAGCTGCAACTGGATTTGTCCAAGTTCGTGTTGTAGCATTTCCCGCTCTTTGTAACGTGGTTCTTCCTCGCGCACCTTATCCACGATCTTCTGGCATTGCTCCGCTTCTGGTCGTAAAGCCTCCGTCTCTTTCACTTTTGCATCTGCCATCCCGGCACGTGTCTGACAATCCGCAAGCGTCTGCGCGCCATCTGTGATCAGCTGCTTTGTCCGCTCCCATTCATGTTCCTTGGCACTCCATGCATCGTACTCCGGCTTTACTTTATAGGTTGCCTGCTTCGTGCGATCAAGCTGTATCCTTCGTTCTTCAAATAATCCCTTTTGTGATTCTAATACTTCCCGCTCTTCCTTCGTCCGTGCATACCGCTCTAAAATTGCATTGTTATCCTTTGCCGATACAAGTGTGCCCTGTAACTTCTGTAATTCTTCTTCCGCCTGTACAAGCACAGTTTCTTTTTGCTTTGCTTTTTCTGTATCTTCCCCGATGATCGCCTGCAGCAACGTAAGCATCTCTTCAATATTCCATACCGATTTGCTATCCTGCAGCTTCTCCTGCAAGTCACAGATACGCTGTACCACCGACCGCGGGTGTTCTTCCGAATCCTCCGCCAAGTCCTCTGTCAAAATTCCAGATATCCCTTCTGAAATCTCCGCTGGCTCCACCTTTACCTCACGGAACGACTGGGAGATGCTCTGCTCCTTTTCCTTGCGCGCGGCAAAACTTACATCCATTCGATTTTTCAGTTTCAGTTCCAGTTTCTTATAGGCATCGGTCTGAAAGATCGTACGCAGAATGTCCGTCCGCTCGTTCGTCTTCGCATTTAACAGCTTCCAGAATTCTCCCTGCGCGATCATCGCAACCTGCATAAACTGTCCGGCATCCATATTCAGAAGCTGAGGTATCGCACCTGGCTTCTCTTTCGTTCCATCAACGTTTTTCGCACCTTCGAGCGTTGTTCCATCCGGCTGATAAAAGATCACCTTTTCCGCCTGCTCATCCGGCTTACCATTTCGGTTGGTATACTTAAAGCTCGGTTTTCTGCACACATGATAGTCCTTGCCCTGATGCGTAAAATAAAAATCGACAAAGCTTTCCACCTTTTTATCCACGTACTCGCTTTTCAGATTCTTCGTATCGCGGTAGCTTCCGCTCGCTTCCCCATAAAGCGCATAGCTGATCGCATCAAAGATCGTTGTTTTTCCTGCACCTGTATCTCCACAAATCAGGAACAGACCTTTCTCCTCAAATTGGGTAAAATCAATCTCCGTCTGCTCTGCATACGCCCCAAACGCCTGCATTACCAATTTAGTCGGCTTCATAGATTCCCACCTCCTTCGCAACGTCCTTCATCATATCCATTTCCTCTTCGCTGATCTGGGCGCCATACATCTGCTTATAAAAATCACCGATCAGTTCCTCATATGACCGGCTCTGTGTTGCCTGTACCACATCCACATGGGAAAGTTCTCGCGTACGGGAATTATCATAATCCAGCTTTATCGTGTTCGGATAATATTGTCGCATGATCCGCATTGCATCCGGGACAATGTCCTCATCCGTCAGCGTTACATAAACAAAATCTTCTGTATGTTCGATTTGATTTTCTTCCTTTACAATCTCTGTAAATGTTCCCCGGATATGAATGAGATCCCGCAGCGGAACGAGCTTCTCCAGCTCGATCGTCACCTGTCCTTCTCCATCCACTGTCACGATTGGCACCTGCTTTGCTCCATCCCGCTCGCGCACGCCGCCCGGAATCTGCTTCACCGGACCAGCCTCTGACAGAGAATATTTGAGCGGGGAACCAGCATACCGCACTTCCTCTCTGCCGACACTCTGCGAGGAATGGATATGTCCAAGTGCCACATAACGAAATGCATCGAAACAGTCATACCCGATTTTCTCTACCGTTCCAACATGCTGCGTCAATGCACCCTCAGAACCGCCCAGTGTTGGATCTTTGCCCTTTCCTGATACAAACTGATGCGCCACTAAAATATTTCTCTGCTTCTGATTGATCTCTGCGTGTGCCAGTACCTCCCGCACCGCATCCTCATACGTCTCGATCTTTGCCTCCGGGAACGCACGCTTCACCTGCGATGCTTTCACGAACGGGAGCTGATAGATATGTACGGCTCCATAAGCATCCTCTATCACATGATGAAATAATTTCCCCTGATATTTGGCAGCGATATGCACATCATTTGCCTCAAACAAGCTGCTTCCAAAATTCAGCCGCTCGTCCGAATCATGGTTTCCGCTGATCATATAGACCTGCAAATGCCGTTCAACCAACTCACGGATAAATTCGTCCAAGATCTGCACCGCCCCTTCACTTGGTACCGTCTTGTCAAACACATCTCCGGCAATCAGAACCGCATCGACCTGCTTTGTCTCTGCAATTTCCAAAATCTGCTGCAGGATGTACCGCTGGTCATCCTTCAGATCAAAATCCCCCAATGTTTTTCCCAGATGTAAATCTGCCAAATGTAAAAACTTCATACTCTCACCTCTCCGGTATCTGTTCATTCAACCATGCAAGCACAGCTTCCCTTCCCTCTGCATCAAACGGAAATGTTTTCCTTGTGATCTGCTCCTCCGGTGTCTTCTCATAGCAGGTACTTGCATGCCATATACACACTTCAAAGAAATTCTCGGAAGTCGTCTCGCCACCTTCCTCCACGGGTTCATGCTCGACCGTGAGCTTTGCGATCCGGTACCGCGGTCCATAAATATCGCCCCCCGTCAGAATTCCTTTTGCATTATAAAATGGTAAATCAAATATCACATCGCCTGTAATCACGCGTATTCCTCCCATATGTTTCGTTCTTATAAATTATACTTTTATCATTATAGCATACGGAAGCATATTTTCTAAACAAAAAAGAAACTGATTCATTTTCCTGCATCCATCTATGGAATCTCTTGTCGGTTTGTGCTAGAATAGGTATAAAAATATTGCATAATCGAGGTGCGAAAGATGGATTCCACATTGAAGCGGACATGGGCGGAAATTGACTTGGATGCCCTTGCTCATAATTATAAAACATTGCGCGACCGGATTGGTGCGGATGTCAAGTTTTTAGGCGTTGTCAAGGCAGATGCCTACGGACACGGTTCTGTACAGGTCAGCCGCCTGCTGCAGGAGCTTGGTGCTGATTATCTGGCGGTCAGCAGCATCGACGAAGCGATTGAGCTTCGCTTAAATGACATTACCATGCCGATTCTGATTCTTGGACATACGCCAAAGGAGCAGGTCAGCCGCCTGATTGAGTACAACATCACACAGGCTGTCACCTGTAAAGCAAAGGCACTTGAATACAGCGAAGAAGCCGTGAAATGCGGTGGCACATTGAAGATTCATATCAAGGTTGACACTGGAATGTCCCGTCTGGGATATCTGTGCGACGGGGATTATTTTGATACTGGTGTAGAAGGTATCTGTGAGGGATGCTCGCTTCCTGGGCTTTACGCCGAAGGTATCTTTACACATTTTGCTGTGTCCGATGAGCCTGGTGATGCATGCAAAGCCTACACGGAGCATCAGTTCCAGTTATTTACCGATGTGATCAAAAGCGTCGAGGAAAAGCTCGGCAGACGGTTCGCCATCCGCC
>OGPF01001567.1_pt1 | contig 10198 bp, 9 predicted proteins | sample 1552871 | NCBI WGS metagenome assembly OGPF01 (sample SAMEA2580276, study PRJEB22360) | human gut metagenome | biome: human gut; feature: human-associated habitat; material: faeces | place: Denmark | collected 2008/2010
GGGGCGGTGGCGCGGCTTGACTATCCGGTGATGGCATTTTGGATTATCGGTGTGTTTGCAGTTGTGAGCGGCTATCTGCATCAGACGCGGGACTTCCTGTATTCGCTGTGTGAAGTGAAGCAGAAAAGTGGACGTGTTGTGACATTTGTGGTGATGTTCGCGGGTGCGTGTCTGTTTGCGTATGGAATGCAGTTTGAATCGACCGTAAAATATGGCATGCGGTATTTCCTGTATGCAGACCTTGCGATCGGCATTGTATTTCCGTTGATCGTCATGTGGGTAAAGACGAAAAAACGCGTGAAATGGGGAATCGGTTTTGTCTGTCTGACTGTGTTAGCTGCAATCGGCAGTGTATTGATCGGAGATGAAAAGCTTGGCAGACAATTTGTGCAAAATGATTTTACTGCGATAGAACAGAAAAAGGAAACGTTGGAGCACCGGGATTATGTGCAGGAAATGCAGGTGGAAACTTCGAAGGACGGATATCAGTTTACATTTGTGATTGCAGATATCGCCGGGTACGAAGGGGAAAACAGCATCAATCAGACGCTCTACCATGTGCAGGCAGAGAATCTGGAGATGGCGGCAGCGCTGTACCAGAGAGAGAACGAGCGACAGTTGGATTTCGGGCATATGAAGCAGATCGCGGCAGATATGACGGGGCAGGAGATACATCCGCTCTTGCTGGAGCTTGGACACCGGCCGGGAATCTCGAAATCAATTCCGGTCATGATGGAATCGGATGGGGCGAAATATATTTTGCGGGAAATGATTAAAGCTGCTTACGGAAGGGAAAGCTTGTAACGAAATCAACTTTCGATGGAGGAGTTCGTTATGGGGTATAAGATTCTAAAAGGAGCGATGGTCGGAATCCTGCTCGGTGTATGTGGCGGGATTTTACTTACGAGTGTGTTGCACATTGCAGGAGGTGGGAGTGTCCGTGATGTCGTCAGTCTGTTTCGTGAGGGAAATATGAAAATGCTATTTGCAGGTCACAAAATTAGCGATGAAGATCAGGCAGATCTTGAAGCTGTGTTTGGAGATAGCGGTGAAACAGAGAGTCTGTCAGGCGATGTGGATGATGTTGCAGAAAAAAGCGGTATCTGTGCGGATGTCTATGAGGATGCGCTAAAAAGCCCGGAAGATGTTGTGGTGCGGTTCCATGTGCGTGCAAACAGTGACAGTGAGACAGATCTTGCTTTGAAATATGAGGTGCGGGATGCAGTGCTTGCTTTGCTTGCGGAAGATTTGCAGAAAGCAGAAAATGACAGTGAAGCAATCTTGTATCTGGCGCAGAATTTATCGGAAATCCGCAACACTGCGCGTGCAGTTGTCGAGGAGGCAGGCTATCATTACGATGTAAAAGCATATATTACGAGAGAGGAATTCCCGATTCGGGAATATGGGGAACTGGTGCTTCCTGCAGGAACCTACCGGGCACTGCGTATAGATATCGGTGAGGCAAGAGGCGAGAACTTCTGGTGCATGCTGTATCCGATGATGTGCTACACGATGGACGCGGGGGCAGTTGTCGATTCGGCAGATGCAGAGAAAATCGCACAGGCACTCGACGAAGAAAGTTACGAGAAATTATTCGTGAAGCGGGACATAAAGCCCGGTGATATCAAAGTAAAGTTAAAGATTCTTGAATGGTTGCAGGATACCTTCTAAGTTGTTATAATAACTAGATATGGAGATTAAGAAGTTTGAATATATATCAGTATGTTCATTGCATTTTGCATAACCATTATAGGTATGTGAATTATGCGTTTCAATAATTACTATTCTTAAGCAGACCATATAAACACATCGGTACTTAATCAGCTATTTGGCTGGTGCAGCGAATTTAGTACCGCTATGTGTTTCTCTGAGCGAGAGCGAGTCTGCGCAGAATAGTAATTGTTGAAATGCTGATTGGAAGAGTAAATGGTTATGCAAAATGCGATAAAAATAATACATAAAGAAAGGCAAAAACCATGAAAAAGAATCTAGCAGTTATATTTGGCGGCCGCTCATCAGAGCATGAAGTATCCTGCGTGTCAGTTGTTACAATTGCCAAAGCAGTAGATCTTGAGAAATACAATATGTTCCTGATCGGAATTACAAAAGACGGTGAGTGGAAGCTTGTAGAAGATATCGCAGGCATTGAGGACGGAAGCTGGAAGGAAAGTCCTGTTTCTGCAATTATTTCCCCGGATACAAAGGGCGGACTTATCATTTCGCAGGACGATATGATGAAGGTGCAGCCGATTGATGTGATCTTCCCGGTACTGCATGGCATGTATGGTGAGGATGGAACGATTCAGGGATTGTTTGAGATGGCGGATATCCCATATGTCGGATGTGGTGTGTTCGCTTCTGCTGCTTCTATGGATAAGTTCTATACAAAGCTGGTAGTTGATACACTGGGGATCCGTCAGGCTGTTTATGTGCCGGTGCTGGCAGAACAATTGGATGATATCGACGAGGTGACAGCCCGCGTCGAAGCAAAGCTTTCTTATCCGGTATTTGTAAAGCCTTCCAAGGCAGGTTCTTCCAAGGGTGTTTCCAAGGCAGATGACCGTGCAGCATTGGTTGTTGCCCTGAAGGAAGCTGCAAAGCATGATTATAAGATTCTGGTTGAGGAGACGATCGTCGGTCGAGAGATTGAGTGCGCTGTCCTTGGTTATGGTAAAAATACAAAGGCATCCCGCGTGGGCGAGATTCTTGCGGCAGCAGAATTCTACGATTTCGATACAATGTAGAGTCTAAGACTGTAATTGGTGCTGATCTTCCGGACGGAAAAGAGGCAGAAGTGCAGAAGGATGCGGTTGCAATCTTCAATGCGCTGGATGGATTCGGTCTTTCCCGTGTAGACTTCTTCTTGGAGAAGGATACGAACGAGGTCGTATTTAACGAGATCAACACATTACCGGGCTTTACATCCATCAGTATGTATCCAATGCTCTGGAAGGATAAGGGATATTCGATTGAGAGTCTGGTAGAGACTTTGATCGAGATGGCAAAGGAACGTCCATAATGAAAGCAGTCATTGAGTTTGAAAATGTAGATGTGGAGACCGGCGAAGTGATGCGCTCGCAGGCAACTGCGCTGGCAAGCATGACCGAACAGGGGATGAAGCTTACCTACGTGGAGGATGTGTCCGGCGATGGACACAAGACACGCTGTACGATGATTTTCTCCGACAACCGGCTCCGTGTGACACGGAGCGGCGAGCTGAATTCGGACTTTGTATATGAGCATGGCTTAACGCATCATACGAAATATGCGACCGGCTATGGCTCGATTCCGGTGACCCTGCAGACGAAGCATTTCCTGCACACGGCAGAGGGTATCGATTATGAGGCGGCCGTTCTGGCAGAGGAGTTTTCCCTGCGTCTTGCACTGCAATATACCATGGAGATGGGAAATGAACTGCCGATGGAACGGAAGATGAAGGTGCATGTACATAATTTAGCGGATTAGGTATGCCATACAGATGATTAAGCAAGCATAGAAAACCGGATGGAATTACAACAATCATGTAAATCCATCCGGTTCTTTTATTTTTCTGTAATTTTCTTTTCTTCCTTTTTTCTCATCGCCAGCCATACGAACAGCACCGTAAGCACTAACGCGCCAGCCGTGATGATACCGCATCGTACCGTTTCCTCAAACCATACGGATGGAATGAATAGTACACTCAGGTTGATACTGAAATGCAGGATCATGCTTGCGAGGAGCGTGTTCGCTTTGTAAGCCACAAATCCAAGCAGACATCCTAAGATGCATGCATAGATGCCCTGTACAATGTTTCCGTGATACAACCCGAAAAGTACACCCTGAAACAGGATTGCGAAAGCCGGTGGCATGTAGCGCTTCGCATAGCCCATGATCACTCCGCGGAAGAACAATTCTTCGCCGATCGGGGCGATTACAAAGGTCGCGATCATCATCGGGACTGCACGGTTCACACCGACCGTCTTGGATACAAGTTCATAGTAGGCTGCAAAGGTATCCGGGAAGAGGGGACTTACCAGATTCAGGATTCCGTCCACCATGATCTGAATTGCAACACCAGCAAGCAATAAAAATGGAGTCCGTATAGAACAGACGCATGAAAAAATATTTTTCATGCGTCCTTTTGTATTATCCTCGAAAGATTCGTCTGTGGAAACGATATTTCCCCGATAAAATATGCGGTAATACCAGACCCCGAAACAAATCAGAAATACGATATGCTGTGCAAGCACGAGGTACGCCTGATTCATAGGCTGGTTATAATCCATTTGTAAGATCTTGCCAATCGTATTTTCGCTGTTTGATTTCTCATCGGAACGCATATTCTTGAAGAACAGAATTGCAACATCGATGAAATTCAATACATACTGCGCCAATACGGCAATCAGAAACGGTGTAAAGGAACCGATAATATCTTTCAATTTTGCCGGTTGATTTTTACATCTTGTCACTGATCTTCTTCGCTCTTTCTTTCTCTCGACGAAGCTCTTCCTTGGACTTCTCAACAGGCTTGTCTTTTGCCTTGCCCTTGGATTTTGCTTTCTCGAGCATTTCTGCGTTCAATTGCTTCTGCATTTCAACCTGACGTTTCCGCATACGTGTACGCCAGTTGCCCTTTTTCTTCTTGCCAGTTTCTTCTTCCTGAGCTACCTTCTTGCCACGGACGCTCTTTACACTGATGATGTAAATGCCGCTGACCATCGCTTTTACTTCGCCTCTGGTTGGAAGCTCGTCGAAGATTGCATCATCACAGATCATGTTCATAATCTGTGGACCAACCTTGACCTTTGCGATTGGAAGCTTTGCTTTCTGGTAACGCTTTGGTGTCTGTTCCATCACCATTTTTGGAAGTCCGGCGTCTTTCATTGGCAGCATTTTCTTGTCGATGATCAACATATTCATCGGCTGTGCCGCCTCTACCATCTGTTCTCTCTGTGCACTCTGTTTCTTCTGTAATTTGTCACCGACTCTGTATAACACGAACATGATCGCAAGTGCTACCACGATGACAATAATCATGATTAACCACCAAGGCATGGTTCAAATCCTCCTCTAAATGTTATTTTTATCATACATATCCTGTATAAGCTGTGGAAACTCTGCATATCGCTCCTTGCGTTCCTTTGGAGGAAGTTCACAAGGATAGATCGGCTTTCCGAATTCAATCGTTACGCTATGGCTGTGAATCCGTTTCTTTGGTGCAGATTCAAGCATCAGATCGGAACGGCAGATCGATACCGGAACGATCGGGGATTTCGATTTCTCTGCCATCTTATATCCGCCCTCGCGAAATGGCAGAAGTGTGTCGGTCTGGTTTCTGGTTCCCTCTGGGAATACGACCATCGAATGTCCCTGCTTCATGTATTCCGTTCCCTGCTTGATCACGGATAAGCCCTGCTTGATATCTTCTCTGTCTAAGAACAGACATCCGATATCCCGCATATACAGTGGGAGAAGCGGAATCTTTTCCATTTCTTTTTTCGCAAGGAAGCCAAGCGGCTTGCCGATTGCTTCATGATAGATCAGAATGTCGAAATAACTGCGGTGGTTGCCGACGAATAACACCGGTCCGTCCTGCGGTATATTTTCTTTTCCGATGACGTTCACCTTGCATCCGGACAGTTTCAGTTCAAACCGGAAGAAGCCGGATACAAACCTGCGTGCTTTTTCCCATGATTTCTCAGGATTTTTCTTCCATAATTGTTTCATGTAGAGATGGTATGGCAGACAGAAGAACAGTGCCACCATCAATACGATTCCAACTCCCAATGTCTTCATAGATACACCTCTTATCGTCCAAACATTTTACAGGTTTCATATAATCTTGCTTCAAGTTCACGTGTCAGTGCGTCTTCTTTGTATCTCCATGCCCAGTTTCCTTCGCCGACACCCGGTGTGTTCATACGTGCCCAGGAATCTAAGCATAATACATCCTGCATTGGTACGATCGCCATGTTAGCAACAGAGCCAAAGCATGCACGGATCATAATCCAGCAGATGTCATAACCATCGGTTGAGAAGTAGCGGCGCAACTTGTCTTTGGAAGCTTCATATGCGTGCTTGTACCAGCCGAGGGTTGTATCGTTATCGTGTGTACCTGTATAGCAGACACAGTTACGAACAAAGTTGTGTGGAAGGAAATCATTTTCCTCCGGATTCTCAAATGCAAACTGCAATACCTTCATGCCAGGCAGACCGAATTTGTCGCGCAGCTCGATAACCGAATCATCGATCTCACCAAGATCTTCGGCGATAATCGGAAGATGATAACCGAGGGTTGCTTCAAGCTGTGTAAAGAAGTTTACACCCGGTGCTTCTACCCATTTACCGTTGATGGCGGTTTCTTCGCCATAAGGGATCGCCCAGTATTTATCGAAACCACGGAAATGGTCGATTCGCAGGAAATCACAGAGTGTCAGCTGGTAACGAATACGGTTCAGCCACCACTCATAACCGGTCTCGGTATGCTTCTTCCAGTTGTATAGCGGGTTGCCCCACAACTGTCCGGTCGCTGAGAAATAATCCGGTGGAACTCCGGCAACGACGGTTGGGTACCCCTTGGAATCTAATTGGAACAGGCTCTGGTTTGCCCATACATCCACACTGTCCCAAGCCATGAAGATCGGGATATCGCCCACGATGGAAATGCCCTTATCGTTTGCGTATTTCTTCAAGGTCGTCCATTCATAATAGAATAAGAACTGGATGAACTTGTAGTAGCCCATCTCGGTATCGAGCTTCTTCGCCCATGTTTCCTTCTGCTTCTTGGTTGGTTTCTTCAGGTTATCTTCCCACATGTACCAAGGCATGCCCTGATGATAGTCCTTGCCTGCCATGAACAATGCGTAATCCTTCAGCCAGACAGATGTCTCGCAGAAATTATCGTACGCCTGCTTCATCTCCGGATCGTCATGGATACCATCAGATAAAGATTCGTCGTGAAAACGGGAATAAGCAAGCTTCAAAAGCCCTGTCTTAAACTCAATCAACTCACCATAATTGATCTGCTCTGCGTTCCATGCCGGCATATCCCGGAAGTCTTCGTCGTAAAGAAGATGTAACTCCTTCAGATGATCCAGACTGATGATAAGCGGCTGTCCCGCAAATGCGGAGAAAGGCTGATATGGAGAATCTCCAAATCCGGTATGTCCGAGTGGCAGTACTTGCCATGTGTTCAATCCCGAACGTTCCAGAAAATCAACAAATCTATAAGCGCTTGCACCCAGCTCACCGATGCCGTAAGGCCCCGGAAGTGAGGTCGGATGAAGCAGGATCCCCGTGTATTTCTTTGGCTTTTTACTTGCGCCAGCTTCTTCTGCCATAATATTCTTGTCCTCCTAATTATGTATCTCCTATTAAACCAAACTTCATTATACAGAAAAACATGGAAATTATCTATATAATTTGTAAAGTTTTTCAAACAAAGGAATGGCTTTTTCGACCATATCCGTTGTCACGCAGTAAGAGATTCGGAAATGTCCCGGACATAAGCTGTCACCCGGTACGATGATCAGGTTCAGCTCTTTGGCTGCGCGCCAGCAGAATTCATTTGCATCTTCCGTCAAGGCGCGTGGGAACATGTAGAAGGTTCCGCCCGGCTCAACCATCTCGTAGCCGATGCGTGTCAATTCTTTATATAAAATATTCTTGTTCGTCTCATAGATTGACAGGTCACTTGTCTGGTCAAGCACAGACTCCACAGCCATCTGGATGATGGAAGGTGGGCAGTTGTGTCCGGTAAATCTGGAGATCTGACCAGCCATAAGTACGAGAAGCTTTGCGTCTTCGCAGGCTGGGTTCACTGCCATGTAACCGATACGTTCACCTGGCAGAGACACGGACTTACTGAATGAGTAACAGCAGATCGTGTTCTCGTATAACTTGGAAATAAATGGTGCATCCACACCAGCAAATACAATCTCACGGTAAGGTTCATCGGAGATCAGGTAGATCGGATGTCCGTATTCCTTCTCTTTTGCACGCAGGATATCCGCCAGCTTTGTGATCGTGGCAGTTGAATAAACGATACCAGATGGGTTATTCGGAGAGTTGATGAGGATTGCCTGTACATTCGGGTTCAGGGATTTCTCGAATTCCTCAAAATTGATCTGGAATGTGGTGATGTCGGCAGGAATCACGGTAAGCTTTGCACCGGTTCCTGTCACATAAGGAACATATTCCGGGAAATAAGGTGCAAAGGTGATAACCTCATCGCCATCCTTTGTCACGCACCGAAGCGCATGTGCCAGCGCACTGGCTGCTGCACTCGTCATGAAGATGTGATCCATCGTGTAGTTCATGCCAAAACGCTTATTCAAAGAATCGGCAACCGCCTGTCTTGTAGATGGAAGTCCAAGCGATGGGCTGTAACTATGCAGCTTCACCGGATCTTCGGTCTGCAACAGTTCGATCATACGATCGGTAAATGTCTGTGGTACAGGAACGGAAGGGTTCCCGATGGAGAAGTTGTAGATATTCTCCATTCCAATCTCTGCGCCCTTCTTATTCGCATAGTCAAAGAACTGGCGGATAACGGAACCTTTTCCTGTCATATCCTTGTAGAATTCGTTAATCATGGATTTATTTTCCTTTCTTTTTGTTAATTTGCGAAATGTGCTTGAATTTGAATATATGCCTGCATCCACTTCTGGAAATATAAATATGTTTGGAACTTAGAAGTTCTTGATGTTCTGTAAGTATGTAGCAATGGTTGAACACGATGTTCAACCAAGCCGCCACTGAGCCATGGACGGCGAATTGGCGGCGATTGCGTGTATAGTCAATATGTATGTCAGAACATCTAGTACTTCTTAGTTTCAATACATCATATATTTGCAGAAGTGGATGCAGGTAATATATACAAATTCAAATGCATTTCGCAATTATTAAGTCTAAGTGTGAATGAATCTTGATAAACAGAAAACAAGTGGCGAGAAAAACCGGGGAGGGAATTAATTCGCCACTTGTTTGAGGGGAGAGAGGATTCAAATATATGAAAAGCTCTTACAATGCATACTATAACAATAAATTGTGTCTAAAATATGTTCTAATTGTGAAAAAGTTTTCACATCCTCAAATCCCTGCTGTTTATTCAGCGTCATAGCTCTTGATGGATGCATCAAGCTTCTGTAATGTCTTCTGAATGGAGTCGTTGATAACACCTGATTCATGTGCCATCTTACCAAACTCATGCGCAACAACGGTGAATCCGCGTCCGGCTTCGCCTGCACGTGCAGCCTCAATCGAAGCGTTCAGTGCCAGAAGGTTCGTCTGGAACGTGATTCCCTCTATGGTACCCGTCTCTTCCTTTACCATATCAAAATCCTGTTTGAAGTTCTCTAAAACCTGTTCGACATGCGCGGACAGATCAGCCATTGTGTTGGTGGTTGTCACAACATCGGCAAGCTCTTCGGCACTTAAGTTTGCATGCTCGATGGATTCCTGAATCAGATTTACCATCTTTTCGATCAGAGCTGCCACATTTTGCACCTGCATGTTGATATCGGAGGTTTTATCCATGGAGGACATCGTTTTTGTATAAAGAATATCGTTATTCTGGGTAAGCTCTTCCATACTTTTTACAACGGAATCAGCTCCTTGCTTGTTTTCATCAGCAAGTTCGCGGACAACAGTGACACCATCAACAATGGAACTGCTGGCGCCTTTTACCTGTCCGACTGTTGTTACCACGCGGTCTAAATTGTCCCGGATGGAGTTGACGAGTGCACCGTCAGATTCGTTTAAATGGTCAATGGAAACAACGTAGCAGATATAGCAGAGCAATATCGTGGAAATCTGAAGATAGTAATCGTTCAGTACGATACTCGGGTTGATTCCATACATATTATGTAAAACAAGATGGACAATTACGATGATCTCATTGGCAATACCACACCGGATCATGTACTTGCGATCCTTAAAAAGAATCAGCATACTTGTCAGAGGCAGGATATAGCCGAAAGCGATCGCGGAATCCGTGGTAAGGATGACGTAAGTATAAAACGAACCGTAACCGACGGCAACGATTTCCTTGTATATAGAAGAAGCTTTTCCATTGATCTTTAGTACGAGAATACCAATGAAAAAGGGAACCCATGCCATGAGAAGAAAGGTTGTGTAATATTTTACTGAGTGAAGCCCCTGGGATGTCTCAGAGCCATAGGACAAAGTCATGATGGCGATTAAGATCAGCCAGACC
>OGPF01001576.1_pt1 | contig 10165 bp, 10 predicted proteins | sample 1552871 | NCBI WGS metagenome assembly OGPF01 (sample SAMEA2580276, study PRJEB22360) | human gut metagenome | biome: human gut; feature: human-associated habitat; material: faeces | place: Denmark | collected 2008/2010
TATTCTGACAGTAAGGATGAAAGCGTTCCTTCTGAAAAGTCTGATTCAGATTTCTGATTGCAGTATCAGCCTGTTCATATTTTCCCTGTTCCAAGAGTAGTTGGAAATCCTGAAGTTCCTGTACAGTTTTGGTCTGAAAATCCCGAGTATCCTGTCTGCGGATCTGAAGACTGTAATCCTGTTCCTGTTTTAATTGTTTCTGCTTTTGAAGAAAAGCCAGTTCCATTTCAGTATTGGATTTCTTTAACACATCAGAAAGAACGCAGTATAAAAGGATACAGATAAGGACCATAAATACTGCCAGAATCAGAAACATATGATCAATTTTTTCTGTATAAATTGTAGACAGAAAATATAGTAGCTGGAATACAAAGAGGAAGAGAAATAAAGGAATCAATTTAATGTTCTTTCTCATGACTGCAATCCTCCTCTGGTTGTTTTTCTTGTGGTCTGCAATTAATCCCGGACAGAACAGAAGCGGTATATGTTTCTGCTTCCTCATATTTTTTCATATCCATCAAATACATGACAGACATGATGTGATTCTCAATATCGTGATTCCATTTCCGGAGACTGGCATATTCATTACTTAACTGAACGGAATCATTCATCTGCTTTTTCATTAACTCAATTTCCATTTTTTTCTGTAAATATTCCCTGTGCTGCTGGGCTAAAGAACGGACTGCACGCAGAAACAGCAGATAACTTCCGATGCATATGATCCAGTAAATGATGCTCAGAGCCAGAACTGCTTCGGGCTTTTTCTGAAGGGAAATTATAACATTGAGAAAAACCGGAGCGATCAGTGGCAGTAACAGTTGTAAAAAGGTGAGTATTTTCAAATAATCTATACACTGTCGCAGGATTTCTGATATTTTCCAGAGAAGAAGCAGGATGTTGGAGAGTTCGATAACGAAATATTCTGCAGGTGAACAACTGGATATCAGGTTGTGCGGAGTATAGGTATCGGTCGGTATAAAAAGATTATGAAGTGCAATGAAAACACTGGTACATAAAATTTCCGGACAGATTACCAGCAGCTGGAAAATAAAATAAACAGCTAATTTTTTCATAAAAGATGCCTGGAATAAAAAAAGTGTTACAAGAAATGTTGTAAGCTGAAATACGATTGTAATTCCATTATGCTGTGATTCACGTTTGATCCAAAATAACAGTGCCATAAATACTGACAGACACAAAAACAGCGGGAGTGAGATCTTGTGTTTGCTTGGCAGGATCCTGTAGCAAAAGTAAAGCAGTCCAAAACACAGATAAAGGCTGGATAGAATACACAAAAATAGATTGATCATATGACTGCCCATTTACTGTACCTCCCTGTGACCGGCAAGCATCATGAAAGCAAATGAATCCTTAAACTGCTGGTAATAAGATCTGCTGACAGGGATCTCTGTGTTATCAGAAAGTATAATGCCCTTATGACTGTAAGTACGTACAGCATGGAGATTAACGGCAAAGCTGTTATGGCAGAGACAGAAATCTGGTTTCATTCTTTCTGTAAGAGCTGTCAGTCTTTCTTTTGTTGTATATGTTCCTGTTCTGGTATAGATCGTGGTCTGCCTCAGATTTCGTTCCAGATAAAGAATATCGGAGCAGAGCACCTGATAATTGCGTGAATTTCCGGAGAAATACAGATATCGTGTATGCAGTTTCTCGAGCTTCTGGCACGCTGCTCTCAGAGCCAGAGGAAGATACTTTTCCATCTGCTGTTTATGGATAAAGTAGGCATGTTCTGTCTCATATACTGCGGTAGCATATTGCAGATACTGGCTGATAAAAATAATCTGAGTGTCCGGATTGATATGGTTGATCTTTTCTGCAAGTGAGATGCCATTTACAGTGTCAGAACCAAGATCAATATCCGTCAGTACAATGGGATAAGGGCATCCATTTTCAGCAACAGCCCGGAGAAATTCATCACCGGATATAAAATGTGTTATTTCAAAAGCTCCCGGAGGATACTTTTGCAGAATAGTATGTATTATTTCATAATGTGAAGGGTTGTCTTCGCAGATTGCAAGTTTCAAAATTGGATTAAGCTCCTTTGGATTAAAGTGGTTGTAGTTTCTTATGTCAGTGACAATATCTGTCGGATATGCCAGATGGATAAAATGAACTGTATTTCCAATAATCATACTATAAAAAATAACGGGATGCAATTTGTCTGTGAGGAAGATTGGAAAAAATTGGTTAAATATGTAGTGAAATATAGTTGTTTGTGTGAATGTATGCGATTTCGGGAGTCTGTGTGATACAATCAGGATATGGAAACAAAGAAGCGATTTTAAAGATTTTGTACGTGAAAAAATTATTAATTCCTGGTACTTTCAAGCGCTGAGTATAGAATATATGTGAAAGCGGTATTGTTTCCATGGGAGAAGAAAAATATTATAAGAATGACTGTCTGAAAATCATTATGGACATATATAAAGTGATTGGAAGTATCAGGAAACTTCTGGTAATAATACAAATGACGAAGGAATAGACAGAGAGTGGGAATGGGTTAGCTTACAAGAGCTTCCCATTCCTGCATTTCTTTTCTCGTATAGATAATCGGTAAGATGTTCTTCGTAAAGGACAATCAGCCCCTTTATTATTTCTCAGAGTATTTTTCGATTACACAATTATGTGTTTTTTGCTTCTTATCATAAGAAATTCCAACAAGTAAAATATTGTCAGTATAATTTGCAACAGTCTCAGGGTACTGCCTGTTTTTTATCTGCCGGATTGTGGTTTGGGCATTTTGATTCCATTTTAACTCAACAACAAGTGCAGGATAATCCCTGGAATATTCTGGCTTTGGAAGGTAGACAAAATCTGCAAAACCTCTGCCTGCAGGAAATTCACGTATAGGTTTAAAATAATACCGCATAGTGCTGAGATAACCGATGGACAGAATGCTGCTGAGGGAGTTTTCGTTGTTGTACTGAATAGCTGAAGCGTATTCATTGTGTATTTTTTCAATGGATCTGGCCACAGTGTCTGCGTCCATGTCCAGAGTGGCATCCAGCAACTCTGAGGATTCCTGCTGGAATGTCAGAAATTCATTCCATTTCTTTCGTTTAACAGCTTTGGCAAGTTCCTGACGGATTTCTTCGTTTGGAACGAATGCAGAATGAGTATCCTGATCATAACCCAGATAACCCAGATGGATCAGGCAGGTAAGAATATCATCTCTGCAGGTAAAGTTCACCATATCATTCTGGAAAGTCGTAGGATCGATTTCTACGGAATTACCGGACAACATTTCTATAATGGCAGTTTTGAGTCCGTCAAAATCCATATTGATCAGAGGCACAATTGCTTCGTAGGTTCCGGTATCCGACCAGTAGCTTTGGAATTTATTCCAGATCATTAATTCTACTACTGCTTTAGGATTGTATACCTGATATTGCTCCAGCAGATAACCGTCATACCAGTGCTTGGTTTTGGAGAAATCCCGGTGGTATTTTTCGCAGAGCATTCGTACTTCTTCCTCCGTAAAGCCAATATATCTGGAAAAGATCCTGGCGTCAGTCATTGTAAACTCCGCAAAATTGTTCAGAGCTGACTGTGTTTTGATTTTTTTGATTGGAAGAATCCCGGTGAGGTAAGCCAGTTGAATATATTTGGTAGGTTCAGAACCTTTGAACATACCGCGGAGAAAGTTGATGTATTCCTCTTGGACTACCAGGTCGGTAGAGGCATCTCGGATTAAAACATCCCATTCATCAATAATTACTACGAACTTTTGACCAGTGGCAGTGTTAATGCAGGACAGAGCCTCAGGCAGAGAGCTTATGGAGTCAGGAAGAATTTCAGGGTAATAATTTCTTAATTCCAGAATCGTTTTTTCAGTGATGTAGGAAACTACATTCTCCGGACCGCCGGCTGGGTCCATACACCATTGAATATCCAGATGGATCACATCATATTGATTCAGATATTTCGTGAAACCAGGTGCCTGACCGATTTCCAGAGATGAGAACATTTCTTCGGAACTACAGCCTTTACAGTAATATGCGGTGAGCATATCGGCAGTGATGGATTTCCCGAACCTACGGGGGCAACTGTTGCATATGAATTTCGCGGTGGTATCCATAACTTTATTTGTATATGCCAGCAAACCGGTTTTATCTACATAGATTTCTGAATTCAGCGCAACCTGAAAAGCACTGTTTCCGGAATTTACAAATCGTCCCATGGAAATGACTCCTTTCTGTTCAGTGATTTTTATCATGTATACTGATTGGTTTCTTTGTTCTATTGTAAAATGCTATATTCAGAATGTCAATGAGACATGGCAAAGATATCTGACATCTGATACGGGAGCGCAGGAATAAATTTTGTCAATAGAATAATCCCCTGGAAGTACTGATTAACTTCCGGGGGATTATCTTGTGATACAAATATGTACTGTTATATAGTGCGTATATAACGTTTTAACTCCTCGTAAAAATTTTCTCTGGTTCCGGCCATGATAACGATGATTATCAAATCATCAAGCTGTCTCACCCGATATGCCAGTTCATAATTAGTTTTATTATAATAAATGTCATAACCGTACATTCCTGCCAGATCACCTGTCTTTTCTTCGCCGATGGAATAATCTTCACATATCATTTCAATAGCTTCTTTGTACAGAGATTTCAGCTTTTTATCTTTAAGTTTTTTCAGAAATTTTGCTGCAGGTGGAAGGATCTGTACCTGTGTCATTTTTCATCCTCCGTTCCGAAAACATCCTCTAAGGAGTATCCTCCTGATTTAGATTCTGCGACCCGGTCTGCTTCGGCAAGCATTGCTTCAACTGCCGGACGGATTTTTCGCTGTGTCTGTTTAAATTTCTCAAGTAATTCTTCACCGCTATATCCCTGTCTGATCAGATCGGCAAGAATCTGTTCGGCAAATTCACCACTGGTATTTTCTTTAACGGGGCGTAAAACCAGTTCGTTTCCACGCATGATACATTCTGCTTCCGTATTAAAACCCAGAAGCGTAAAAAATTTCTGCGGGATAGTAATCTGGCGTTTAGATGAAATACTGACTTTTTTTGATTCCATGGATGCGCTGCCTTTCAATGGGATTGTTGCTGTTGCCATTCGTGTATGCCTCCTTCCTATTTTATGTTTGTTTATTCTGTAATATACATACTGCTTGGTTTCTTTGTTCTTTGTTATATTGTAAAATATTATGTTTGGGATGTCAATTACAGAGAAGTAAAATCAGTTTCTTTATTGAATAGAAAAATTTTTCTATTTGGCAGAAAATATGATTAGTGATATCATAAAAATATATCTGTAAAATTGTGCAAATGTATCCTGCTTCTGCATTGCGGTAATTCCATGAAACGATGCAATGGATTCTTTTATCAAGTGTGTTAAACAGAATCGGCGAAAGACATTGTACAGAAACAGCAGGAGTTAAGGATGGAAGATATAATGGAAGACAATTTTGAAAAATTAAATCTGCTTCTGGAGCAGGAACAGTGTGAATTTGTGGATATTCCGGATGGTTTTACCGGACAGACGGAGAGTGGAGAATTACGACTGATCTATCTGATGAATGATGCAGTGGAGAGTTTTCTGATTCTGAAAAATGCCAGGATGACGGGAAATTATGTCAGGGATTATGAAGGAGAGTTTGAGGGCTCTGTAGAGAAAGCAGACAGGGATTTATGTGAGGCAGAGTATATTCTGGTGGTTCATCAGGGGCAGAATGTGTTTACTGTATTCTTTGAAGATATTTTGCTGGAAACACAGTTGTATAATTATGGAGAGCTGGGACATTTCTGGGTGAAGGGCTATGAAAATCTCAGGGTAATGGAGTATCAGATTGCCATATTGCGTGATAAATATGAGTATCTGGGAGAAAAATATTGCACTGAGTATGAAGGAAAGCTGGCAATGCTGCGTGATTTCCCGCCGTTAAATTATCTTTTTTATCCGGCAGTACCGGAGAAGTATATTGTTCCGGTGGACAATCCATGGGAGGTAACGGCGGAAGCACTGGCAGTTATGCAGGAACTGGCAACGGAAGCAGGAGATGAAAAACTGGGAAAAATGCTCAGGCGCTATGAAAAAAATTCGGATATATCAAATGCCAAAAAGATAGCCGGAATGCTTTGCAGGAGCAGTCATTTACCGGTGATTACTCTGCTGGGAGAAAAAATCAGGGAAGCAGCATCGGTCTATCCGGACAGAGATTTTGGCAGAAAACAGAATAAATATCTACATGAATTGATGGAAAAAGCTGAACGAAGAAAAGAAGAATTGGAAGCAGAGAATGTTCAGACTCTGATCTACAGAGAAGAACCTTTCATTTATGACTGTGATTCCATATCGTTTCAGGTATATCTTATGATTGTGAGAAAAGGTGTATGGAAGCAGAAAATAATGGTTGAGAAAATATAAAGTAGTCCGAACAGGAATAAAGAAGGGATTATAATAATAATGGATAAATTATTAGACTTAACAAGAGACTTTGATGCAGCGAAAGCTGCTTTTGAAGCATATCTGGATGAATATGACAGAGCGGATGATAAGATTCATCTGAAGATCGTACATACTTATGGAGTGGTTGATGCAGCAGAGGACATTGCCCGCCGCATGGGGCTGGATGAGGAAGATGTACAGCTGGCGAAGGTAATTGGATTGCTCCATGATATTGGAAGATTTGAACAGATTAAACGATTTGACAGCTTTGAACCGGGAACCATGGAGCATGCAGCATATGGTGCACAGCTTCTGTTCGGACCGGAGAAAATGATCCGCAGATTTGTGAAGGATGACAGGTTTGACAGTCTGATCTGCACTGCGATTGAGAAGCACAGTGATTTCAAACTGGAAGGAATTACGGACGAGAGAACCCTGCTTCATGCAAAGTTAATCCGAGATGCAGACAAGCTGGATAATTGCAGGGTAAAGCTGGAAGAGTCAATGGAAACACTTCTGGGAGTGGATGAGAAGGGTGTTGGTGAAGGAGTAATCGCGCCAAAGGTATGGGAGTCCTGTATGGCAAAGGAATCTGTATTATCTTCAGACAGAGTTTCAAAAGTGGACTACTGGATTTCCTATATTGCTCAGTATTATGACATCAATTTCCCGGAAACCTATGAGATCATGCGTGAACATGATTATGTGAAAAGAATCATGGACAGGGTTCCTTATGCATTGCCGGAAACACAGGAAAAGATGGATATTCTGGCAGCAGAGATGGAGGAATATATGGATGAGAGAATTCGAAACAAAAAATAATCAGGAGAAATTCACCTGCGGAGAATTCGAATATCAGGTCATAAGAAGTGCCAGAAAAACCATGACTCTGGAGGTTCGCAGGGATGGAAACGTAATCGTTCGCGCACCTCTTCGTACAGGTCTGCCGAGGATCAAAAGATTTGTAAACCAGAAGCAGGAGTGGGTTCTGGGATGTCTGGAACGGACAAAAGAATACCGGGAACAGAAGTCGCTGAGCGCAGATCTGAGCGAATCGAAACGAAATGTCTATATACGAAAAGCAAAAGAAACGATTACCAAAAGAGTTTCTTATTTTGCCAGACTCATGGGCGTTTCTTACCGCAATATCACCATCAGAGAACAGAAAACAAGATGGGGAAGCTGTAGCAGTGAGAAGAATCTGAACTTTAACTGGAAACTGATACTGGCACCTCCGGAAGTGCTGGATTATGTAGTGGTACATGAACTCTGCCATCTGAAGGAAATGAATCATTCGAAGGCATTCTGGGACGAGGTCGGGAAAGTAATGCCGGAGTATGAGACGTACAAGTTGTGGCTGAAAGAAAACGGATGGAAGTTATAAATATATCTTTGGGTGTTGATATTTTATAACTCTTGAAAAGAAATACTTTGATGTGAATTTAAGGGGATAAATGTTAATGAAAATGATAGCTGATCTGCACATTCATTCCAGATTTTCCATGGCGACAAGCAAAGAGGGCACGCCTGAAAATCTGGATTTCTGGGCGAGAAAGAAAGGAATTTCACTGATTGGAACAGGTGATTTCACGCATCCGGTATGGAGAGAAGAACTGAAGGAGAGACTTGTTTCAGAGGGAAACGGCCTGTATCGTCTCAGAGATGAATATGTAAAAGAAGAAAGCCGGAAGTTCCCGGGAGAAGGAACACGTTTTGTTGTCTCCGGGGAAATCAGTTCTATTTATAAGAAAAATGGAAAGACCAGAAAAGTACACAATGTAATCCTGCTTCCCAGTCTGGAGGCAGCAGATGCCATGGCACAGCGTCTGGAAAAAATCGGAAATATTCACTCAGATGGTCGTCCGATTCTTGGTCTGGACAGTCATGATCTTCTGGAAATGATGCTGGATGTATGCCCGGAAGGAATTCTGATTCCGGCTCATATCTGGACACCGCATTTCTCTGTATTAGGTGCGAAATCAGGATTTGATTCTGTAGAGGAATGTTTCGAGGAACTGGCACCGTATATACATGCACTGGAAACAGGGCTTTCCTCTGACCCGGCTATGAACTGGAGAATTTCCAAACTGGACCGCTATCAGCTTGTATCCAATTCAGATGCACATTCCCCATCTAAGCTGGGGCGCGAGGCGAATCTGTTGGATATTGACTGTTCCTATGAAGGACTTTATCGGGCAATCCAGACTGGCGAAGGGCTGGAAGGAACAGTAGAATTTTTTCCTGAAGAGGGGAAATATCATTTCGATGGTCACAGAAAATGCGGTGTATCATTAAGCCCGGTGGAAGCAGAACGGCTTGGAGGAATCTGCCCTGTCTGCGGAAAGAAGCTGACCATGGGCGTAGATCACAGAGTAGAACAGCTTGCAGACAGAGCGGAAGGTTTTGTGAAAAAAGATGGTAAGAAATATGAAAGCCTTGTACCTCTGCCGGAAGTAATCTCTGCATGTATGGGCTATTCCGCTGCGAGTAAGAAAGTGCAGGGCTATTTTGAGAAAATGCTGCAGACACTGGGAACAGAATTTGACATTCTACGAAATGTACCGTCAGAAGATATTAAATCTTGCGCAGGAGAACGGATTGCAGAAGGAATTGAGAATGTAAGAACCGGAAATGTGAAGAGAATTCCGGGGTATGATGGGGAATATGGAAAGATTGAATTGTTTGATGAAAATTAAACATAGAATGATGAAATTATAAAACGGCCTATAAGAGAATGATTAGCGAGGAAATAGTGTATGAAGAAAATAGGGATTATTTCAGATACCCATGGCCTGCTCAGACCGAAAATACTGGAAATTTTAAAGGGTTGCGATTGTATTATCCATGCAGGTGATGTAAACAAACCGGAAATTCTGGATAAACTGCGTATGATGGGTTCTATTTATGTAGTCCGAGGAAATAACGATAAGGACTGGGCAGAGGGAATTGCGAAAACTTTACATTTCACCATAGAAGGCGTGAAATTTTTCATGACCCACAATAAAAAAGACGTAGACTGGGATTTAAAAGACACACAGGTGGTAATCTTCGGACACACCCATAAATATTTCGAAAAAATGATAGACAACCGCCTATGGCTTAACCCGGGAAGTTGCGGTCCCAGACGTTTCGACCAGGAAATCACCATGGCAGTAATGACAGTCGATAATGGAACTTATCAGTGGGAAAAGGTTGCCATGCTTCCTGAAAAGTAAACAGAAGACAAAGTAGATTGGTCAGGAGGGAAGAAAAAATACACAGTAATGAAAGTGGTGATAATATGCACAAGTGGAATGAGATTACAGATGAGAATTCGCTGAAGGAATTTATGGAAAGAGTGTCGTTTTTCCATGATAGCTGTATCAAAGAGATGCATTATCTGAGCGGAGCATATGTTAATGAAAACCTGGATATGTATCCTGTAAACGATCGCAGGATTCTGAGAGTAATTATACAACGGCAGTATGAAGAAGATTCAATGATTGAAATGGAATTTCAGGGATTAAAATACTTAAAGTTATTTCCGGTAGACGAACGCTATTCATGCGAAATACTCGATTCCAATATAATTCTGAAAGAGGATTGTATCATCTGGAGCGACTGCGAAGATAAAACAGAGCTGGAAGATGGAGACACAGGAACTTTGGTATGTGCATCTAAACTTCGATGGCGTTCGATTTTCGGATATATGGGAGAGAAGAATTATTGGTAGGGGTGCCCTTTCCCACATTTCTTTT
>OGPF01001582.1_pt1 | contig 10116 bp, 8 predicted proteins | sample 1552871 | NCBI WGS metagenome assembly OGPF01 (sample SAMEA2580276, study PRJEB22360) | human gut metagenome | biome: human gut; feature: human-associated habitat; material: faeces | place: Denmark | collected 2008/2010
ATTAACAAAAAATAATATTAAGAAAATAATATTAAGTAATAGTACAGATGTTAAAGAAATAATGGTAGATATCTTGCTTATATTCATAAGAGTAATTAATAGTGATTTACATAGTATGAATAATGTTTGTTCAGCCGTATGATAATGATATTGACGTTTAGTAAATTTTGCATTGCAAATTACAGCAAATAGAAACGATTCTAATAGATTTATTATAAATTCCCAAATTATGTTAAACATATATTCTACTCCTTGATTAGTGTAAGTAAATTATAACAGATGCTCTTTTTTTCTACAATGAGCAATAACACTATCAGCAAGCTATTCACAGCCAATTTTATGTCGTTTGCGCCAAATATCTTGTATAAATTCATAAATTGTGTAATTCTTAGATTAAAATAAATATTCAGAACCGCCTAGTGAATATTTGTAAAACTGTACGATGCTCGTGCTTTCACGAGACTGCGAAGTAAATTTTGATCATATCTATGGAATGGCTCTATTCGAGCTACCTTGAGAACAAGAAAATCTCTTAACAGAAAGGTATACATAAATGAAGAAAAATAAAATACTAATTGGTGTTATATCAATTATGTTTGCAGGAATAATTATATTGGGGATAATAGAATGTAACAATAGCAATACAAAGGATAACGATAAATTATTTATTGGAAATGGCAAATTTTGTCAAGCAAAAAGGTTGAATGGATTGGGTGCCATTTATGATGACGACTATATTTTTTTTGATTGTGAGAATCAAATATATGAATCGTATAATTATTCTAATAAAAAAAACGACAAAAAGCTTAATGTGAATTGCAGAAACTCAGCTTGTTCACACAGCAATGATACGTGTGAAGCATATGTTGAACTTGGTGAGTATTTTGTTTTCAATAGTAAAATATACAAATATTATAACAAAAGTAAAGTTGTATCAGGTGAAAATAGGTTGTATGGTTCTATTGTTGAGGAAGAATCAGGAAAAACGGTCTTTAAAAATTCTATTCCAACTGATATGTCATCAGAATTAGCAATTGATGATAGTGAGGCTATTTTATATGTTAGGGTATTGTCGGATGATATAGTAAAAGTAGATGGTGATAGACATGCCTATTTGTTGGACAAGAATTTTAATATTATATACTGTCATTACAATATTGGCAAATTTCCATGGGGAGCTATTTTGAATGGAAATTATTACTATATCAATGATATAAATGAAATTGTCAAGGTAAATTTAACAACGTTTGAGAGTAAATCAATAGCATCAAATGGTAAGGCTTTTATGGCGGATAACGATGAGAATTTTATATATTATTCAAATGAATTTAGCGAATTATATAAGTTGTCACCGGATGATGAAAGTTCTATAAAAATAGCAGATAATGCGCTTTTCTTTTCTGTACAGAATAAATATATATATGCCAGTGGTGGAGATAATGGTAACAAAATAATATATGATAAAAACGGAAAAATTATTGCTGATTATTCAGCTTGTGTAAATATGGGAGCTGATTCTGCCTTTCAAATAAATGATAAAATATATACAATATTTAATGGTGGTGTAGCTTACATGGATCTTGATGGGAAGAATTATGGTGAGATGATGCAATGAGATATGAAATTAAAAAAATATTATCATGTAAAATACTTATGATTTCTATGATTGTGGCTTTTATTTTTTCAATGGTAATTTCATATAATGCATATGCTAATGAGAAAATAGATTTAAGAGAGTTTTCTGCATATATTGGTGATTTTTCAGAACGAAAATATGATGTGATAGAGCAAAAAGTAATGGAGTTACAAAACAAATATGAAGAAACACAAAATGTAGATGTAATGGATGAAATGTTTGTTTATCTGACATTGGATAAAGATGCTTTAAATTGTCATAATGTTGTTGAATATAGGGATAGTGTTGTTTCTGATTCTGAAATTAAAATAAAAACTGAGTCCGGATATTATAAGAGAATGAACGAAACGATAAATAAATTATATGGAAAGAAGACTAATCTTGTAATTGGAGAAAGTGAGACTTTAAATGAAGTATATGATTTATTTTGCGTAACTGATATTGTAGATATTGCATTTATTATTGTAATTATTTTATTTTCTTCTTTTTTGTTTTTGAATGAACATAATAACAATACATTTTATATGATTAAATCATCATATAGAGGTGGGAAGTTATCTTATCGGAATAAAATAGTGGTAACATTATTTTTTTCGATAATGGCATCAGTAGTTGAAACTTTGGGAATGACAATATGGTCAGTTTTTTGGAATAAAATAGATCAATGGAATACATCAATTCTCTTAAATAACGCTTTCTTACATTCACCTTATAGTATTACTTTATTTGAGATGATAATTGGAGTAGTAATTATGAGGGCAATTGGTTTTTTTGTATTATCTAGTGTATTTATTTTTGTTTCTTTATTTTTTAAAAGTAATATTGTGCCGATAGCGATTAATACATTTATTGGTTTGGGAGGCATAGCAATTAATTATATTTTATCAGGAAAATATTTTGCTTTATCTGGTGGCACAATCAGAGAAGCTGAAAATTATGATATTCTTAGAAAGTACACACCGTTTCCATTGATTAGTGAAAGTGTCAATTATTTTAAGGAATATGAACCTATTAATTTAATGGGAGTTCCAATTCAGTTATTAAGTTATTCTTTAATAGTTAATCTGGTTTTTGCAATTATAGTGATAGCGCTGGGTTACTATTTTTATAACACGAATTTTAGGGAAAGTTGAGTTCAAAAATATCATGCTAGAGTTAATTGATATAAAAAAAAGATATGGTAGTAAAGAAGTATTGCATGGAATCAGCATCAAATTTGAAAATGGTATCTATGGATTGATTGGACCAAATGGATCTGGTAAATCTACTATTATGAATATAATGTCAGATGTTTTGGATATGAGTTCAGGCAAAATTTTATATAATGGAACTGATATAAAAGAATTAGATGACAGATATAGGGAAAAAATTGGTTTTTTGCCACAAAATGTAGGTTATTATCCAAATTTCACAGCAAAAAAAACCATAGAGTATTTTGGGTATCTTAGAGGTGTAAATAAAAAAGAATTAGATTCAAACGTGGAACAGGTGTTAAGGGATGTTAATTTGTATGAGAATCGTAACGATAAGGTTAAATCTTTTTCAGGAGGAATGAAGCAAAGACTTGGAATTGCAATAACATGTGTAGCTAATCCGGAGATTATTATTTTTGACGAGCCGACAGTGGGACTTGATCCGGAAGAAAGGGCAAGATTTAAAAATCTAATTAGAAAATTATCTAAAACAAAAACTATTGTGTTATCAACACATATTTTATCAGACGTAGAGGAAGTGGCTGACTATATAATATTGATTAAAGAAGGATGTCTGACAAAATTTGAGAAGATTGGTGGGAAGGATAATGAATAATGTTACCAAAATGGAATTATACAAAGTTCTTTCAAAACCTCAGGTATATATAATTTTTGTTGTTGGACTAATTATTCAAAGCATCATGGCGGGACAGATGAGAACAACTATGTTTAATGGATATCATAAGTCTGTGTATGAAAATTATATGAATGAAATGGAAGGCGAATATTCAATTGAAAAAAAAGAATACATCAATTCAGAATATCAGAAATTCCAAGCTATTATCGATGATAAGCAAAAGAATGAAATTGCATTTAATAATGGCAAAATAGATGGTAAGGATTATCATTCTATAATCAACGAAGAAAAGAAAGCTCAATATAGAATAGCAACTGTCAAATACATTGTTGAGAAAACAGAGTATTATGATAGTCTGGATAAAAGTGCACAATATTTTTATGATATTGAAATAAGTGATTATATTGAAAATTTGAGGTTTAATGTTATACCGATAATAGTTATTCTATTGATTGTGGTACCTATGTATACAGATGATATATATGCAGGAACATTAGCTATGATTAAATCATCTAAAAATGGAAGAATGATATTGTTAAAATCGCGGCTGAACATTAGTTTATTAATTTCATTGTTGATATGTATATTATTTGCATTTATTGAATTTGTGACAAAGTATATTATATTTGATTTAGGAAATCTGAATGCAGGGGTTGATAGTCTGATGATTGAGAGGACTATGCATTTACCATATATTATATCGGACTTGTCTATATGGCAATTTATTGTTTTATTATATCTGTTCTATCTTATAATCTCGGTTATGATTAGCATAATTGGTTTATTAGTTTCTAAAATATCACGAGGAAATATAGAAGCATTTTCAATAATGAGCGTTATTATTGTAGGTGTTTCATATATTTTAAATATTTTGTGACTGATATGTAATGACTTTTCAATAAAGAGACTGAATATGACGTTTGCAGACTTTGAAAGGGCGATGCAAAAGGCGGGATACAAGCTCTAATCAACCAGTCCCTTATTCTTCCATTTTCCGCTCTTCCAGCGCAGCACCATGCCGACAGCCCTGATGCACTCGTCACTTGCGAGTCCTATGTAGGCACCGACTGCGAGAAGCCCCAGATGAAGTCCGAAGAAGTATGTTCCACCGACCGCCGCAAGGTACATGAAAACAGCACCCATGACAACCGGGAATACGGCGTCACCGCTTGTCTTCAGTGCCTGACCATATACCAGATTGGTGACTCTTCCAAACTCCAGCACAATATCGATGGCGAGAAGCTTTGTGACAAGATTTATCATCTGTACATCATTCGTGAAGATCCGCACAATGTAGTTACCTAAAAGCGCAAATGTGATAGAAAGGCAGGATGCCGTAATCACACCGTAGATAGCGGCCTTGCGAGTGCCCCTATCACATTCGTCATACTCCTTTGCTCCGATATGCCAGCCGGTCAGGATGGCATTTGCCTGAGCTAAGGCAGCACCGATACAGTACGAAAAGTTAGCAATCTGTGTGGCATAAGAGCGCGCAGTGACGTTCAGTCCGTCAGCATCCATCTGGTTCATGAATCGCACTACAAGAGTCATTGCGATATTGTAAAGCGCGGTTTCACAGGCAGACGGGAAGCCAATCTTTATAATCTGTCCGAGAATTTTTCCGGGAGCTATGCGCTCGGGACTGTCCTTTGCCTTGATGAGCACAGCGCCCATTGTGGCAACAATAATCAGATTGATAATACGTGAAATAACCGTTGCTGTGGCAACACCCATAACGCCCCAGTTCATTACAAAGAGAAAAACAGCATTGAGTATAAAGTTAATGACATTTCCAATAATTGATGCCCAAAGTGACTGTTTTGTGTAGCCGAAAACTCTCAGGTAGCTTGAATAAATCGGTATGAGAGCATTTAAAAAGCAGGCACCTCCAACAATGCGCAGATAAGTATTTGCCGAATCAAAAAGCGCCGGTGCAATGCTGACCATTTTAAGAATATTACCGGAAAAAACAGCCAGAAATACCGACATGAGCACACCTATTACAGCGTTAAATATAAGCCCAAGCTGCCTTGCCTGATATGCTATACCCGGTTTTCCGGCACCGATATTCTGCGTCATGACAGCAACCATACCGCTTGAGATGACACCAAACATGATGATGAAAACAGAGATATATGTATTTGCCGTGCCGACAGCACCAACCGCCTGGTCGCTCACAGATGACAGCATAAGAGTGTCAACCATGCCTGACAGCATGTAAAAAAGTGTTTCAAAGCATATTGGAATGGAAAGCTGTGTAAGTGTTTTTCTTTGAACCTGCATATAGATTACCTCATTTATAATGTATGTATACTTTGCGATATTAACAGAAAGAATGCAAACTTCTTATTATAAACTTCATTTGGGAGAGGAAGATATAAAGAAGAGAAGCTTGCATGCATCAATCAATATATTACATTATCACAAATAATTCTTGTATTATTTCAAGGAAAAATTGTACTATTTCTACTTTATCTATAACTGAGTCATTATTCATATTACAGTGTAGATTCATCAAAACCTTGAGAACAAATAAAAAATTGCACACCTTATGCATGTAATATGTTAAAATAAAAATAGTTGATATATCATTATTATAGTAAACAAACCGGATGGGGATTAAAAGAGACTAAGGAATATGTAGAAAAATGTATTTTGAATTAAAAGAAAACCGGCCACACGGCACACCGGAAAATCCGTTCAGCCAATACCATATCAGTGATGTAAAGCGTGCATTCCAGATTCCGGTACACTGGCACGATGAGCTGGAAATTATATATGTAAAGCAGGGCAAGCTGCATGTGACCATATCAGGTGAAAACTATATAGGAAGCCCAAAGGATGCATTTGTGGTATCTCCGGGCAGTCTGCATTTAATGGGCTCGCCGACAGGAGATGCAGATTATTATACGTTTCTGTTTCCTCTTGAATATATATCATTTCAGACGGACGATCTCATGGAAAAATCAATCCTATCCCCTCTCAAACGAGGCAGACTTATGATTAGTCCTCAGATAAATGATACAGCAGCAGATATATGCGAGCGGCTGATAGAGATAAATGCACAGATATCAGGGAAAAACGCAGAAAAAATAGATGTTGCAAATATAGAGGCGCAATTTGAGACAAAAATAACTCTCATCAAATTCATCCGGAAAATGTGGAGAAATGGTCTGATTCTGGAAAATGGCACAAATGGCACCAACACAATAGAAAAAGAAATGATAACGTATATCCGGCAAAACTATACAAGGGAAATTTCACTGAAGGAATTTGGTGCACAGTTTCATTTGTCAGAAAAATACATATCACGCTATTTTAAAGAGCATTTTCATATTACGCTGTCACAGTATGTCAATCATCTCAGGCTGGAGCATGCCAGACAGCTATTGGAGGAATCAGCAGCTTCCGTTACAGAGGTTGCGATGTGCAGTGGATATCAGAATGTGAGCTATTTTATACGCAGCTTCAAGAAAATGTATGGGGTATCACCTCTTAAATACAGAAATTTTCAAACTTTACCTTGACAAAGTGACAAAAAGAGCATAAAGTATATTAAAAGATTAATTTAACAGTGTTTCAAAACCGATGAGAAAGAAGAGTAGACCTTTCCGGATATCTCAGAGAGCTGCAGATGGTGGGATTGCAGCATGGATGGATTTGTTGAATGGCCTTTCGAGGGTGATCCGAAGCGTTTGATTGTACAGAGCATAGTTTCTTAACGATTAAATCAGTAGGCGTCACCGGGAACCGAACCCGTTATCATTTCGGCATGTATATTAGTACATGACAGAGTGGACAATTCGTCAAATTGAGTGGTACCGCGATAATAAGAAGTTATTACCGTCTCAAGCATTAGCTTGAGGCGGTTTTTTGCATAAACACCCACATGATGAAATGTCGTTAGCGCAAATTTGATTTGAGGCTATGACATTTGGCTTGTTGCGGCAGGTTTATGAGAAAATCGCGAACATCGGGAAACAAACACTTCACAAAGAAAGTGAGGAATTCAATATGAAAAAGAAAGTATTATCAGTAATTTTAGCAGCAGTTTGCACCATGGGCCTTATGGCAGGCTGTGGAGCAGAGGGCTCAAAGGGCTCTACACAGAGTGGCTCAAAGGGTGACAGCTACACAGTAGGTATTTCGCAGTTTGCAGAGCATGGCTCTCTTGACAACTGCAGGGAGGGCTTCTTAGAGGGCCTCAAGGAAGAGGGCATTGAGGAAGGTAAAAACCTAAAGGTTGATTACCAGAATGCACAGACAGATACCGGTACAGCAAGCACTATTGCAGACAGCTTCGTATCTGAGAAGGTTGATATGATTTGTGCCATCGCTACACCATGTGCAGCCAGCGCCTACAATTCAGCTATGAATGCAGACATTCCAATAGTATACACAGCAGTTTCAGATCCTGTTGTAGCAGGTCTTGCTAAGGAGGACGGCTCAAGTGTCGGAAATATCACAGGTTCATCAGACGTGCTTCCTGTTGAGGAGCAGCTTAAGATGATCAGACAGATGATGCCGGATGCTAAGAAAATCGGTATTCTATACACCACAAGTGAGGCAAATTCATGCAGCACCATTGAGGAGTACAAAAAGCTTGCTGATAAATATGATTTTGAAATCGTTGATACCGGAATAAACACATCAGCAGATATTGAGATTGCAGCATCAGATCTTGTTTCCAAGGTTGACTGCCTGTGCAACCTCACAGACAACACAGTAGTAAATGCACTCCAGACTGTTCTCGACAAGGCAAATGGAGCAAAGATTCCGGTATTCGGAAGTGAAATTGAGCAGGTTAAATCAGGCTGTGTCGCTTCAATGGGAATTGATTACTACCAGCTTGGAATCAAGACAGGAAAGATGGCAGCAAAGATTTTAAAGGGTGAGGAGAAAGCCTCTGACACTCCGTTTATCACAGCTTCAAAGGCAGAGCTTTATGTAAACACTGCAGCAGCAGACAAGATTGGCATGACACTTGATGCAGATTATATCAAGGATGCAGCCGAGACATTTGATAAGATTGAAGTAAAATAGTTACGTTGATTTTTAAAGCAGGGGAGGATACACCGTGACACTAGTTTTAAGCGTTTTAGAGCAGGGCATGATTTATGCGATCATGGCTCTTGGAATATATATCACATACACCATACTGGATTTTCCGGATCTGACCGTAGATGGAAGCTTTCCGCTGGGAGCCGCACTGACAGCGACGATGATCACAAGAGGCGTTCATCCAATCCTGACACTGCCGGCATCATTCCTGATCGGTGTGCTTGCCGGAGTCTGCACAGGTCTGATTCATGTAAAATTCAAGGTAAGAGATCTCTTATCCGGAATTATCATGATGACAGCACTGTGGACGATCAACTTAAGACTGGCAGGAACAGCAAATGTCCCAATCTTTGGAGATGACAGTATCTTTGATAATGCATCCGTAAATGGAATCTTCCATGATGGCCTTTCAAATTACAAAGTACTTGTGATCGTGCTTGTGATCGCAGTGATCAGTAAAGTATTATTAGACCTTTATATGAAGACAAAATCAGGTTTTCTGCTCCGTGCAGTAGGAGATAATGACGTATTGGTCACATCTCTTGCAAAAGATCAGGGCAATGTGAAAATCTTAGGACTTGCAATTGCAAACGGACTTGTTGCTCTTTCGGGAAGTATCTTCTGTCAGGAGCAGCGTGTATTTGAAATTTCAAGTGGAACCGGTGCAATCGTAATTGGTCTTGCAAGTGTTATTATAGGAACAAGCTTATTTAAAAATGTATCCTTTATGAAAGCAACAACAGCAGTGCTGATCGGATCTGTGATCTATAAAGCCTGTGTCGCAGCAGCGTTGAAGTTCTTTGAACCACAGGACATGAAACTGATCACAGCGGTATTATTCCTTGTGATCCTGGTGATCGGTGGAGAACGCAGAAAGAAGGTGAAGAAGAATGCTCGAGCTTAGAAATATTGAAAAATACTACAATCCGGGGACCATCAATGAGATGTGCCTGTTTGACAAATTCAATCTGACCGTAGACAAAGGAGAATTCGTCTCTGTAGTCGGAAGTAATGGTTCGGGTAAGACTTCTATGCTGAACATCCTCTGTGGAAGTATTCCGGTAGAAGGCGGACAGATCCTGATCAACGGATCGGATATTACAAAGCAGAAAGAATTTAAAAGGAACCGGAGAATCGGCCGTGTCTATCAGAATCCCGCAATGGGAACCTGCCCGAGCATGACCATTCTGGAAAATATGTCGCTGGCAGACAATAAAGGAAAGGTATTCGGTCTTTCCAGAGGAACGAACAAGTCAAGAATTGAGTATTACAGAGAACAGTTAAGCCAGCTCGGACTCGGTCTGGAAGATAAGATGGACGTCAAAGTCGGTGCATTATCCGGCGGACAGCGTCAGGCAATGGCACTTCTGATGTCTACCATGACACCGATCGAGTTCCTGATCCTGGATGAACATACGGCAGCACTGGATCCGAAGACCGCTGAACTGATCATGGAGCTGACCGCTAAGATCGTAAAAGAAAAGAATCTTACAACGATCATGGTTACACATAACTTAAGATATGCGATCGAATATGGCAACCGTCTTGTGATGATGCATCAGGGAAATGCGATCCTGGATAAAAAAGGA
>OGPF01001585.1_pt1 | contig 10098 bp, 6 predicted proteins | sample 1552871 | NCBI WGS metagenome assembly OGPF01 (sample SAMEA2580276, study PRJEB22360) | human gut metagenome | biome: human gut; feature: human-associated habitat; material: faeces | place: Denmark | collected 2008/2010
TATCATATCTTTTTTCTACATGATATACTTCCAGCAGAAAATAGAACTATATAATTCGAAAGACAGGAGGTTTTTACCAAAATGAAAATTCAAAATCAACTTGGATATATTAAAGGAATTACATTTGCCCCATTTCACAAACGTGGTTCTCTTTCTACACAGACTGCCCGTGACAGTTTTGATTATATGATAGAACACACTGCTGCTGATTTCGTAATCCTTGCTCCTGTAGGGCTACAGGACCACGCACACTCAGAAGAGATCTGTTACACTTCCAGTGCCACATTCTCAGATGAAGAATTAATCAATATGATCCGCTATGCAAAAAGCAAGCGCATCCGTGTTGCCTTGAAACCTACCGTTAATTGTAAAAATGGTGTCTGGCGTGCTTACATCAGTTTCTTTGAAAAAGATGTTCCATGTGAACCGAAATGGGAAAACTGGTTTGCCTCTTACACAGAATTCCAGACACACTATGCCAAAATTGCAGAAGCCGAACAATGTGATCTTTTTATTGCAGGATGTGAGATGGTAATGACGGAACACCGCAGTGAAGAATGGAGAAACGTAATCGCTGCGATCCGAAACTATTACCACGGACCTGTTTCCTATAATACCGATAAATATCAGGAAGAAAATGTAACCTGGTGGGACTGTGTCGACATGATTTCTTCCAGCGGATATTATCCGATTGATCAGTGGGAACAGGAACTTGACCGTATTGAAAAAGTCGTTCAGAAATTCAAGAAACCATTCTTCTTCGCCGAAGCAGGATGCATGTCCAGAAAAGGATCCTCACTGGTGCCTAACAACTGGGCAATTCAGGGAGATTTACGTCTGGAGGAACAGCCAGACTGGTATCGTGCTATGTTTGAGGCCTGTGCAAAGCGCTCATGGGTCAATGGTTTTGCCATGTGGGAATGGGCCCCGGTTCTTCCGTCCAGAAGTATTGCATCAAGAGATACCAGCTACGAAATCTGCAACAAACCGATACAGGAGGTTATTAAAGACTACTATGGGAGAGACACAAGAAAATAGCATACAACAAACTTCAGAACAGGATCTCTGGCAGGAAGAAGCTGCCATGATGCACATCTTCAGCCGGAACAGAAAAAATAACCTGCGCACGCTTCTTTCTCTTTTCAAGGGACACTATGGCGCGCTGGTTGGTTCCATTTTCTTTTTCATTATCAAGCATTCCCCAACCTGGGTTCTTCCAATCGTCACAGCTAATATTATCAATGCAGTGACAGACCACAACGGGAATATTACCAAAATTCTGATTCTGAATACCATCCTTATGATTGCATTTCTGGTACAGAACATACCAACCAACTACATCCATACCTGGCTCTATGCTAAAACGGTACGAACAGTAGAGAAAGAACTGCGCGAAGCCCTAGTCTGCAAGCTTCAGCAATTGTCGATTACCTATCACAAGGAAATGCAGTCCGGAAGGCTTCAGTCGAAGATCATGCGAGATGTAGAACAGATACAAAATCTTGCATCTCAGATTTTTATCTCTCTTTTGACTATCATTCTGAACATTGGTGTATCCTTCGGAGTGGTCATCTTCAAAAGTCGGATCGTATTTCTTTTCTTCCTCTGCACGATACCGGTTTCTGTTTTGATCATTGTTGGTTTTAAAGGAAAAATCAAAACCCATAACCGTGCTTTCCGTAAAGAAATGGAAGAAACTTCTGCAAAAGTAATGGAAATGGTTGAAATGATTCCTGTAACTAAAGCTCACGCTCTGGAAGATCAGGAAGCCCGTAAAATGAGTGAACAGCTTCGTAAAGTTGCTGAAAAAGGGCTTCAGCTTGATATGATTCAGACATACTTTTCTTCAATCAGCTGGGTTGCATTTCAGATCTTTCAGGTATTCTGTCTTGCATTTACAGCCTACATTGCATGGAAAGGAATCATCGGTGTCGGAGATATCACCTTATACCAGACTTATTTTTCCAGCATCGTCGCTCAGATTGCAAGTATTGTGACTTTGCTGCCAATCATTGCGAAAGGCCTGGAATCCGTTGAATCGATTGGTGATGTGCTTTGTGCAAATGATATTGAGGACAACTGTAGGAAGAAAAAAGTAGTTGATCTGAAAGGTGAGATTACATTTCAGGATGTATCTTTTACTTATAAAGGCAATGAAAAACCGGTATTAAGTCATCTGAACTTCAAGATTCAGCCGGGGGAAACAGTTGCCTTTGCCGGTGGTTCCGGCTCTGGAAAAACAACAATCCTCAATCTTGCCATCGGTTTCCTGAAAGCTGACAGCGGACAGGTATTGGTTGATGGAAATGACCTGATGGAACTGGATCTGCACAGCTACCGAAAGCAGATTGCCGTCGTTCCACAACAGTCCATTCTCTTCACCGGAACTCTCCGCGAGAATATCACCTATGGATCTGAATCTATCTCCGAGGAACAGTTATGGAATGTCATCCGTGCAGCCAACCTGGAAGAAGTTGTCCAGAAACTGCCTGATGGTCTGGACACGATGATCACAGAACATGGGGAAAATCTTTCCGGCGGACAACGGCAGCGCATCTCCATTGCCCGTGCATTTTTACGGAATCCGAAGATCCTGATTCTGGATGAGGCAACTTCTGCGCTTGACAGCATCTCTGAAAAGAAGATTCAGGATTCAATCCAGAAACTTGTGAAAGGACGTACCACACTGATCGTAGCCCACCGTCTGTCTACCATTCGCAATGCTGACCGGATTGCTGTGATTGAAAAAGGAAATGTTCTGGAATGTGGCTCTTACGAAGAATTGCTAGAGAAAAAAGGCGCATTTTATCGGATGGAGAAAATGTAAAAAATCATTAGGATATTTGAGTCCTATAGAGTACAGACATAGACTTGGATTGGTCACTTATATAGTCCAAGAAAATGTCTGCACCCTCCACTCATCACATATATGGAGTTAGCAATCGCAGTTTTCACTTCTTCTTCTTTTTTGCACCAAAACAGTTAGAAACGATTACGCCTATGCCGGAGGAAAGTCCCATACATAATGAGAAAAATAAGAAACTTATCATGCCTACAGAACCAACAGCTCCATAATAGTAGTTATTCCTATTATAGATGGGCTTTAGTTTTATATTTCCGACTTTCTGGTTTTCCGATATTCCCTCGGAGAAAATCCCTTCAGCTTATGAAATAATCGGCTGAAATAGAGCTGGTTATCGTAGCCTACAATCTTAGATATTTCATTGATGGAATAGTTGGTTGTCTCAAGCAAGACCTGTGCGTTGTTGACACGGAGCGCAACAATAAACTGCATAGGAGTAGAACCCGTGAACTTCTTGAAGCTTCGTATGAACCAACTGACGCTCATCCCCTTGGATGTCGCATACTCTTCTATATTGATATCACGGTTATAATTTTCGTTAAAATATGTCATGGCGGTATCCATCTCGTGGTCGAGATATTCATTTTTTAAAACTTGCTCTCTGGTAAGCTCACGTTGGAATATGATCAGAAGATGACGGAGCAATAATGTGAGCATTTCTTCGTAGTTATCCTGACAACGTTGTAATTCTATAATAATTCTCTTAAATATACGCTCATATTCCATGGATGTACCAACCGGGAATATTCTCTCGTTATCTGGGAAACCATATTTTCTTAGGATATTTTTTACATCACTTCCAGTAAAATGAATCCAGTAGACTTCTGTCTTATCTTCCCCATAGTATTCATATTTCTGAAGCTCTTTTGGACGGAATATGACAATGTTACCAGCGGGAACAATTGTTTCGTTATCAACAGTATCAAAATGAAAATGTCCGCATCCGGCTGCAATATATATAATCTGAAAATCAACACGTCCTCTTGGGCGATAGGTTGGCATCTTTGGGTGCTCAGACAAACGATAGATTCCGCAGCTACCGACAATCAGTGGTCGGCTTTTATCCTTAAAATCCATATGTGAATGTTTCAAATAACCGGTGTTCATGTACATAGGGCAGCACTCCTTTCACTCGATACAATAATCACGATTTCTTCGTTCTTCGAACTCTCGAAATCGTGCCAGCCATGCGCACTCCGGACTATCGTCCTGCGTGCTTATGACTGTTTACCCATCAAATAGAAAAGTGTCCGATGCTACAAGCAGTTCGTCCACTTTTCTGCTTGATGGGATTATTGTATCATTTTGTGCATATTTTGTCCATTCTAGTTTATAGACATAAGAAATGGATTAAGGTAATATAAATCTAACAAAAGCGAGAAGGAAAAAAAGCAGACAGTAAGGAGAAAACTGTTAGCAGGGGTACAAGCAACAAAAAAAGTGTATAAACTGTATGAATGAAGGAGGATTATTTATGATCGTGCCACGTTACTATGAGGACTTAAGTGTATTACATGACAATACGATGCCGGCGAGAGCTTATTACATGCCGGCTTCCAAGCGGATGGATGACCTGGTAGAGCACAGAGAGCTGTCAGACAGAATGCAGCTTTTGAATGGTACATGGAAGTTTCAGTATTTTGACAGCATCTATGATATGAAGGATGCCTTTTATGAGGATGGTTATTTGGTTGAGGGCTTTGACGAGATCAAAGTTCCGAGTGTATGGCAGATGGCAGGTTATGATACACACCAATACACAAATATCCGTTACCCATTTCCGTTTGATCCGCCATATGTGCCACAGGATATTCCATGTGGAGCTTATGTGCATACCTTTGACTATGCAAAGGATGCTGCAGCACCAAAGGCATATCTTAACTTTGAAGGTGTGGATAGCTGCTTTTATGTATGGTTAAACGGCACCTATGTAGGCTACAGTCAAGTGAGCCACATGACCAGTGAGTTTGATGTGACAGACGTATTGCGGGAAGGAGAGAACCGGATTTCCGTGCTTGTGATGAAGTGGTGCGACGGTTCGTACCTTGAAGATCAGGACAAGTTCCGTATGAGCGGAATCTTCCGTGATGTGTATCTCTTAAAACGTCCGGAAAAGGGAATCCGTGATTATCGCATTACAACACAATTAGATTCAGACATTGCAAGGATAAATCTTACAGCAGCATTTTACGAGCCGACAGAGGTTCGGGTAAAGCTCGAGGATAAGAATGGAGCAGTTGTTTCCGAGGGTGTTATTTCCGAGAGTGGAGAAGCGACTTTTGAGATTGTAGATTATACACTCTGGAATACAGAGAATCCGTATCTGTATACGATTATTCTGGAGACGGAGCAGGAGGTAATCGTAGACCATATAGCACTCCGCAAGATCGAGATCAAGAATCAGGTAATCTACTTAAATGGACAGAAGATTAAATTCCGTGGTGTGAACCGCCATGACTCCGATCCGGTCACCGGATTTACAATTAGCATGGAGCAGATCAAGACAGACCTTACCCTGATGAAGCAGCACACCTTCAATCCCTTTCGTCCCAGCCATTATCCAAATGCACCATTTTTCTATGAAATGTGCGACCGCTATGGATTTATGGTGATTGACGAGGCAGATATCGAAGCACACGGACCATTTATGCTGTATCGAAAAGAGGATACGGATTACAACCGCTTTAAGCGTTGGAATGAGAAAATAGCAGATGATCCGGTATGGGAAGCTGCGATTGTTGACCGTGTGAAGCTGATGGTGGAGCGTGACAAGAACCGGTTCTGTATCGTGATGTGGTCTATGGGAAATGAAAGCGCTTATGGCTGCAATTTTGAGAAGGCACTGGCATGGACAAAGAAGTTCGATTCGGAGCGGATCACGCAGTATGAGAGTGCCAGATACCGCAATTACGATGTAACCTATGATTACGAGAATCTGGACTTATACAGCCGTATGTATCCGGCACTTACTGAGATAGAGGAATATTTGGAAAAGGATGGCAGCAAACCATTCCTTCTGGTGGAATACTGCCACAGTATGGGAAATGGTCCTGGAGATTTTGAAGATTATTTCCAGATGATACAGGCAGAGGATAAGATGTGCGGCGGTTTCGTGTGGGAGTGGTGCGATCATGCAATCGCCCATGGTGTAGCCGAAAACGGCAAGACGATCTATGCCTATGGCGGCGATCATGGCGAAGTAATCCATGACAGCAACTTCTGTATGGATGGTCTGGTATATCCGGACAGAAGGATACACACCGGACTTTTGGAGTACAAGAATGTATACCGACCGGCAAGAGTAGTATCGTATGATGCAGCAAGCGGTGAGCTGGTGCTTCACAACTATATGGATTTCGATGATTTGAAGGATTATGTTGAGATTACTTACGAGCTGTCACAGGATGGACTTGTGATCGGAAAGGGGAAGCTTTCTGAAGTATCCGTATTACCGCATTGTGATGGAAGCACGACCTTAAAGCTTTCAATTCCGGAGAATGGAAAGGTATATCTGAAGCTGTTCTATAAGCTGAAGAAGGACATTCCGCTTCTTTCCAAGGCGTATGTCTTAGGCTTTGACGAGATAGATGTAAGCAGTAAGGGTGCAAAGAATCAGCAGGCAGTAGGCTGGCTTACAAAGGAAGTGCCTGATACGGGTATTCAGGTACAGGAAAATGATACAGAGATCATCATAAAGGGACGGGATTTCTCCTATACGGTCAACAAGCGGACAGCACTTTTTGACAGCCTGACATTTGCAGGCAGAGAATATATGAATCATCCGATGGAACTGAACATCTGGAGAGCACCGACGGATAACGATATGTATATCAAGGCAGAGTGGAAGAAAGCCCACTACAACGAAGCCTATACAAGAGCATACAAGTCAGAGGTGATTCAGGGAAAGCACGGAGTAACTGTGACAAGTCAGGCTTCGGTCGTGGCAGCAACCGTGCAGAAAATTATGGATGTGACAATCACTTGGACGATTGACGCAGCCGGAAGAATTGGAGCGGATATCGCAGTGAAAAAGGATGAGGAGTTCCCGGATCTTCCAAGATTTGGTGTGCGGATGTTCTTAGATAAGAAGCTTACAGATGCAGGGTTCTTCGGTATGGGACCGCAGGAAAGCTACCGGGACAAGCATAGAGCAGCAAGCCACGGATTGTATCGTCTGAAGGTTTCCGATATGCATGAGGACTATGTCCGCCCACAGGAAAACGGAAGTCACTACGACTGCGATTATGTGGAGCTTGGCAACAGCCAGTACGGTATCACTGCCGTTGCAGAGGAAGATACATTTTCATTCAATGCGTCCTTCTATACACAGGAGGAGCTGGAAGAAAAGGCACATAACTATGAATTGATAGAATCGGACAGTACGGTATTCTGTCTTGATTATGCACAGAATGGAATAGGCTCTAACAGCTGCGGACCAGACGTGTTAGAAGCATACAGATTTGATGATAGATTATTCCGGTTCCGGTTTACACTGGTTCCGTATGTGAAAGGATAATGATATAACTCGTTTCCCGAATATCGACGTATAAGTCCGGACATACGGGGATATTCGGGATACAAGAGAACAAAAGTAAAAGCATTTAGAATAATATAGGCATCAGACTGTTTGACACATGAAATTCTAAACATGATTAAGATGAGGAGTGATTCTATGGAAGAAAAAAAGTATTTAAAATGGTATAACAAAGTCGGATACGGATCCGGCGATATAGCAGGAAATGTAGTATATGCATTTTTAACATCCTTTGTGATGATTTATCTGACGGATTCAGTCGGACTTGCAGCAGGTATAGTAGGTACGTTGATCGCAGTTTCCAAACTGTTTGACGGATTTACAGACATTTTCTTTGGCTCGATGATTGACAAGACACACAGCAAGATGGGTAAGGCGAAACCGTGGATGCTTTACGGCTACATTGGATGTGCGATTACACTGGTATGTTGTTTTGCGGTTCCTACAAGCTGGGGAAATACAGCAAAATATGCATGGTTCTTTATTGCATATACATTGTTAAATGGTGTGTTCTATACAGCAAATAATATTGCGTATTCTGCACTTACTTCTTTGATTACGAAGAACAGTAAAGAGCGTGTGCAGATGGGATCTTATCGTTTCATCTTCGCATTTTCTACAAGCCTTTTGATCCAGTCTGTAACCGTAAAATTTGTTGATTACTGCGGTGGAGATGCAGCAGCATGGAGAACGGTAGCAATCATCTATGCAATTATCGGTCTGATTGTAAATACAATCTCAGCGCTCTCCGTAAAAGAGCTTCCGGAGGAGGAGCTTAACGATGGAGAAGTAAAAGGAGATGAAGAAAAGTATGGACTGGTTCAGGCATTTAAGCTTCTTGTAAAGAACAAGTATTATATGATGATCTGTGGAACATATATTTTACAGCAGCTTTATAGTGCCATGATCGGTGCTGGTATCTACTACATGACATGGGTATTGAAGGACAAGAATCTTTTTGGTCAGTTCGCCTGGGCGGTGAATATCCCGCTTATTATAGCTCTTATCTTTACTCCGACACTCGTTGGCAAGTGGAATGGTATGTACAAGCTGAATCTCAGAGGATATATCATTGCCGTTATTGGTAGAGCGTTGGTTGTTGTAGCAGGATATATGGGAAGTATTCCTCTTATGCTGGCATTTACAGCCCTTGCAGCACTTGGACAGGGCCCATGGCAGGGAGATATGAACGCAGTGATTGCTTCTTGTTCAGAGTATACTTATCTGACACAGGGAAAGAGAATTGACGGAACTATGTATTCTTGTACATCACTGGGTGTAAAGATTGGTGGAGGAATCGGAACTGCAGTATGTGGCTGGTTATTAGAGCTTAGTGGTTATGTCGGAACAAATGCAACACAGCCGCAGTCAGCACTTGATATGATGCAGTTTATGTATTTATGGTTGCCATTGATCCTTGATGTGTTAATTATGATTGTTCTTTCCAGAATGAACGTGGAAGCTGTAAATGAAAAATTGAAAGCTGAAAAGGGAATTAAGTCTGATGAAGTAACAGACGCAACAGAGTATTAAGGTTTATATGTAATGAAAAGCATTGTCTAATTGAACATTCGAGAAAGGCAATGCTTTTTGTGCAAGCTAGGTATTCAGTTTTCACAAAGTAGTCCTTTTAGTATTTTATGCATGATATACATGTTCAAAGTAATCAGCGTAGAATACTAAAAGGTTGTTCATATAATTCTTAAACTTGTTCATAATGCGTACCTCCTTTCCTTATTTACAAGCTGATTATAGAATAAATACAATGTGATTGCCTGCCAAATCGAAAGAAAAAGTAGACAAATCTTGCAAAGGGGGCGTAACCAATGCATTTATCATTTGTTGATACAAAAGAAGAAATATTAGCTTTAAAAAGAAAATCGAAGCATGTTGCTCCGCATTTACATAATGCATTGGAGATCGTATGTGTGACAAATGGAACACTAGAGCTGGGAGTTGGACAAGAGTTATACCACATGGAAAAGGGAGATATTGGTTTTGTATTTCCTGATATTATCCATCATTATCAGGTTTTCTCTTCGGGAGTGAATAAGGCGGTTTACATTATTTCTCCACCATTTGTGATTGGGAAATATGCTGATATTATACAGACGATGGCACCAGATTACCCAATCATAAAGGCAGAAATGGTGGAGCCGGAAGTATACCGGGCAATTAATGCCATCTTAGATACAGACCACATGGATATAGCAGTTATACAGGCATACCTGCAGATTTTGATTGCAAGATGCATTGGAAAGCTGAAACTGGTCGAGAAAGGAAATGTGGGAAGTAAAGATCTTGTCTATCAGGCAGTATCGTACGTGTCTGGTAATTTTAGAAAGAATTTCTCGTTAGATGATATGGCAAGAGATTTGGGAGTGAGCAAGTATGTTTTATCACGAACATTCTCCAAAACATTCCATCGTAATTTCAATCAATATCTGAATGATGCAAGACTAAATTATGCTTGCCATCGCTTGGAAAATACCAGTGATGCCATTACAAATATATGCTATGATAGCGGATTTGAAAGTCAGAGAACATTCAATCGGGCATTTAAGGAACGATACAAAGTTACACCGAGCGAATACAGAAATACAAGCCGTACAGATATAATATCGTGACTATCAAACATAGAGGCAGAGAATGGAAAAGTTGTGGCTGGGGTTGGGTATAAGGCGGAAAAATCCAATATTTC
>OGPF01001588.1_pt1 | contig 10076 bp, 8 predicted proteins | sample 1552871 | NCBI WGS metagenome assembly OGPF01 (sample SAMEA2580276, study PRJEB22360) | human gut metagenome | biome: human gut; feature: human-associated habitat; material: faeces | place: Denmark | collected 2008/2010
GTGAGGTCCACGATGGCGGCGCCACGATGGACTGGATGGTTCAGGAGCAGGAGCGTGGTATCACCATCACTTCCGCTGCTACCACCTGCTACTGGTCTCACTCCGAGACCCAGAAGGATCCGGTCGCATTCAAGAAGAATCGCCACCGCATCAATATTATCGACACTCCGGGCCACGTTGACTTCACTGTTGAGGTTCAGCGTTCTCTGCGTGTTCTGGACGGTTCTGTGACCGTTCTGGCCGCAAAGGGTGGTGTCGAGCCTCAGTCTGAGACCGTTTGGCGTCAGGCTGATGAATACAAAGTCCCCCGTATGGTGTACGTCAACAAGATGGACACCATGGGTGCTGACTTCTTCCGCTGCATCAAGATGCTGCATGATCGTCTGCACGCCAACGGCGTGGCCATCCAGCTGCCGATCGGTCAGGAAGATACCTTCCGCGGTATCGTTGACCTCGTCGACATGAACGCTGAGGTCTACTACGACGATATGGGCAACGACATGCGCTGCGAGCCCATCCCCGAGGACATGAAGGAGCAGGCTGAGGAGTATCGCAACATCCTCGTTGAGGCTGTTGCCGAGAACGACGAAGTCCTGATGGAAAAGTACCTCGAGGGTGAGGAGATCACTCGTGAGGAACTGAAGGCTGCTATCCGCAAGGAGACCATTGCAAATACTCTGGTTCCCGTTACCTGTGGTTCTTCCTACAAGAACCGCGGCGTTCAGAAGCTGCTGGATGCGATCGTTGACTATATGCCCGCCCCGACCGACGTCGAGGACATCAAGGGCGTGAACCCGGAGACCGAAGAGCAGGAGACCCGTCCGTCTTCCGACGACGCTCCCTTCGCCGCTCTGGCCTTCAAGATCGCTACCGACCCGTTCGTTGGTAAGCTGGCATACTTCCGTGTTTACTCCGGTAAGGTTGAGGCAGGTACCACTGTCTACAACTCCGTGAAGGACACCAAGGAGCGTATGGGCCGCATCCTGCAGATGCACTCCAACCACCGCAAGGATATCGACTGCTGCTATGCAGGTGATATCGCTGCTGTTGTCGGTCTGAAGAACACCACCACTGGTGATACTCTGTGTGATGAGAATCATCCCATCATTCTGGAGTCCATGAAGTTCCCTGAGCCCGTTATCCGCGTCGCCATCGAGCCGAAGACCAAGGCTGGCAACGAGAAGATGGGCATCGCGCTGGCAAAGCTGGCCGAAGAGGATCCGACCTTCAAGACCTACACCGACGAAGAGACTGGCCAGACCATCATCGCAGGTATGGGCGAGCTCCATCTGGAGATCATCGTTGACCGTCTGCTGCGTGAGTTCAAGGTCGAGGCAAATGTCGGCGCACCTCAGGTCGCTTACCGTGAGACCATCCGCAAGGAGGCCAATCAGGAGACCAAGTACGCTCGTCAGTCCGGTGGTAAGGGCCAGTATGGTCACGTTAAGATCAAGATCGAGCCCAATGAGCCCGGTAAGGGTTACGAGTTCGTCAACGCCATCGTTGGCGGCGCGATCCCGAAGGAATACATCCCTGCTATCGACAACGGTATTCAGGGTGCTATGAAGTCCGGCGTTCTGGCTGGCTATCCTGTCGTTGACGTCAAGGTCACCCTGTGGGATGGTTCTTATCACGAGGTCGACTCCTCTGAAATGGCCTTCTCCATCGCTGGTTCTATGGCGTTCAAGGATGCTATGCGCAAGGCTGATCCTATCATCACCGAGCCTATCATGAAGGTTGCTGTTATCGTTCCCGATGAGTATCTGGGCGATGTCATCGGCGACCTGAATGCTCGCCGCGGCCAGATTCAGGGTATGGAAGCTATGGCTGGCACCCAGCGTGTCAACGCTTTCGTTCCTCTGGCTCAGATGTTCGGCTACGCAACCGACCTGCGTTCCAAGACGCAGGGCCGTGGTCAGTATGTCATGGAGCCGTCTCACTACGAGCCGGTGCCCAAGAACATTGCCGACCAGATCATTGCTGGCCGTACCAAGGCTTGATTGCCTTAAATTAAAAGAGAATTTTGCCGGGGTGGTGTAGCTCCGGCAAAATTTCCTGTAAAAACACTTGATTTTACAGGCTGAATCTAGTAGAATAGTTTTGCAATGCAATTCTGTGTTTGCAGGACTGTTGTAACCAAATTCAATCCGATTATAAAGGGAGGATATTCCAATGGCTGAAAAGGCAAAATTTGACCGTTCTAAGCCGCATGTTAACATCGGCACCATCGGTCACGTTGACCACGGCAAGACCACTCTGACCGCCGCTATCACCAAGTATCTGGCACTGAAGGGCGACGCAGACTTCATGGATTATGCCAACATCGATAAGGCTCCCGAGGAGCGCGCTCGTGGTATCACGATCAACTCCGCTCACGTTGAGTATCAGACTGACGCTCGTCACTATGCTCACGTTGACTGCCCGGGCCATGCTGACTACGTTAAGAACATGATCACTGGTGCTGCTCAGATGGACGGCGCTATCCTGGTCGTTGCTGCTACCGATGGTCCCATGCCCCAGACCCGTGAGCACATCCTGCTGGCTCGTCAGGTCGGCGTGCCCTATATCGTTGTGTTCATGAACAAGTGCGATATGGTCGACGACGAAGAGCTGCTGGATCTGGTCGAGATGGAGATCCGTGAGCTGCTGACCGAGTACGACTTCCCGGGCGACGACACCCCGATCATTCGTGGTTCCGCTCTGAAGGCTCTGGAGGCTCCCAACGATCCCGAGGATCCTGCTTACGCTTGCATCAAGGAGCTGATGGATGCTGTTGACTCCTACATCCCCAACCCGGATCGTGAGGAGGACAAGCCCTTCCTGATGCCCATCGAGGATGTCATGACCATTTCTGGCCGTGGTACCGTTGCTACCGGTCGTGTTGAGCGTGGTATTGCCAAGGTTGGCGACGCTATGGAGATCGTCGGCATCAAGCCCGATCGTCTGAGCACCACCATCACCGGTCTGGAGATGTTCCGTAAGTCTCTGGACTTCGCTGAGGCTGGCGATAACATCGGCGCTCTGCTGCGTGGTGTTGATCGTACCCAGATCGAGCGTGGCCAGGTTCTGGCTAAGCCCGGCACTGTCCATCCCCACAAGGTCTTCGAGGCTCAGGTCTACGTTCTGACCAAGGACGAAGGCGGCCGTCACACCCCGTTCTTCTCCAACTATCGTCCTCAGTTCTACTTCCGTACCACTGACGTGACCGGCATCATCACCCTGCCCGAAGGCACCGAGATGTGCATGCCCGGCGATAACGTCATGATGCACGTTGAGCTGCTGACCCCGGTTGCTATGGAAGAGGGTCTGCGTTTCGCTATCCGTGAGGGTGGCCGTACCGTTGGCTCTGGCGTTGTCGGCAAGATCATTGAGTGATCTTGACCCTTCGCGCCTGTCCTAAGGCTAAAGGTTAAACTTTCAAAGAGCGTTCCCATTCCGGAGAGTGGGAACGCTCTTTTTGGCATCTTTGGCTCCTCTGCTGATGCGGCAGGGGAGCCTTTTGTGTTCTGTACAGAAGACTCTTTACAAAAAAAGGTTGTTCTGCTATACTGAAGACAGATGAGGAAATAAAAAGATGCTGGAGGGCGCAAGCGATGGCATTTGATTATAAGAAAGAGTACAGGGAATTTTATCTCCCGCCGAAAAGGCCGCAGGTGATTACGATCCCACCCATGAATTTTGCAGCAGTGCAGGGGAGGGGTGACCCCAATGAACCGAATGGCGAATACAAGGCGGCCCCGGAAAAGTGCAAGACGGTGTTGCGTCATCCGATTCGAAAAAAATAATTCCGGTCAAATCCACAAAAGATGTCGCTTTTGGTTGTGAAATGTGCTATACTAAAGTCATCTGTAAAAGCACACATGCAACAGGGAGGAGAATATCATGCAGCACGAAACCGTGATCGTTCTGGATTTCGGCGGCCAGTACAACCAGCTGATCGCCCGCCGCGTCCGCGAAAACAATGTCTACTGTGAAATCTATTCCTACAAGACGGATCTGGCGCTCATCAAGGCGAAGAACCCCAAGGGCATCATCTTTACCGGTGGCCCCAACAGCGTTTATCTGGAGGATTCCCCCACGATCGACCCGGAGATCTTCAACTGGGGCGTGCCTGTTCTGGGCATCTGCTATGGCAGCCAGTTGATGATGCACCTGCTGGGTGGTCACGTCTGCCGCGCACCGGAGCGCGAGTACGGCAAGACGGAGGTCTTCGTGGACAATTCCAGCAAGATGTTTGCGGATGTTCAGCCCTCCACGATCTGCTGGATGAGCCACAACGATTATATCGAACAGGCGGCGCCCGGCTTCAAGATCACGGCCCACACGGTCAACTGCCCGGTGGCCGCTGCCGAGAACGCTGAAAAGGGCCTGTATGCCGTTCAGTTCCACCCGGAAGTCCTGCACACCGCCGAGGGCAAGAAGATGCTGCACAATTTCGTGTACAACGTCTGCGGCTGCACCGGCGACTGGAAGATGGACTCCTTCGTGGAGAACAACGTCAAGGCGCTGCGTGAGGAGATCGGCGACGGCAAGGTGTTGTGCGCTCTGTCCGGCGGCGTGGATTCCTCGGTTCTGGCGGCTATGCTGGCCAAGGCGGTCGGCAAGCAGCTGACCTGTGTGTTCGTGGATCACGGTCTGCTCCGCAAGAACGAGAAGGAAGAGGTCTGCGCGGTCTTTGGCCCCGGCAACCCGAACTTTGACATCAACTTTGTCTGCGTGGACGCCCGCGAGCGCTATTTCAGCAAGCTGGCCGGTGTCACCGAGCCGGAGCGCAAGCGCAAGATCATCGGCGAGGAGTTTATCCGCGTCTTCGAGGAAGAGGCCAAGAAGATCGGCAAGGTGGATTTCCTTGCACAGGGCACCATCTACCCGGACGTCGTTGAGAGCGGTCTGGGCGGCGAATCCACCGTCATCAAGAGCCACCACAACGTCGGCGGTCTGCCCGATACCGTGGACTTCAAAGAGCTGGTGGAGCCGCTGCGCAACCTGTTCAAGGACGAAGTCCGTCAGGTCGGCCGTGAGCTGGGTCTGCCGGAGTATCTGGTCAGCCGCCAGCCGTTCCCCGGCCCAGGCCTTGCCATCCGCATCATGGGCGAGATCACGAAGGAAAAGGCCGACACGCTGCGCCTTGCCGACGCGATCTACCGCGAGGAGCTGGAAAAGGCCGGCGAAAACAAGAAGATGAACCAGTACTTCGCCGTCCTGACCGACACGCGCACCGTCGGCGTCATGGGCGATGGCCGCAGCTACGACCGCGTGCTTGCGCTGCGCGCTGTGACGACCGAGGACTTCATGACCGCCGACTGGGCCCGCATCCCCTACGAGCTGCTCGACAAGATCAGCGGCCGCATCGTCAACGAGGTCAAGGGCATCAACAGAATTGTCTACGACATCACCAGCAAGCCCCCCGCAACGGTGGAGTGGGAATGAGAAAAAAGTGAACATGATGGGCTGAAAAGCCTTGAAAACACTCACTTTTTGAAAATCTCATTTCCCGTTTGATAGCAAAATGATAGCAGATACCAAAGCCATTTTGTTTGTTCTTATTTTGGCGAGCGAATGGTTTGCAGGTTTGCTGTCGCATCCAATCCTATATTGAGAGCGAAAAAGGCTCTGCTGACTTTCTGTAAAAGAAGGTCGGCAGAGCCTTTTGTTATTCTTCGCTATGTTCCTTGAGATCAGCAAGGAGCAGATCACTCAGCTCCTGCGACGGCGTAATCTTGTGCCACTGACCGGAGGTGTCAAGTTCAGGGTAGCGGTAGCGCCAGCGGTCATATTCTTCTTTGGTGATCTCGCCTGCTTTCAGCTTGGCGGCAACCTCGCCCCATGCGGTAAGCATTCTGTGAAGCTCCGCTGCGTCGCGTCCTTTATGGATGTGAACACGCAGATGCACCTCATCCTCGCACTGGCAAACTTCAAGCCCATATCGGTCTTCCAGTGTGAACAGCGTGTGCATCAGCCCAGTATAGGAGTCAATGTCTGGTACGTCCAGCGCCTTGGGTGAAATATCCAGCACCTTTGCCAGCGCAGCGGTTACATCCGCCTTGGGCGTTCTGGAGCCATTCTCGTACTGCGCAAGGCGGACATCTGCGGATTTCTCCGGGAAGCCCAGCGCCATGCCAAGGTATTTCTGTGTCATGCCCCGCATCGTGCGGAAAAAGTGGATGCGTTCACCGATCGCCATAATAGCCATCTCCTGTGTCGGTTGTCTTTGATAACGAGTATAGCAGATATGTTTAATTTCGTCAAGAAAAATCTAAGCAAATTTATTTAATATTTTCCTGCAAACCGCTTGACTTAAACTTATATGTATAATACAATAGTTGTAAGCTAAACATATTAGCTTAATTCACAGAAATTTTACAATTTAGGATACCCCAAAATGCAGAAAAAATGTCCGTTGTAAGGTGAGAGGGGGGTGAAATCCAAAAGCCGCAAAACTGAATGACCGTCCAAGGGATACTTTCTCCGGGGAAGCAGGCGATGAGACGAGCGTGCCAAGGAGAAAAGAAAACGGCACAGCGCCGAAAAGGGTTGCCTGTCAGAGTCCTGCGGATAGAACGGCGAAGCAATCAACCACAAATCAGGAAAGGAAGGTATTTTGCCTATGGCAGGAGAAATTTTTATGAGAGTAAATGAAGTTGCGGAAGAGCTTGGCGTATCGGTTCCGTATGCGTATAAGCTCATTCGTGAGTTGAACAAAGAGCTGCGAAAGACCGGCTGCATCACCATTGCAGGCAGGATTGACCGCAAGTTCTTCCATGAGAAGTTCTACGGAACGAGAGAACCGAAGGAAAGAAGGGAATCGAATGGCAGCGTTTAAGGACAAGAAGAACGGCTCATGGTATGTGCAGTTTCGCTATACCGACTGGCGCGGTGAGCGCCAGCAGAAATTGAAGCGCGGCTTTGCCACGAAAAAAGAGGCGCAGGCATGGGAACGCGAGTTTCTGATGCAGAAGCAGGCTGACATCAATATGAGCTTCGAAAGCTTTGTGGCGCTCTATGAAAAGGACGTCAAACCCAAGTTGAAGCTCAACACATGGCTCAGCAAGGAGCATATCATCCGCACAAAGATTCTTCCGTATTTCAAAAAGCGCAAGCTCTCGGAAATCACCGCCCGTGATGTGATCGACTGGCAGAACGAGATACGGCAGCACACCAAGTCAAACGGCGAAAGCTATTCCCCGGACTATCTCAAGAACGTCCATACCCAACTGAGCTGTATTTTCAACCACGCCATCAAGTATTACGGCTTGCAGATCAATCCCGCTGCAAAGGCCGGAAATATGGGCAGCGAGCAGCCGAAGGAAATGCTGTTCTGGACGAAGGAAGAATACCTCAAATTCATCGACGCCATGATGGACAAGCCCATGTTGTACTACGCCTTTGAAATCCTGTACTGGTGTGGCATCCGCGAGGGCGAGCTGCTGGCACTGACTCCTGCGGACTTCGATTTTGAGAAGAAAACGCTTCGCATCAATAAATCCTATCAGCGCTTACAGGGTAAGGACGTTATCACCACGCCGAAAACGAAGAAAAGCAATCGCGTAATCCAGATGCCTGACTTCCTCTGTGACGAGATGCAGAACTATTTCAAGCAGCTTTACGGACTGGAACCGGACAGCCGCATCTTCCCTCTGACCAAGCACACCTTGAAGCGCGGCATGGAGTTCGGATGCAAGGCAGCAGGCGTCAAAATCATCAGAATCCACGATTTGAGACACAGCCACGTTTCTTTACTTATCAACATGGGCTATTCCGCCGTTGCCATCGGCAATCGTGTTGGACACGAAAGCGTGGAAATCACCTACCGGTACGCGCACCTGTTTCCTACTGTGCAGAAGGAAATGGCAGATAAATTGAACGTCGAAAGGAGTAACTGAAAATGTCACTGAAAAATCGGGACAATCACAACCGCTGGCGCAACAAGACCGTCGCGTTCCGAGTTTCCCCAGAGGAAGACGCACAAATCGAAACCTTCGTCAAGCTCTCCGGGCTGACCAAACAGGACTACATCACCCGCCGTTTGACCTGTAAGGACGTGGTGGTACAAGGCAATCCAAGAGTTTACAAGGCACTGCGCGACCAGCTTGCCGCCGTGCTGGATGAGCTGCGGCGCATTGAAGCGGGCGGCAGCGTAAATGACGAGCTGCTGGACGTGATTGAAATGATCGCCGCCATCATGGACGGCATGAAAGAGGAAAATGCCTATGGGAAATGAAATCTGCAAAAAGAAAACGACCGCCCCGGACACATCTGTTGGCGCAGATGATGGGCAGCCGCTTCGCAATTCAACTGAGAACAGTATATCCACTTTTGATGAAGAAATCAACGGTGATTTTCAAAACAGCTCGGAAAGTCTGGATGAAATCTACCGCAGGATACAGCGGTTAACCGACCCGCATTATCTGCACACGATCTCCATGACCGAGCTGTACCAGACCGCATATCAGAGCAGGCCGCCGATTATTGACGGCTTGCTCTACGCGGGCGCATACATCCTTGCAGGTGCGCCGAAGATCGGCAAGTCATTTCTGGTGGCGCAGATCGCCTATCATGTCAGCACGGGCAAAGCTCTGTGGAGCTACGAAGTCCACCCCGGCACGGTGCTGTACCTTGCTCTGGAAGATGATTTTCAGCGCATCCAGAGCCGTATGTTCATGATGTACGGCGTCAACGACACCGACCGGCTGCACTTTGCAACCGCGGCGGGCAAGATTGGAAACGGGCTGGACGAGCAGCTTGAGAACTTCGTGCGGGAACATCCCGACACCAAACTCATTATCATTGACACCATGCAGAAAATCCGCGAGGTCGGCGGCGAGGCGTAGAGCTACGCCAGCGATTATGAGATCATCGGCAAGCTCAAGCAATTTGCCGACAAGCACTGCATCTGCGTTTTGACTGTCCACCACACCCGCAAGCAGCCTGCCGGTGACAGCTTCGAAATGATCTCCGGTACAACAGGATTGCTCGGTTGTGCGGACGGGTCGCTTCTCATGCAGAAGAAAAAGCGCACGGCATTGGAGGCAACCATCGACGTCGTGGGGCGCGACTAGCAGGATCAGATTCTCTATCTGAAAAAGGATGCCGACACGCAGATCTGGAATCTTGAAAAGGTAGAAAACGAGCTGCACAAAGAGCCGCCCGATCATGTTCTGGATGCTGTCGCTGGACTACTATCCGCAGAACATCCAATCTGGACAGGATCGCCCTCTGCGCTTGCCGATGCCGTCCATGTCGGCATGGCGGCAAACGTACTGAGCAAGTATTTGAATGTGAAGTCTGGCAGGCTGTTGGACGAATACCACGTCCGCTATGAGAACAAGGTTCGGCACGAAGGGCGGCGTATTACGCTGACCTATGATGCTGAAAGCAAATAAGCCGCGCGACGGCTGCGACGGTTGCAACGGTGAAAATGATACCGCCAAACCAACCGTCGCAATCGTTGCGACCGTTGCGGAGGAAAGCCGGCAGCACGACCTTCCGCGTCCCCCGTCCCCATCGAAAAATCCGCAGAGTTTGAGATGGATGTGGGCAGAAGATTATGCGCAGGAGCCGCCTGCAAATAAGCTGCTGACCACGTCGGTTTTTGCGGTTTGTATCCACACTGCAAGCCGCAAAACCGGCAGAGGCTTCCGCAGAAGCCGCATACCCCCTCGGAGAGCCCACGACATCTTTGCAACCGTCAGGTTGAAAGTGTCATAATGGGTTACGCACTTTGAAAAAGGTGCGTAACTGCACTTCCCCACAGTATCGCAAAACGAAGGGAGGGATACGAATGCCGAAGGGAGATTTCAGCGTTGCCCGTATAGAAAAGCGGACGAGAGCGAGCGTCGGAAAGTTTGAACGTCACATCGAGAGAAAAAATGAAAGCTATGAAAATATGAATGTTGACCTATCCCGCACGCCCATGAATGTTCATTTTCAAGGCTGTGGCGAGTTGACCTACAACGAACATCTGGACAGGCTGATTGCGGACGGAGTGGTATCCTTAAAGGGACTGAAAGCAGACGCAACAGTCTTTAACGAGATGATTTTGGATGTGAATACAGACTATTTCGAGAGGAACGGCG
>OGPF01001591.1_pt1 | contig 10067 bp, 7 predicted proteins | sample 1552871 | NCBI WGS metagenome assembly OGPF01 (sample SAMEA2580276, study PRJEB22360) | human gut metagenome | biome: human gut; feature: human-associated habitat; material: faeces | place: Denmark | collected 2008/2010
CAGCGAGTGGCGGTACACGTCGAGAACCGACTCTGATGTACTGCCACTCACTGCTTTTATTTACTTGAGTGATTGAAAATTCGTTGCCAAGTATTTATGCTGCAGAAATCGCTCTCTCGATAAAGGCGAGAAAGCTTGTTCCACTGCTTCAAGATATTGGCCGCTAGATGTACGCAGCGGAAAAGCTCCTTGCGGTACAACTTGCTGTCTCGCTTGAACCAAGCCGCTCCGTTTCCGTCAGCAGTAGTTACAAGTGCCGACGATACTTTGTTAAAAGCCGGCCAGATTGCATCCTTGGACATGATGGACACTTGAGGGTGAGCGTCTTTTATTCCGCTCGATTGAGAAAAGAATGCAGAAATAACGGATTTGAGCCCTATCTTCGTGACGGTTTTGGGATCCGACGGAATGAATGTCGGTTCATAGTCTGCAAGTGCCGCTGGAAAATCGTCGAGATTATGCAGAACAAGACTATCTGTGAAACCTTCTCTTGCTTTACGAACTTCTGCTAGTTTCTGCGGGAGGCATCTGACGATATATTCCGGCCCTTCGGTCAAATCGCGAAGTGCCATATGGTTTAACTTCATGGCAGAATAAAGAAGCTTTGTTCCTAGATGAGCATCTTCATAAAGCATTCGGAAAGCAAACTTTTTGCTTGGTACGGGGAAATGCATAAGAGTGCAGAGCCAACGATTCCTTTGAGCGAAATACTCCTCCCAAGTTCTGGAAATATCCTTATCATGCCATGCTTGGTGCCATACGGCGACACCGGGAAGACATATAGTCGGAATGTTGTTTTCTTTGGCACGCAAGCCGAATTCCACATCGTCATATTTAATGAAAACCGGCATGGAAAGACCAATTTTCTTCAAGACTTCCGTGGGGATGAGGCATAGCCACCAGCCGTTGAAGTCAGGATTGATTCTCTTATGCAGTTCAGGAGTATCCCTTAGCGGATTTACAGCAAAATCATGATTGTAATGTGTGCCGGTGGCTGGTGCTGGCATTGCAGAGCTTGCGTCAAAGCGCTCGCCGGAAGAGTACAGTACAGTCCTATTGTCCAGATGCAGCATTCCACCACCAACGAGAACTGGTCTGGTAGCGTAATCGGAAAACTGAAGAGCTCTTAATATAGCTTCAGGTTCGGTGATTGCGTCATCATCAAGAAGTAAAACATATGCACTTTTCTGGGCTTTGACTGTTTCATACATCCCTCGTGAGAAACCGCCAGATCCGCCTAAATTGTCTTGCAGGATATATGTTAGCTGTTGCCCTAGGAGTTCTCTCGTTTGCTGAAAATCGGGTTGATCTTGTACTCGATCTGTTCCTTGATCGACGCAATAAATTGTATCTAAATGATCTCGTAAGTTTTTTTCGGCGGCAATGGTTTGAAGTTGATTCAAACAGTATGACGGTCTATTGAATGTGGTGATCGCAATTGAAAGAGACGAGTTGTGAGGGGCGCGCCTTTCTTGGGTGGGGACCTGCCATTGGGCGTCAGTAACGGTCAAAGAGTCATTCGAAGCAGATTCCATATCAGCCCAAATGAATCCGCCATCCATGAAGCCAGATAAGCTAATGTCGGCTTCGACGAATTCATCTTCTTGTGCCACAGGAATTGTGGTAACAGTAGAGGGGATTCCTCGGGCTGATGATTTCATGACGACGATACGTCCGACGCCGCCAACTTTCGCAATAAAACGTACATTGGTAACTTTGGTCCAGCGTTGCCAGTAACTTGCCGGAAATGCGTTAAAGAAAGTGCACAATGAGACGTGCTGACCTGCTGCCAACTCAATTGAAGTTCGAGACTTAATTAAAACTGATCCCGCGGGAAGCTCTGTTTTACTTGCTTCTTGTGCTGAAAAGATCCCATTCCTGAGGGTCCCCGAGAGCTGTCGTTTACTTAAACTTGAGAAAGCGACTTTTTCCAGAGATTCTCGGGCATCAAATAGAGCTGGATCTGGGTGCGACGGTGTCCAATTGACAACGTAGAGAGGAAGCGTGCTTTCCGCGTCTGTAGTTGGGAAAACAATTCTATTAACTGCTTCCCATTCTTGGTTTTCTTCTAGTGCAGACATAACATTAGTATACGTTCTTGTTTTTCCTCCAGAGCATTCTGGCTGCCGTTTCCTTTTTATGGCACTCGATTAAACCAGTTTTCGCTGAGATATCCTTTTCCTGCGGTCTGGTCATACTGGACCAGACGATAATCCTCCAGTAGATGTTTTGCTTCTGATGATAGAGTCTTCTTTTTTATTAACTGTCCAGAAGAATCCAGATAGCTAGTTGACCCAGTACCCCAATCGGCATCGGTCGAGGCGAATCTGCTGACTGCTGGTACAGATTGATGTACTTCTGTAAGCAGAGCTAGGAAAGGCGTGACTTTCGCATCCATGTGTTCTGCGGCGCTAGCCATAAAGAAGTTCGAAGACGAGTAATTGCTTTCTTCGGGCGATAGCTTTGAACCAGCGCTCGAAGAAGAAGAGTTAGACCATATGAAATAATCGCTTTCGTGTAAAGTGAGTTGATTTTCTTTGTACTTTGCTGCTGATGCGTAGATGCCAGGAAGATGGTCTCCGTAGAAAATGACAGTAATTGGCTGTTCTATCATATTTAGTTGATCGAGGAATGTGGCCGTGGCCTGATCGGTATAACTGATGCCTTTTGCATAAGTATCAATCTGAACTTCTTCGTTTTCATCGAGACCTGTTGAAGTATCTGCCTCTTTAAATTCATTGTTGGTGTAGTAGTCCCCGTATGGCAAATGGTTTTGCATGGTTACCAACTGAATAAACTGGGATTCTCCGTCAGATTAAGCTGGTCGATCACATTTTGATATGCCGATGCGTCGCTAACATAGCCAGTGTCAATGTGATCCTGATATTTCAACGCCGGTTTGCTGTCGATTGTACGGAAGTATTTGAAACCGAATTTTTTATAATTCGAATCTCGAAGATAAAAATTCTTCAAATAGGGATGAAAAGCGTATGAGCATTGCACCTGGCATGCATCATTCCAAATTTGATTGAAGGTGTATACTTTTTTTTGACTGGGCACAAGTTGTTGATAAGGAGAAATAAGCTGATCGTTAAAATTAGCGAGATTCATTCCAGTTAGAGACTGGTACTCGATGTTAGCTGTGCCGCCACCATAGCCTGGCGATAGCATAAGTCCTGAGGTGGTGACATCTTTCAAAGCTCGAATGTTAGGCATCGGATCGATATCAAAGGAGATGCCAGGAACACGCAGGGGATCAGAAAAAGACTCGGATAAAATGAGAATCACAGTGCTATCTGTGAGGATGTTTGCCCGTGATGTATTAATTTTATTTGCTTCTTTAGTATAGCGAGCGGCTATCTCTTCCATAGTTTTTCTACTGTACCCGCTCGGCTTATCCATTGCCTTAACTCTTACGAGACTTTGAAATGTAGTGGCTGGGCCGTTTGATTTGGCATCTTCATAGGTATTCCACGGGACAGGCTTGTATCCTAAGTTGGTTGCCAGAGTATAGGACCAAGCTCCAGGAATATTGAGATTCCATGTGTAGGAAACCAGAAGAACGACGCTGAGAATTGCAGCAAGTGCGCGAGATGATGTCCCAATTATATTTTTAGCATTCGAAGAGGGGTGTTTCCAAGAGCAGTGAATAAAGCGGCGTCTTCCATCAAGAACGAAAAGAAGAAGACAAGCACAGGAGAACCAGATTAATACGGTGATTGCTCCATTAACGAGAGCTTGCTGGTCTTTCGGTATGAAAGAAAGGAGGTTTCCGCCATTGCCATTTGATACAAAGCTAAGATCTGAAGGGAGAATAGGTTCGTTACGAAGTCCCATCTTGATGCTGTTCGCTACGCCGTAGGCAGTCATAGCGGCACCGAAAATAACGGTCGCTATCCAAAAGCGATTTAATACAAAAACTAATGCAAGGTAAATAAGCCCTATGCCAATGAAATTAAGGAGAAACTGATACTTTTGTTCAAGCCAAATCTGGCTGACAAATTTGGTGACTTGCCCTGCGACACTGTTCAGGATTTTAGTTGTCTGATCAACTTCATCGCCTTTATCGTACGTTGGTTCGCTATACACTCCCCACTGAAGGAAGATGACTTCGGCGGAAGTCAATAGGGTGAACACGATGGCGTAGAACGCGTATGAGAACCTCATGCGCTTCTTCCACAGGGGATACGTGCTCTGGAAGAACTTGATGATGAATTGAACTGCTTTGAGGCTGGTGAATGTGTGCCAGGCGGTCTTTACCGTTGTGGCGGCGGTATGGATGGCGTGGCCGGTGGCGTTGGCAGCTTTTGCAACTGCATGTCCTGCGGTGGAGAGTGCTTTTGCCGTAGTGTGTACGGATTGTTTGCAGACCTCGATAGCCTGCATCAGAGGATGCTCGTTAGCTTGCGCGAGTTGAATTTCAGCAGATGGGGGGGGGCTGAATGGGTACTGTTGTTCGCAGCTTCGTCAATGGACTCGTCGTTAGCTGTTTTTGGCAGATGGGGCGCATCGACTTTGGGAATGAAAACGCTTGTGTTGTCGGAGGTGGCGTGAATTGCCGACTTCTGCGTATACAGCCTTGAACTGTGGTGGCCTGAAAGGGTGGATGGAGCACAGGCGTTGCTGTCTTCGTCATTCGCAAGAGGGCGATACGTTCCGCCCGTAATCGGCTGCTTAGTAAGTTTTACGTATGAAGGTGCACAAGCGTGACGGTCGGGCGAGAAAATAGGCATCGTCGCATCCTTCAAAAAGATAGTCCCCTTATAATTGGAGGCTCTGTACGATTAAACCGGGTACATTTTAGTGTTCGGCTGTGGACGAACGAGTGTCTAGCGGATGTCTGAAAGGTGGCTGGAAGGTTAACTGGGTGACGGGCAGCAAACAGATGTGTTCAAGGTGGACAACATGTGCGTGCGCAAGTGTTGGGCGTCATTTGCTGGTAGTGCACCAAAAAGCGCTGTCTGCATGAAGCCTTCTACAGCAGTCCCGCCATGTAGATCGGCAGCTTGACCACGTCATTTTCCACGACCAGCGGTTTCGGATGCAGCACGTATCTGGTGCCGACCTTCTTATCGAATTTTGCCTTGAATTTGTCTAACGAGACCGTGCGGTAGCGTTTCGATGACTTGACCTCGATGGGGCTGACCCTGTACTTCATTGCCGCGTTCTCGTACGGTTCGACGATGAGGAAGTCGATCTCCATGCGGTTCGACGGGTCGTCGCGATCGCTGCGCGAATAGAAGAACAGCCGGTGCCCGTTGACCCGGAGAAGCTGTGCAACGACGTTCTCCGCGAGCATGCCCTCGTTGATCTCGATGCGTTCTAGGAGGATGTCCCGGTACAGGTTGCTTCCGGTCTGTTCCGAGTCGGCCAGGGCGAGCGTAGTGAGAAGCCCTGTATCGGCGGCGTAGCATTTGACCGTCGAATGGTCCTCGCTAATGCTCAAGCCCACGCTCGGATCGGTGGAATTGAAACAGTCGTTGGTAATGAACGCATCGGAAAGCCAGAAGAAGGCGTCCTCGTAATCGCGGGTTTTCGCTTTCTCTCCCAGCGATGTGATGTTGAACTTCTTCTCCTTCTTGGAAAGCTGACCCACCAAGTTGTCGAAGATGCGCGTGATGCGTATCCGGTCGCTGCCGCCATGCTTGGAGATGTCCTGCCTGTACAGTCGGAGGATGTTCCGTTTGACGTTGTCGACTTTGCTGAAATCATGGGTCTCGACGTACTTCGACACAGCCTGGGGCATGCCTCCGACCAGCATGTATTCACGGAATAGCCGCATGGCTTTCCTGTGCAGCGAATCGGGGAGCGGCCTGCGCTTCTTGAACGAGTCCGCGATGAGCGTGGACAGTGGCTTTTCTCCCAAAGCCCAGAGGAATTCATCGAAATCCATGGGATTCAGGCGGATCGACTCCTCCTCTGATGGAATGAGGATGTCCTTGACGTTCTCGCGGATGGAGACGAGCGAGCCTGTCTCGATGTAGTCGTAACGCCCGTCAGCCACCAGCTGCTTGATGGCCTCGCGGGCCTTCGGGTACAGCTGCACCTCGTCGAAAATGATGAGGCTATCCCTCCTGTGTAGTTCCACTCCGTAGAAGGATGACAGGTACATGAAGAACGCGTCGAGGTCGTTGCGCAGGTCGACGAAGTAGCCCAGCACGTCATCGGGGGCTTTCGAGAAGTCGACGAGCATATACGACGCATAGTTCCGTCGTCCGAATTCCTCCGCGATGGTGCTTTTCCCGACGCGCCGCGCGCCCTCGATGAGCAGGGCTGTGCTTCCTTGGGAAGAATCCTTCCAGGAAGCCAGTTCTTCGTACGCTTTTCGTTCGAAAGTTTCCATGTCTCACCGTCGTAGATACACCAAATCAAGGGTAATAACATGCTTAATTATACACCAAATCAAGGGTAGGCGAAGTGCTATTTATACACCAAATCAAGGATAACTAAGGTGTTGTATGTACACCAAATCAAGGGTAATGTAATGGCGGTTTGCTGATCGGCTTGAATTAGATTTCTGACAGGTGGTCTTATATATGGTAGATTCTGGCGTTTGTCCGGACGTATTTCGCTTATATGTGGCAGCTCGTTTTTTGTGACAGACCGGTTAGAGGGTAATTGTGTACCCTCTAACTGCGGTTTTCCCGGAATGGACTGCCATACATAGGCGAGATGTCTCCGGTCAGCCTTCCAAATCTGCCATATATAAGCTCGATATGTTGAGAAAAAGTTTTATTAGGCGGAAATCGATGGCTGAATCTCGTTGGAGCCTACGATGGTTTCATCTAAAGCAACGGACCGTCAAACAGTTCGTCGTGGGATCCCAGGCGAATGAATCGGATTGTTGACGCTTCCGATCGCTCCGAGTAGATCACCAACACATCCATTTTCCCTTCGGCAAGATGGAATTCTGCATATCCCGAGTAGATTCCTCGTGGGCGATCAAGCATGTGAGGATTATATGATTCCGGAACGCGTCCGTACTCCTCAATGGCTTCGATCACATATTCGAGTTCCGTGACGATTTGAGGTATCCGTCGTGAGATGCGTTTGAAGTCGATCTGAAATTGTTGGTCGAATTTGATGGTAATCATGGCGTTTTGCCTGTTCAGCCGTGATTGTTGTGCAGCCAGGTGATGGCGTCTTGCGCGCTGTTGAAGGTGGCCGCGTCGTCTGGGAGGATACCGCGTTCCTTGGCTTCGGCTTCGAGCATGGCTCGCTTGGTCTGCTCGTTTGGCTCCGCGGCGCGCACGGAAGTGTCAAAAGGCAGGCGTTGCTGATTTACGAGCTGGATGCTTGCCATGGTTACGTAAGTGTTGAAATTCATGCCTATGGCGTCGAGTGTCTGGTTGACTCGAGCTTTCAAATCGTCGTTCATACGAATGGTAATATTGCCCACCTGAATCACCTGCCCTAATTTTGCGTGCAATTAATGTGTATTTTATGTCAAATGCACGCATGTTGCAATTGATAATGGGGATAAGTGTAGTTTCTGACAAAAATGACAACTTGTCGGTTTTCAGAAACTAGTATGTTGAGGTGGGGCGAAACTGTGTGGGAGAATCATGAGTGCTGTTTCATTTCCTCATCGGATCGGTTTAGCTCTAGAAGAACCGTGATCGCATCGGGGAACCGTGTGCTGGTCGGTGCGGATGGTGCGGTTGTGGAAGTGACGTCTTACCGTGCATTTTGGCCGCTAGCTCAACGGTCAGCCTTCCAAATCTGCCATATATAAGCCAGTTTGTGGAATCGCTTTATGGCTATGCAATCCTGCCGGTACTCTGAAATTGTGAGTAGTGAGATTTTCAAGCCGCGCAATATCATCGTGACCGGCGGCTGCGGGTTTATCGGAGCCAATTTCGTGCGCTATGTGGCACGTAACCATCCTGACGTGCGCATAACCGTGCTCGATAAACTGACCTATGCCGGAAATCCGCAGAATATCGCCGGTCTTCCGCAATCGCAAGTCAAACTTGTGCAAGGTGATATTTGCGATGTTGCGTTACTGGAACGTATCGTGCCTGGTCATGACGCGATCGTGCATTTCGCGGCCGAATCGCACAACGACAATTCCATCGCCAATCCTGAACCCTTCATCACAACAAACGTGGAAGGCACGTTCCATTTGCTTGAAGCCGCCCGTAAGCATGACGTGCGATTCCACCACATCAGCACCGACGAAGTGTACGGCGACCTCGCGCTCGACGATCCATGCAAATTCACTGAAAACTCGCCGTACCGCCCGTCAAGCCCGTACAGCGCGTCGAAAGCCGCGTCCGACCATCTGGTGCGCGCGTGGACGCGCACATACGGCCTGCGCGCCACCATTTCCAACTGTTCCAATAATTACGGGCCATACCAGCATGTGGAAAAATTCATTCCACGACAGATCACATCCATTCTGGAAGGCGCGCGGCCGAAACTGTACGGCACCGGCGAGAACGTGCGCGACTGGATACATACGGAAGACCACTCCCGCGCAGTGTGGGCGATCCTCACCCGCGGGCGCATCGGCGAAACGTATCTGATCGGCGCGGACGGCGAAATGAGCAACATTGCCGTAATGCGTATGATTCTGCGGCTTATGGGGTGTGCGGAGGACGCATTCGACTGGGTGCGTGACCGTCCTGGGCATGATCGACGTTACGCGATCGATTCCAATAAGCTGCGTACCGAACTCGGCTGGCGGCCCGTGCATACCGATTTCGAAGCCGGTTTGCAGGCGACCATCGCTTGGTATGCTGCCAACCGCGCCTGGTGGGAGCCCGCGAAGGCCGCCACCGAGGCCAGGTACAAGCAGCAGGGCCAGTGAGCTGTAGATGAGTGATGAGGCTGAGCTGGAAGCATTGCTTCGCCAGTTGATTGTGGACTGGGAGAACGAAGTCGTTGAATTCAAAGCGGCTGGAGAAGATTATTCGACTGGCACAATTGGGAAATATTTTTCTGCTTTATCCAACGAAGCTAATCTTAGAGGCAATGCTTCGGCTTGGCTGGTGTTCGGTGTAGACAACAAGACGCACACAATAGTTGGGACGAAGTACGGCAAAGAGCCGGAACGTTTGTCGCAACTGAAGATGCAGATTACTCGTGATACCGAGCCGCGCTCATCTTTTAAAGACATTCATGAGTTGAATCTTCCCGAAGGAAGAGTGCTCATGTTTGAGATTCCACCTGCTCCAACCGGACTTCCTGTATCATGGCAGGGATATTGGCACGGGAGAAGTGGCGAGAGTCTTGTTGCCCTGACCGCAGACAAGATGGATCGTATCCGAAGCGAAACTGACATTAATGATTGGACTGCAGAAATAGTTCAAGATGCTTCGCTAAGCGATTTGGACGAGGAAGCTATGCGTCACGCCCGCTCGGCTTTTGCAAAGGCTCATGCGAACCGTATTAGCGAAGAAGAAATCGCTTGTTGGACCGATCAGGAGTTTCTTAACCGTGCTCGTGTAACCAAGAACGGTCAATTGACTCGTGCCGCATTACTCTTGCTGGGTAAACCTGAAGCAGTTGATAAACTGCCAGCCGGCATGTTTGAAATGACATGGAAGCTGGTGGGACAGGAGAACGCTTATGAACATTTTGGTTTGCCATTTCTGCTGAGCACAACGCGGCTGTATCGACGAATCAGGAATATTCAGTTACGGTTGCTTCCTCCGGGACAGTTAATGCCGCAGGAAGTGTCGAAATATGACGAGCAATCCGTTATGGAAGCTCTGCATAATTGTATTGCGCATCAAGATTATTGCAGAGGCGCGCGGATTCTGGTAACAGAATATCCGGACCGTCTGGTTTTCGATAACAGTGGTTCCTTCTTTGAAGGACATCCAGATGACTATATCTTGGGAGATAAGTCTCCTGATCGTTACCGTAACCCATTTTTGGTCAGGGCCATGGGTGAGCTATACATGATTGATCGTATGGGATACGGGATTAAGAGGATGAACGAAGTCCAAGCCGGCAGGTATCTTCCGCTCCCCGATTATGACCTGAGTGAAGTGAGCAAGGTTCGTTTGACCATGTATGGCGGAGTGGTTGACCAGGAGTACACTCGCTTGCTTCTGAGC